>Ga0256833_1001914_pt1 | contig 15022 bp, 14 predicted proteins | sample 356284metaG_FD_190535 | JGI IMG/M metagenome (GOLD analysis project Ga0256833, IMG submission 190535) | Hydrothermal vent microbial communities from Mid Atlantic Ridge, Atlantic Ocean - 356-284 | ecosystem: Environmental > Aquatic > Marine > Hydrothermal vents | place: Atlantic Ocean: Mid...
TACCACAACCCGCTGGCTCATACAGCACTGCCTGTGCGCCTTTTTCAACAGCCTGATCAATATATTCAAGGCCATGATATTCATTACCGTTGACAGCCAGAAACAAAAAACCAGGCTCCACCTGTCGACTGTCAATGGCCAGTCCGCCAATTTCCAGATCACTGTCAATCTCTGCAATATTGTTCAGCAATTCTTTCAGTTTCATTACTTGCTCAACAACACCGACATGGATGCTTCCTGGTCTGGCGTGACACCATAAACTCTTAAAGCACCGGCCATCACCTTGGAAAATACCGGAGCCGCCACCTGTCCACCATAAAAAAATTTGCCGCTGGGATCGTCAACCATCACCACAATAACAAAACGTGGATCACTGGCCGGCGCCATACCGGCAAATACCGCAATATATCTTTTTTTGGTATAACCGCCTCCTGCAGCCAGCTTTTTAACCGTTCCGGTTTTTCCAGCCACCCGATATCCGGGCACTTGCGCCTGGGGAGCCGTTCCGTCCTGACTTACCACCGCCTCCATCATCTTTCTGACTCTACGCACTGTTTTTTTGCTAAATACTCGCTCGGCAAATTCATCGGTTTCCCTGGGCAATAAAGACACCGAATGCAGCATTCCGTCATCGGCCAATGCGGTATAAGCTCTGGCCAATTGCAACACCGATACCGACAGACCATAGCCAAATGACATGGTCGCCTGTTCAAATTCTCTCCAGCTCTGGTAATCTCGCAACTTTCCGTGGGTTTCTCCCGGAAAGCCAATCCCGGTTGCAGCGCCAAAACCCAACTGATTAAAAACACTCCACATCTTTTCGGACGGCATTCTTAAGGCAATTTTGCTGATTGCCACATTACTGGATTTTTGTAAAACACCCGTCAATGACAGCGTTTTATAGTTATGACTGTCTTTTACCAGCTGCCTTCCCACCTTATAAAAACCATGCGTTTCAATTTTCTCATTGAGTCTGGCAAAACCACCATCCAGCGCAGCTGCCATAATCAAAGGTTTAATCGTTGAACCGGGTTCAAACACATCAACCATGGCCCGGTTTCTAAACAGTCTTGCGCTCAAACCGCTTCTGCGGTTGGGATTAAACGCCGGCTGATTGACTGCAGCCAGCACCTCTCCCGTTTTGGCATCCAGTACAATCAATGCCGCTGAATGCGCTTTGTGTCGAATAAAAGCGCTTCTTAATTCCCGATAAGCCAGATATTGAATTCTTTCATCAATACTCAGAGTTAAATCATGCCCGGCCACAGGCTCCCTGATATTTTCAACATCTTTGATAACCCGTCCCTTACCATCTTTTATCACTCTCTTTTTGCCAGCAATCCCTTTTAAACTGGTTTCATAAGCTCGCTCCAGCCCTTCCTGACCGACATCATCGACATTGGTAAACCCCAGCAAATGCCCGGTTATCTCACCTGCCGGATAAAATCTCTTTAATGCCTTTTCAAAATACATCCCGCTGATTTTCATACCCTTCAGCTTTTCAGCCACATCGGGATTCACTCTTCTTTTTAAATAAACAAAACTTTTACCGGCTTTGTTTTTTAATATTTTCTCCAGCTGGCGCTTGTTCAGTTTTAACAACCGGGCTGCCTGAAACAGCTTATCCCTGTCTTGCGGCTGAACTTTAAACGGATTAAGCCAAATCGACTGAACCGGTGTACTGATCGCCAGGGAATTTCCCCTTCTATCCTGAATCTTTCCCCGATAAGCCGGAACTGACACAGTTTCCACATATTGCCGACGGGCCTGTTTTTGCAAAAAAGATTTATCAATCACCTGCAAATAAACCGCCCTGAATATCAGACTGGCCATTGCCAGCATCATCAGCGCCAGTAATATCTTCTTCCTGGCCTGATAAGTTTTTATGCTTTGACTATCCTGTCCTTCTCCTGCAGAAACAAACATCTAAGGTTTTATATATATAATTTCGTCTCTCAGAGGCATAACCATCCTCAAGCGTTTAGTGGCCAGACGCTCCACTCTGTTTTCCGCAGTCAGCATGGTTATTTCCAACTGCAACCGCCCCCACTCCACTTCATATTCATCCAGCTTTCTTTCTGCTTTCTGAATCTCGTAAAAAAGCTGTCGAAGCTGATATTTATCGTACACAACCGCTAATGCTGTTATCAGTAACAGCAGCGTCAATGCGAAAATCATCATTAATTCCCGCCTGTTCATTTTTTTTCAGCAATCCGTAATACGGCGCTACGCGCCCGGGGGTTCCTGGCCAGCTCCTCTGGACCGGCTTTTATAGCCTTACCGATGGTTTTTAAACACCCTTGTTGAATATCCTTTTCCAGCACCGGCAATCTGCCGGGGTTATTTTTTCGTCCTGATTCCTGACGAAAAAAGCGCTTAACAATTCGGTCCTCCAGCGAATGAAACGAAATCACCGCCAGACGGCCGTTACTCGCCAGGCAATTAACCGCCTGCTGCAATCCTTTTTTCACCTCTTCCAGTTCCTGATTAATTTCAATCCGAATCGCCTGAAAACTTCGGGTTGCAGGATGCTTATGCTTTTCCCTGAATGGCACAGCATTTTCAATCAACTGAGCCAATTGCCGGGTTGTTTCCAAAGAGTGTTCCGCCCGCTCGTCAATAATTGCTTTGGCTATTCGCCTGGCAAAACGCTCTTCCCCATATTCAAACAACACCTTAACCAGCTGTTTTTCTTCAACCTGCTGCAGCCATTCGGCCGCACTGATTCCTGTATTGGCATCCATGCGCATATCCAACGGCCCGTCCTGCATAAAACTGAACCCTCGTTCAGGATTATCCAGCTGCGGTGACGAAACCCCTAAATCCATTAAAATACCGTCAAGCTTTTCGCCTTCCAGATGCTCATCAACAATCTGCTGCAAATCTGAAAATCGCGCCTGATACAAGGAAAAGCGACTGTCTTTCAGCAACTCCTGTGCAACAGCAGATTTAATGGCTTCTTCATCCCTGTCTATCGCCAACAACCGGCCCTTATCTCCCAGTAAATTCAAAATGCCCTGGCTATGCCCTCCGCGACCAAAAGTACAGTCCAGATAAATACCGTCAGGACGGATTTTTAGCGCGGACAGGCATTCATGATATAAAACCGGTAAATGTTCCATGTCAGGCTGCATCAAAAGGACAAAGAGTCCAGAATTTCCCGCCCTTCACTGTCGCCCCCTTCAAACCAGGCATTCTGCTTGGCCTGCCATGCGGCGTCATTCCAGATTTCAAATTTATTAAGTTGCCCCAACAACCGGACATTTTTTTCCAGCTTGGCATAATCCCTTAGCGTTTCATGAATCAATAAGCGCCCCTGCTTGTCCATTTCACATTCCTGCGCATTCCCTATCAGCATTCGGCGAAGATTACCGGCCAATTTATGCAATGTAGGCAATTTACTAATGGTCTGCTCCAGGCGCTCCCATTCGGGTAACGGATAAAGCCATAAGCAACCTGGCTCACCCCCGCCTTTCTCATCTACAGCCACGGTCACTACCATTTGCCGGTCACAGCAATCTTGCAATTCCTCCCGATAACGGGTTGGAACCGTAATACGCCCTTTGGCGTCTAAATTGATTGCACTGCTACCTCGAAACAAAAATCGACCTCAATAACCCCAAAATTCCCTTTTTTTCCACTTTACATCATTTTCAATCCACTATAGTTTTCAATCAGTCTTTAGTCAAGGTTCCCTAAATGCAAAATTCTTGCTTTTCGGACAATGACTTATATACATCCCGGCCACATATTTATTCGCTGTTTTTTTACAACAGTGAATCTATTGTGCTATCAAAAAGTTAGTTAATTAATTTGATGCATTTTGTCAGCCAGACGCAACAATAAAAAAGAGAGGATTTTTTTGCTTTTTCAAACAGGAAGGTCATTAATTTTCCGCAATATTTGCCTGTGTATTGCAAATCAAATACAGGCAAAAAAAGATATGCAACCAGGGAAATGAGAACTGGAAAACTAAAATAAAAAATAAAACGTGATGAACATCACAACTCTAACAAAAAACTTACGCCTTATTCAGCAAATATTAAGTATTTTGTGCTACGGCCTGTCGGAAACAGAAAATGAAAATCCCGCCTCTGCGAGAAAAAAGGAAGTGAGCTGGCCTGTAAGCCGGGTTCTGTCTTGAACAGCCATTCATCTAGGCTGCAGGTCACCCTGCAGCTCAAGCAATCTACCCAGGAACTGCGCGGGCAACGCATATGCTCCTCTATTTGATCTTGCTCCGGGTGGGGTTTACCCTGCCACTGCTGTTACCAGCAGCGCGGTGCGCTCTTACCGACACCTTTTCACCCTTACCCCTCGCCTGCAATCTGAAGATTCCAAGTGAGAGGCGGTATATTTTCTGCGGCACTTTCCGTAGGCTTGCGCCTCCCAGGCGTTACCTGGCACCCTGCCCTGTGGAGCCCGGACTTTCCTCCACTCCATTTTCAATGGAATAGCGACTGCTCGGCCAGCTCAGTGAACATTATACCCTAATATGGGCCTAGCTTTCATCTTGTTGTTGCGCCATATCCAAGGCTGCCTGATACAAGCGTTTTTTTCGTTGCCCGGTTAATTCAACCGCCATGGCTACAGCCGTTTTTAACGGGCACTCTTTTAATAGAATCTGCAGAACTTTCTTTTCATCATCCGTGATTCCCTCCTGGTTTTTACTTTCTTTAACCCCTTCGACGATGACGACAAACTCGCCTTTACGCATATTGGCATCTTCTTCCACCTGTGCCAGAATTTTCTTGATTGGCCCTTTTATAATGGTTTCATGTAATTTGGTCAGCTCTCTTGCCAAAACAACTTCCCGGTCATCCTCAATAACTTCAGCCATATCCTGCAGACAAGACAATATTCTGTGACTGGACTCATAAAAAGCCCAGGTTGAGCACTCCGTTAATTTTTCAGTAAAAAACTGTTTTCTTGCAGAATGCGTGCGCGGCAAAAAACCTTCAAAAGTAAACCGGTTCATCGGCAATCCCGCTACCGACAAAGCGGCTATTAACGCGCACGCCCCCGGAACCGGAGAAACGGGCAAATCATGCTCCCGGGCCAGCTTGACCAGTGGCATTCCCGGATCACTTAACAAGGGCGTTCCCGCATCAGAAACCAGCGCAATTGTTTGCCCTTGCTGAAGCATTTGAATCAATCTGGGCGCCTGTTTTTCTTCATTATGCTGATGCAGGGAAATAACCGGTTTCGATATGCCATAATGTTGCAACAGCATTTTAATGTGGCGGGTGTCTTCTGCCGCAATCAAATCAACCTGCCGAAGAATCTCCTCCGCTCTATGACTAAAATCCGCCAGATTTCCTATAGGCGTTGCAACAACATACAGCTTTCCCACTTGATTCTGTTTTTCCGGTTTCACAATTTATCCCTGTTTGAAGTACACTAATGCAGCGCTATTTTTAATTAATCACTGTAGCGGCCTGATTTTTCAGCCGTTATAAGAAATTTTATCCAAGAAAATTGTCGCCACACACGAGCCAGACTTGCATGATTTAATAGGTTTATTATGACCCCACATTTTCTTTCTTCCAGCCTGTTAGCCGCCTGCTTTTTATCGGCCTGTACGGCAACAACCTCGGGTAACAGACCCTATATCGAGCAACAAAACCAGGCTGATATTTTTATGGATAACGGGCAAACCAAAGAAGCTGCCCGATTGTACCAGAATCTGGCAAAAAGCAATCCTCGCCAACAAAATCAGTTTCGACTGTTAGCGGCTGAAGCAATGATAAAATCGGGTGAAATCGAGCGCGCAAAACAGTATCTGAATAAAATCACCCCGGCCTCCTTATCATACCCCCAACAAAATCAGCTGAAACTGCTCCAGGCTCAAATCACACTCAGCTATGGCAATGCTGAGCAGGCTTTGGAAATGTTAGAGCAAATCAGCGTTGATCCCTTACAGGCCCATCAGCAAAAACAATATTTTCATGCATTAGCCTTTGCCAAGGCTCTGTCAGGCGATATGCTGGGCAGCGTAAAAGCCCGAATTCATCTGGGGAGATTGCTGCAGCAACCGGAACAGATAGCAAAAAATAACACCGCTATACTGGAAACCCTGCTTCGACTTCCCAGACAGCATTTAATCCCTGATTCTTCACCTTATCCTGACACTTTCACCGGCTGGCTGGAGCTTGCCAGCCTGATAAAGCAATATTCAAACAAGCCTGAATTATTAACCCAGGCTCTGGAACAATGGCAATGGAATTATCCTGATCACCCGGCCAACAATAATAGCTTTATTGAGCAATACCTGGCTAAATCCCGTAAAATTTTGAATCAGCCCGCCACTATTGCCGTATTTCTTCCTGAGTCCGGCCCCTACAAAAGAGTCGCTGCAGCCATTAAAACCGGTTTACTCGCTGCTTATTCCAGACTTGAAGAAACATCCGCACAACCCGCGCTTCAGTTTTATGACAGCGCCGCCGAAAACCCGGCCACCTTATATAATCGAGCCATAAGCAATGGCGCAGAACTGATTTTAGGGCCATTAGCCAAAGACAATATCAACCAGTTAGCCAGTCTCGGCGAACTGCCCATCCCCGTCCTTGCGCTTAACCATGTTGATCAGCTCTACCAGGACAATCTGTTTCAATTTGGCTTGAGTCCACTTGATGATGCCGCCCAAATAACCGCCAAGTCCCGCATGGAAGGTCATGACAAAGCCCTGTTGCTCACTCCGGAAACACATTCCGGTTCCCGTATTGCCCGCTATATCACGGATGCATGGCAGCAACAGGACGGCACCCTGCTGGAAAATCAGTCCTATAATCCCAAAGCATACGATTTTTCAGCACCGATAAAAAAAATACTCAATCTGGACGAAAGTGAGGCCCGGTTCCGGCAGTTACAACGGACTGTCAACCGGAGTATTTCTTTTACCCCAAGACGCCGCACAGACGTTAACAGTATTTTTATTGAAGCCAGACCCGCAAACGGTCGTTCTCTCAATCCTCAGCTAAAGTTTTATCACGCAGCTGATATCCCTGTTTATGCCACGTCCCACATCTATACAGGACAGGCAAACCCCAGACGTGATGGCGACCTGAACGGTATTACCTTTTGTGATATCCCATGGATTTTTCAGGACTTTTATCAGGGCAATTTGACGCTGACTGACTTGATGAGTCAAGGCCAGTCTATCCCCAAAAAATATTGGCGCTTGATTGCCTTAGGTATTGACGCCTACAGTCTGATTCCCTATCTGAATGAAATGTCCAGCAATGCTTATCCCGGCGCAACAGGAAAGCTGATGTTAAATGGTGAAAATCGCATCACCCGACAGTTGGTCTGCGCCCGCTTCGTAAATGGCTCTCCGGTGGCTGAGGGATATATCCAAAGCGACCCGACCACCCCGACAGAGATGAATATTTTTTATGAGGAATAAAACCGCTCATCTTGACTCCGGTAATCAGGCCGAACAACAGGCGCTGTTATTTTTGCAAGACAAGGGACTGAAACTGGTCGAAAAAAATTATCGTTGCCGCTCCGGTGAACTTGACCTGATTATGCAGGACAAATCCAGCCTGGTCATTGTTGAAGTACGTTTCAGGCAATCGGAAAAATTTGGCGGCGCCCTGGAAAGCGTTACAGCGAAAAAACAATCCCGTATCATATCGGCCACCGAACATTATATAATGACAAAGCAGATTAATACCGGCATACGTTTTGACGTTATTGCCATTTCTGGTAACCATCAAATCCAATGGATACAAAATGCATTTCAACCCTAGCCTATGAGTTTGCAAGACAGAATCATCAGCCATTTTTCAGACAGTATCCAGGCCCAGCAGGATACCCTGTCAACATTAAACGAACTGATTGAGTTCGCGTCACAGCGTATTGTTGAGACACTGATCAACGATAAAAAAGTGTTAAGCTGTGGCAATGGCGGCTCCTCAGGGAATGCCCAGCATTTCTCCACACTGATGCTGAACCGCTACGAAAGGGAGCGGCCTTCGCTTCCCGCTATTGCCCTGAACACTGATATTCTGACAATCACCTCAATTGCCAATGACTATCATTTTGATGATATTTTTGCCAAACAACTCAGAGCATTAGGCCAGGAAAATGATACCCTGCTGTGCTACAGCACCAGCGGCAATTCGGCCAATATTATCAAGGCGGTAGCCGTAGCCCACGAAAGAAATATGCCGGTCATTGCCCTGACCGGGCAGGATGGCGGCACCCTGGCCGGTATATTAAATGAGTCTGACCTTGAAATAAGAGTCCCCTCCGATTCAACACCCCGCATCCAGGAGATACATTTACTGATTACCCACTGTCTTTGCGACCTGATTGATCATCAGCTTTTTGGTGGCTAGTCAAACAACGGATTGAATTAGAGCACTTCAGAATTTAAGAAAATAATAACACCCGAATAGATATGAAAAAATTACTCCTGCTGATACCTCTGCTGATGAGCAACAATGCCTGCACCACGGTGGCCACCGGTGCGGCAGAAGCCAGCGGATTATCCCTGTTACACGACCGCCGCACCAGCGAACAACTGCTTCGGGATGAACGCATTGAAATCAATGCCGGAATAGAACTGAACTCCGATGATGACATCCGCAAAAATGCTCATTTCAATGTCACTTCCTATAATGGCATTGTCCTGGTAACCGGCGAGGCTCCCAGCAGCGAATTGCGTGACAAAATCATTAATATTGTCAGAACGATTCCCGGTGTCAGGATGGTTCACAATGAACTGCGTATTGCCCAGCCCAGCAGTCTTGGCAGCCGCAGTCAGGACACACTGATTACCACCAAAGTTAAATCAGCACTGAGTGAAATCAGAAACCTGCCGGGATTTGATGCCACCCGTGTCAAAGTGGTGACAGAAAACGGTGTCGTCTACCTGATGGGGTTAGTTCACAAAAACGAAGCCTTTGTTGCAACTGAAACAGCCCGAAGAGTCAGCGATGTCAAACAGGTAGTCAAGATTTTTGAATATATTGATGATATCGGTGAATAAACCTGCAGCACCTATTTATTCTGTCTTTGCTTAAGCTGTCTTATTGTTTTTTTAGCCTTTTCGACCCGTGCTTCGGCTAGTCTTGCCCGCGCTAGAGCTTCCTGATATTTTTCTTTCAGACGCTTTATTTCTGATTTTGATTGTTTGGGCTCAATCCTGAGCGGACTAAACTGGCCTGTTCTTTTTTCTCTCACAGACAAGGCTCTCACTGTCTGCACTTGCGGTGTTACTTGTGCATCTGGTAACTGCTTGTTGATTTTTGTATCGCCCTTCGGGGAAGCCACTTTTCCAGAATCGGGTTTCTTCCTGGCTGGCTTTGATATTTTCCGATAAGCCCTCCCGGAGACTCCATCGATGACGTCCTGCAAGTCCCATGCAACAAGCATTTTTTCGGCAGGTTGCTCTGCTACCCCTGCCTGTGCCGCACTGATTATCGAAAAATTTAAATGTGTAAGCTCTACTGACTCATTCTGAGGAGTGCTATAAGCAATCCCTTGTGCTGTGATTAACGAGGTAATTAATGCGGGAGCCGCTATTCCAAGCTCAAATAACTTAAAGGGTTTTTGTTCATCCTCATGCAAATAGGCCACAAAGCCACCAACGATAAATAAAATAATATACCGAAGCGTAAATCCGATGATATTTCCAGTTGTCAGATTAGCCTGGTTATCTAATGCCGCCCCGATATCGACTGCCAAAAACGATACCAATACTGGCATTAATGCACCGCCACCACCCAATAAAAAACGTTTATGCGATGTCATCGTTCCCTCCTTTTAGATGTCATCGTTCCCTCCTTTTAATAGCTATATGTCGTCCAGTTCCAGATTACATGATTAACCCAACAATCACATGACCCAAATGGGTCAATCTGAAAACAGAATGTGATAACTTAAAAAGGAGAGACTACGATTTAACCTTTTGATAGTACAACGACTGAAACTCCGTGCTATTTTTTATACCGTAAACCGATTAACCGCGGCTTTCAACTCGTTGGCCAGTTGTGCCAGCCCCCGGCTGATATTAATAACCTGCTCATTTACGCTGACACTCTCAACGGCAACCTGATTAATGGTGACCACACTTTGGTTAATTTCTTCAGCCACGACTTTTTGTTCTCCAGCAGCTGTGGCAATCTGGGAATTCATTTCACTAATGGTTGTCACCGAAGCCATAATCGATTGTAACGCCTGTCCGGATTCACTAGCTTTCTGTACGCTGTCTTCTGTCATTTTATGACTGGCAGTCATGGCGTTGACTGCTTTTTTGGCCCCAGATTGTAATTTTTCAATCATGGCCTGGATTTCATCTGTTGATGTCTGCGTCCGGCTGGCCAAGGTCCTTACTTCATCAGCCACTACCGCAAAACCCCTACCATGCTCCCCGGCTCTGGCCGCTTCAATAGCGGCATTCAGTGCCAGCAGATTGGTTTGCTCAGATACATTACGAATCACATCCAGAATACTGCTGATATTTCCGACATCGCTATCCAGCTGGTGAATAACCCCGGTAGCCTGATCAATTTCTTTTGATAGCTGATTGATGGAAGAAACCGCATGACTTACAACCTGGTTGCCTTCTTTTGCCTGAGTATCGGCATCATTAGCTGCACCGGCAGCCTGCTGGGCATTTCTGGAGACTTCTTCAACGGTAGAGGTCATTTCAGTCATCGCGGTTGCTACCTGCTCTGTCTGCTGTTTCTGGGTCTCCAGTCTGTTAGCCCCTTCATCGACAGATTGAATGAGTTTATTTGAGGCATCCGCCAAAGACAGCGAATTATCAAAAACTTTTTGTACAATGTCCTTGATACTCCTGGCCGCTTTATTCAAGTCATTGGCAACCACACTGATTTCATCTTTTCCATCAAGTTTTATCTGCGTGGTAAGATCCCCGCCTCCAAAACGTTTGGAAAAGTCAGACAAGGCCTGAATAGACCCCAAAATACTTTTCGGCAGCAAAATAGCTATTGCAAGGCCTAGTATAAGACCTAAAAATACAACAGAGGCAATAATCAAATAAGCCGTCGAAATCTGAGAAACAGTTTCCTCACCAATCATCTTGACAGCCTGCCAGCCATTTGCTTCAGTTTCTGCCGCCATTTTCCTGGCCTGGGCAGAAATTTTATCCATTTGCGCCACAATGACTTTTAACTCATCATCGTTTTTAATCCATTGAGCAGCCGCCTGCTCATATTTCTCTGTTGCCTGATAAGCTGTACGAATTTTGCCAATTTCCGATCGGTCGTGAGTTAATTTTTTCAATTGACCATACAAGGCTTTCAACTCGGGCAACTCTTTCTGCATCAGCCGGTAAAAACGGCGGTCTTTATAAATTCTTTCCTGCTTCTCATGCTGAATAATTTGATAAGCCAAGGATTTTATTCGGTTGACGAGGATATATTTTTGAACCTTGCTGTTTAATTGCTCTGCTGGTGCATTATTCCTGAGTAACTGGGCATACTCTTTCTCCTGTTTTTCGGCAAAAGCATCTGCCTGGGTCAAAACCCCCTGACCATTTTTCACCATCACTTCAACCGCCTGTTTGTTCTGATTCAGCTTATGAACCCCCTGGTCAAACAGCTTACGAAAATCAGTCACATTTTTTCTGACAGTAGCAGAACGCTGCAATAAGGCCTGATCGCCAAACCGCTGGCCTAACGCATCCACTTTATCCAGATTACGATCCATCTCTAGCAGAACTTTTTTGGCTTTTTGCTGAGCTTCCGATTTCTGGTAAAGCAAATAATACAATTGTTCAATCGTTGCATCATAAGCGCCTGCATGGATATCCACAGCATAATTAACAGCCGGCACCTTCCAGGTCACTATTTTGTCGATATTTTTGCCCAAAAAGCCCAGATTAAACCAGGCAATCGCCCCCAAAACCAATAGCATTCCGGTCACCCCGGAAAAACCAAAAATCAGTTTGTTACGAATCGTCATTTTGTACTTGTCTCGTCTTAAGTTTTAATTACAACACGGTTTCAAGACAAGCCTAGTCACAATCCAGGTATTTACAAGGGTAAACCTCACTACAGCACAGGAATATCCATTTTATGAACCCATTCCTGTCTCTGCTTCATATCCACACTGGTTTGAAATTGCCGAACCCTGTTTTTATCCAAAGCCGGGCTTAACATTTCAATAAAACGGTAAACAAATGATTTTATATATTTATCCTTTTTAATGGCGATAAAACTGGTGCAATAGCCAAACAAACGACTGGCGTCCACGACTTTTAAATCCATATCAATCACTGGACTGACAGCCATATTGGCAACAATTCCAATTCCCAGCCCCAGCCTGACATAGGTTTTTATCACATCCGCATCGGCTGCGGTCAGAATATAATTGGGCGTAAGATGATGCCGTTCAAACACTTCATCAATCTTTGAACGCCCGGTAAAGCCTTTTACATAGGTGATAATCGGATAGCGAACAATATCCTCCAGTTCGATGCTTTGCTTTTCTGTTAACGGATTTTCAGGTGGAAGAATCAGACTCCGGCTCCATTGATAATACGGCATAGCGACCAACGACTCCCTGTCCGACAAAACTTCCGTCGCTATGGCAATATCCACACTGCCCTGCTCCAGCATTAGCGCTATCTGTTCAGGTGTCCCCTGATAAATATGTAATTTAATATCAGGAAAGCACTGCACAAAGTCTTTAACAATCTCCGGCAACACATAACGCGCCTGAGTATGTGTTGTGGCGATTTTTAATTCCTGATTAAGCTGGTTACGTTCTTCTGATAAACTGCGAATATCTTCCACGCGCGCCAGAATATCTTCAGCCATCCTGGCAACCTGCTCACCTTCGTCAGTAAAACCTAACAATTGTCGACTGCTTCTTATAAAAACAGACATTCCCAACTCCTCTTCAAGTAGCTGGATTTGCTTGCTGATTCCGGATTGAGAGGTGCATAAAGATTGTGCGGCGCGGGAAATATTGAACTGCTGCCTTTTAATTTCCAGAAGAAATCGTAACTGCTGTAACTTCATATATTTTTTTGATATAAGAAAATAATTTTTAATTACTTTTAAAGATATAGGATATCCGCTATATTCACCAGCCTTTTAATTTGTTTTTACAATCATGGAATTGATTCATATTGCCGCAGGCGCTCTGGTAGGACTCATTATCGGCCTGACCGGTGTCGGCGGCGGCTCGCTAATGACGCCCATCCTGGTTCTGGGCTTTGGAATTACACCGGCTGTGGCGGTAGGGACTGATTTACTCTATGCCGCTCTGACAAAATGCAGCGGTGTGTTTTTTCATCACAAAAACAAAACCGTCGACTGGAAAATTGTTGCCTTGTTGGGCAGCGGCAGTATTCCATGCTCACTGTTAACCATCAGCCTGCTGGAATATCTGAGACAACAAGGTATCAATTACGACCATTTGATTATTGGCACGTTGGGCACGATGCTGGTATTGACTGCCATCATCATCACCCTGAAAAACAAATTACTGGCTTTTATTCACAAACGCCATGACGACAGTTTTTTTGTCAATATGCTGCGCCATTACCGGTCCCAGATAACATTCTTGTCCGGCTGCCTGTTGGGCACTGTGGTAACATTATCATCAGTTGGAGCAGGCGCCATTGGTGCCGCCATTTTATTTCTGCTTTATCCGTATAAACGCCCGATTGAAATCGTCGGCACCGATTTAGCGCATGCAGTACCACTAACGGCGATAGCCGGGTTTGGTCATTTACATTTCGGCAGCATAGATTTCAGCCTGTTGACCGGGCTGCTGATAGGTGGTCTGCCCGCAATTTATCTCGGCAGCCTCATCGGTAAAAATCTTCCTGACCGAATTTTACGCCCGCTTATATCCATTTTTCTGTTGCTGATGGGTATCAAACTGTTGCTGACACAGAGCATTGTTATGGATTGTCTGGATACTGTCTGGCGCCAAACAGTGCTGTTCCTATCCTCACAATGGTCGAACCTTCTGCAATAGCCGCTTTCAAGTCTGCCGACATTCCCATGGAAAACACATTCATTTCAGGCTCTGATAAATCAGCAACGGCCTGAAACAACCTTCGATAAGGCTCTCGCTGTTTTTCATAATCGCTTTCAGGTTCCGGAATGGCCATCACCCCTCTTAAGCGCAGATTCGGCAAAGCCTTGACCTGGCTGACCAATTCAGACAGCTGCTCCAACGCAATACCTGACTTGCTTTGTTCACCACTGATATTAACCTGCAGACAGATATTCAGCGCTGGCAAATGACTGGCGCGCTGCTCACTTAACCGGCGGGCAATTTTCAAGCGGTCTACGCTATGAACCCAGTCAAACTGATTAGCAATCAATTTGGTTTTATTCGATTGAACAGGGCCGATAAAATGCCAGCTGATATCAAATGCCGCCAACAGCCGTTGTTTAGCCAGAGCCTCCTGCACATAGCTTTCGGCGAAATGCCGCTGTCCACACTGATAAAGTTGCTCAATCATTGCGGCTGGTTTTGTTTTACTGACAGCCAGTAACAGCACATCATCGGCTTTACGATTTGAAGCGACAGCGGCTTGTTCAATCGCTTTCTGTATCTGTTTATATCGTTTTTTTAGAGTTTTCATACAAATATTAAACAACAAGCCTTCAAAATTTCAAAGAGCTGGGCTATGTTTATCAGAGCACCCTTTTTAATTTTTACGAAATAATCATCCAAAGATTTTTTACTTTTAGCGCTTTGGGTTGTTATTTGCCCATACGAGGACACCTATGGATATTGCTGAACTGTTAGCCTTTTCAGTCAAAAGCAAAGCTTCTGATTTACATTTATCAGCTGGACTCCCACCCATGATCAGGGTTGATGGCGATATTCGAAGAATCAATATCCCCGCCCTTGATCACAAAGAAGTTCACGCGCTGATATACGACATCATGAACGACAAGCAACGGCGTGATTATGAGGAGTTTCTGGAAACCGATTTCTCATTTGCCCTGCCCAATGTCGCCCGCTTCAGGGTCAATGCTTTCAATCAGGAACGTGGTGCCGGCGCGGTATTCAGAACCAT
>Ga0256833_1001915_pt1 | contig 15013 bp, 14 predicted proteins | sample 356284metaG_FD_190535 | JGI IMG/M metagenome (GOLD analysis project Ga0256833, IMG submission 190535) | Hydrothermal vent microbial communities from Mid Atlantic Ridge, Atlantic Ocean - 356-284 | ecosystem: Environmental > Aquatic > Marine > Hydrothermal vents | place: Atlantic Ocean: Mid...
TTTTTAGCTCCTGGTAGAAGGGCTCGAGCACCGGCAGGTGCTCGCGAACGAGCTCGAGCTCCATCGTCGCCAGCGCCTCGGCCATCGAGCGGCCGGCGGCCGAGAGCCAGTTCCGCTCCGCCTCGCCTAGCTCCCACGGAAGCGCGAGCACCCCCTCGAAGACCTCGATCTCCTCGTCGCGCACCACCTCCCCGGTCTTCAGGTCGACGAGCAGGACCCGCCGCGGCCGCACCTCGCCCTCGGGGTAGAGCCGCTCGGGGGGCGCGAGCTTTTCGAGGAAGGGGTAGCGGGCGAAAAGCTCGCCCTCGAGCGCGCGGGCAAGGGCCTTCAGGTCCTGGTGCTCGGCCAGGAGGGCGGCGCGGATCCGGCGCTTGAAGCCCTCGTCCTTGCGGGTAGCGTAGAGGAAGGCGGCGGCGAGCACCGCCTCCTTAAGGTCCCGGCCGGGGAAATACGCCCGGCCCTCTTCGTCGCGGGGAAAGCCCCCCCGGCTGCTCGCCAGGGGGCTTTGGGTCCAAAGCTCCACGGGAAACCTCCCGGTACTACACGCGGTAGGTCATGGCGAAGATCTCGGGGAACTTGAAGAGGTAGCGGTCGCGCTCGGATTCCGCATGATAAGCGACCTCGGCGTAGCCGGCCGCGGCCAGCCCCTCGAGGATCTCCTCGGCCACCTCCCGGTCCACCCCGAGGCGGCTTCCGATGAAGCGAAGCGCCTCCTCCCGGGGGTCCTCGTCGCCCTCGCCGACGAACTCGGCGTACTCCTCATCGAGCATCCGCATGAGCGCGCGGAGGCTCACGGGCTTCGAGGTGAAGATCCAGCGAGGCCGCTCCCCCGGCAGGTGGTGGGCGTAGCCGGCAGCCTCAAGGGCGTCGGCCACCCGCACCGCGTCGGCGTGGGCAAGGCCCACCCGGTTCACCAGGAAGGTGACGAGGGCGTCCCGCTCGCCCACCAGGCCCCGCGGGAAGGCCTGGGCCAGGGCGTGGGCGAGCTCCTCGAAACGGCCGGCCTCGGCGAGTTTTTTAAGCGCGTCCGCCTGCATGCTCCCCCCTTCCACGCTAGGCCACGACCTCGACGAGGCCGTGGACCTCCTCGCCGGGGTTCATCTTCTCGGCGACCTCGAGCACGAGAAGCCCCGCCTCGTTCACCGAGTTCCGCCCCACGAAGCCCGCGACCCGGGCGGCCTCCATCGCGTTCTCCCAGGCCTCCTTGGAAAGCCCCGAGCGCCGGATCGCGGCCTCGATGTTCCGGGGCAGGATGCGCACCCGCTTTTCCTTGACGTAGAGGGTGCCCACCTCGCGGAGCGCCCGGAGGAGCCGGACCACGAGCGGGGTCACCGGGTTGCCAAAGCCCTCCGGCACGCCCGCAAGCGCCCGGTCGAGGAGCTCGCCCGCCTCGGTCTCGACGATGTTGCCGTCGGGGAGGATCTCGATCAGGTGGCGGGCCTCGAGTTTCTCCAGCGCCCAGCGGATTCGCTCGCGGTCGAGCTTGCCCCGAAGCGCCTCGTAGAGCTCCTCCTCGGTCATGCCCCGGGCGGGGATCTTGTGGAAGACGAGGAGCTCGTACTTCGAGAGGTGGGGGCTGCGCCGGACGTGCTCGGCGAGGTGGGCGTAGAGGTAGCCCGACTCGGTGGGCTCGCCGGTGCCGAGCAGCCCCGCCTCGCGGCCCGCCTGGTACCACTCGAGCCCCGGGGCGCTAAAGGTCTTCCGGGTCATCGTGATCGCCTTCACCGCCACCGAGGGTACGTCGCGCTCGGCCCGCTCCTGGTCGGCGCGGACCTGCTCGCCGAGCTCGGTGAGGCGGAAGACCTCGCGGCCCTTCTCGTCCACCGTGCTCTCGACGAGCTGGAAGGACTCGAGGCTCATGAGCGCCTCGCGGAGGTCGAAGTTCTCCTCGTACCACTTGGCGAGGTCCTTGGCCTCGGCGAACTTCTTCGCGATCTCCTGCTTTTTCTTGGGGAGCTCGTCGAGCCGGCGGCCGTATTTTTCCACCAGGGCCTTGTATTCCTTGACCTTGCGGTCCACCATCTCCCGGCGGAGCCGCTCGAAGGTGGGGACCTCCTCGGGGTTTTGCTCGGCCTTTTGCCAGAGCGCGGCGATCGTCTTCAGGACCTCGGCCTCCTCGGCCTCGATGGCGAACGACCACACGTCGGGCCGCGCCCCTTCGGTGTAGAGCCGGAGCGCTTCAAGCGCCCACTCCCCGGCGGGAAGAAGCTCCCCCGAGGGGCCCACGTAGCCGAGCGCCTGCAAGGTAGCGAGCGCCGCCTCGGTGGCCTCGCCGCGGTCGGCGTAATCGGCGAGGGCCCAGAGGATATCGGAGGTGAGCACGTCGCCGGTGCCGAACCCCCCGAGCATGAGCGCCCGCTTCACCGCCTGCCCGAGCGCGGTGAAGGCGTAGACGTCGGAAGCCGGCACCGAGTAGGCGATGAGCCGCATCGCCTCGAGCATGTGCTCCTCGTGGCTCCCGGTGGGGAGCTCGGAGGCCGGCGCCGGGCCCACCGGCACCTTGCGGATCACCTCGGCGAGCTCGGCGGAGATCTCCAGCCCAGGCTCGGCGGCGCGGTAGAGCTCGAGCACCCGCCGCCCCGCGTCGGAGAGGGTGAGGTACTCGGTCTTCTTCTCCCGGTCGCGCACCCGCACCGCAAGCCCCCGCTCCATGAGGGGACCCTCGGCCTTGGGGCCGACGCGCCCGGCCCGATGGGCGGCGTCCAACATGGCGATCACCTCGGTGCCGAGCCACCGCCAGCCCTCCTCCCATTCCTCAGGAGCCGCAAGGCCCCGGCCCTCGAGGATCACCAGGTCGCCGCCCACCTCCTCCTCGTCCTCGGCGTAGGGCTTCGGCCCCTGCTGGTAGAGCTCCCGGAGCAGGTAGGCGAGCTCACGCCCGAGGTAGGTGGGCACGATCTTCACCGGGCTCTGATAGCGGGCGAGCCCCATCATCTCGAGCTCGTCGAAGGTGTCCTCGTCCACCTCCTCCACCGGGGTGTAGGGCTTGCCCGCCTCCTCGTCGGCCAGAAGCTTTTCCAGAGCGATCGCGTGTTTCTTGGTGATGACCATCTTCAAACCTCCTTTAGTCGAGCGCGGCGAGCAGCTTGTCCACGTGCTCGGCCACGTCCACGTCGAAAAGCCGGATGGTGGGAAGGAGCCAGGTGACCACGTAGCGGTCCTCGTCGTCCTTGTTTTTGCCGAAGTAGACCAGGGTGAAGCGGCCCACGCCGGCGTATTTCCTGAGCACGTCCCGGGCCTCGCGGAGCGCCCGGCGCATCTTCGGGGGAAGCGCCTCGAAGGGGTAGGCCCGGCCGGCCTCGCCGTTTTTCTGGATGAACTCGGTGGTAAGGCCCGAGGAGTGGAAGGCCTCAAGCAGCTTGCCAAAGCCCCGCTTTTTGAAGTAGGCGAGCAAAAGCTCGGCCGCCGGGAGCACGAAGAGCTCGGTCTCCTCGCCGCGGGCCGAACGGTAGTAGGCGCGGATCACCCCGCGGCGCTCCTCGAGCGTGACCCGGATCAAGAGCTTTGCCCCCTTGGGCAGCTCCTTCACGATCTCGCGGATCTCGAAGGTCTCCCCCGCCTCCTCGTAGACGTCCCCGACCTCGCGGCCCTTCTCGGTCTCGGAGACGAAGACCGCCTCCTCGCCGCCCCGGAGCCCGAAGACGAGATCGAAGCCCCAGGCCTTGAGGCTTTTGAGTTTGACCTCGGCCTCGGCGGGGATCTCCCCCCAGACCTCGCGCACGAAGGTATTGAGGGCGACCTGATGCTTCTTCTCGAGCTCCTCGGCGGTAAGCTTGCTCTTGCGTTTCTTCATAAGCTGACGCCTCCCTTGCTATTTGCGAGTCTACCTTCTTTTCTTTTGGGTGTCAATGAAGCTGAGCGCCGGAATATAAACCTAGCCCTCCCGCTCCCGGATCAGCCAGAGCGCCGCCGCGAGCAGACCGATCGAGGCGGCGAAGATCAGCACGTCGAGGGGGGTCTTGGGCTCGAGGAACTGGACCTTTTCGAAGAACTTCACCACCAAGAGCATGATCACGACCTTGCCGAGCTTGGCCTTGAGGTCGTCGAGGTCGAGGACCTCGAGCACCCGGGAAAAGACCCCGTTTTTTACATCGAGCGGCGAGAGGAAGAGCTCGTAAAGCCCGAGCGCGAAGATCACGAAAACGGCCGCGAGCAGGCTCGCATCCAGCGCCTGTACGAGCCGGGTCACCGCCTCCGGACCGCGCGCGGCAAAGCCCTGGACGACGTCGGCGACCGCCGTCGCGGCGAAGTAAAAGGCGCCCGCCAGCAGGGAGAGCACGGGGAGGAGCATCAACCAGCGGCTCGACCAGAGGAATCCTTCAAAGACACGCTCAATAAGCCTCATAAGCGGCGAGTTTACCCGTTCCCCTTGGCACGGGCAAGCCCGAGGGCCTCGGGCAGGGCGTCGAGGGTGGGCTCGAGCCGGTCGGGGGCGAGGGCGGCGAGCGCCTCGGGGCTTCCCGCCCCCCAGGTGACGGCGTAGACCCGGGCCCCGGCCGCCCGCCCGGCTCGCAGGTCGAGCGCGGTGTCCCCCACCATCCAGCCGGGCCGGCCGCCGGCGGCGCGGGCGGCGGCCACCACCACGTCGGGGGCGGGTTTCGGGGCCATCCCCCCGTCGGTGCCCTGGACGTGGTCGAAGAAGGGAAAAAGCCCCACCCGAAGGAGCAAGCGCCGGGCGGTGGCGGTGCGCTTGGTGGTGGCGACCGCGAGGGGGAAACCGGCGGCCTTGAGCTCCCCGAGCACCCGTTCCACCCCAGGAAAGGGCCGGGCCCGCTCCCCCAGGTGGGCGAGGTGGTGCTCGCGGTAGAAGGCCACCAGGGGATCGGGGTCCTCGCCGGGGTAGAGACGGCGGAAGGTCTCCCGAAGCGGCCGCCCGATGAGCGCCCGGACCGCGGCCTCGTCGAAGGGAAGGCCGAAGGCCCGCGCGGTGGCGGAGAAACTCTCCAGGATCTCCCCGATCGAGTCCACCAGGGTGCCGTCGAGGTCGAAGACGACGACCCTCACGCCTCCTCCACCAGGATCACGAGGCGGGCGATCCGATCCCCCGCGGAGATCCGGGAAAGCAGGTCCCGCCCCTCCACCACCCGGCCGAAGCGGGTGTAGCGGCAGTCGAGCTTGGTCGCCGGGGCGAGGGTGAGGAAAAACTGCGAGCTGCCCCGAAAATCCCCTTTTCTTCGGGCAATGCCCGCCCAGCCGAGGTCGTCGAAGGTCGCGCCAGGACCGGTCTCCAGCGGAACGAAAAACCCCGCGTGGCCCTCGCCGGTCCCGGTGGGATCGCCGGTCTGGACCACGTAGCCGGGCACCACCCGGTGCCAGAAAAGCCCGTCGTAAAAGCGGTGCAAGGCGAGGAAGACGAAGGCGTTCACGGTGCGGGGCGCGTGCTCGGGGAAAAGGACGAGGAGCAGGCGGCCCACCTCGGTCTCGATCGCGGCGTAGTAGCGGAGGCCGGGCTCGAGCACCCACTCCGGGTGGGCAAACCGGCGTACCGGTTGCTGGCTAAGCGGGGAAAGCGCGCGCATGGCTACACCCGGGGCAGGGTGACCCCGCGCTGGCCCTGGTACTTGCCCTTGCGGTCGGCGTAGGTCACCTCGGGCCGCTCGCCCTCGAAGAAGACGATCTGGACGATCCCCTCCCCGGCGTAGACCCGGGCGGGGAGGGGGGTGGTGTTCGAGATCTCCAGGGTGACGTGCCCCTCCCATCCGGGCTCGAGGGGCGTGACGTGCACCACGATCCCGCAGCGGGCGTAGGTGGACTTACCGAGCGCGATCCCGAGCACGTTCTCCGGCATGCGGATGTACTCGATCGAGCGGGTGAGGGCGAAGGAGTTGGGGGGGATCAGCACCTCGTCGGCCTCGATGGAGACGAAGGCCCGCTCGTCGAAGCGCTTCGGATCCACCACCGCGCCGTACACGTCGGTGAAGACCTTCCACTCCGGCGCCGCCCGGAGGTCGTAGCCGAACGAGGAAAGGCCGTAGCTGATCACCCCCTCGCGGACCAATCGCTCCTCGAAGGGCTCGATCATCCCCCGAGCGGCCATCGCCCGAATCCAGCGGTCGGACTTGATCCCCATACCGGCCACTATACCCGCGGTTTGCCCGGTCCCAGGGGACTCACGGGGTTATGATGGGGGGCGTGGACGTTGCCGCGGCCCTCGCCGAGCTTTACCAGCTGCAAGCGAAGGATCTCGAACTCGACCAACTCGAAGCCGAGATGAAACGCCTTCCCCCGGAGCTCGCCGAGCTCCGGCAGAAGTGGGAGGAGCGGCTCGACCGCCTGACCGAGCTCAAGGAGCAGCTCAAGCAGGTCCGGAGGGAGTACGAGAAGAACGACCTCGAGCTCAAGGACCTCACCCAAAAACGCACCCAGGCCCAGGAGGAACAACTCCAGGCCGAGAGCGCCCGCGAGATCACCCAGTACGAAAACCGCATCCAGCAGCTCTCCACCCGGATCGACGAGCTCACCGAGCTCACCCTGCCCCTGATCGAGGAGATGGAGCGGCTGGAGGCGGCGATTCAGGAGCTCGAGGCCGAGCTCGCCGAGCTGAAGCCCGAGCTCGAGCGGCTCGAGGCCGAAAACGAGGCCCGAATCCACGAGCTCAAGGCCAGCTACGAGGCCCTGCGCGCCGAGCGGGAGGCGATGGCGAAGGCCATCCCGCAGGCGGTGCTCCGGGAGTACGAGGCCATCCGCCGGGCCCGCAAGGGGGTGGGGCTCGCCCGGATGGTGCCGGTCGGGGAGAACCGGCAGGCCTTCCGCTGCGAGGCTTGCAGCGTTCAGCTCCCCACCCACGTGGCCCAAAAGGTCTACCAGGGGCAAAAGCTCGTGCGCTGCCCCTCCTGCGGCCGCATCCTCTGGAAAGGCGCCTAGCCCTTGGCAGGCCCTTTGGCCTGTGTTAAGCTCTAAGAGTATGCCCATCGGGCACGCCGCGAAAAACCCGGCCGCCTAGGCGGCAGCGACCAAGCGGGGGTCGGAGCACCACCCGCTAAACTTTCGCGGCGCAAGGAGGAAGCAGGCGGATGGAAGACCAAAAGACCCCAGCGCCGGCGGAAACCGCCGGGAACGAGACCCAGGCCGCTCCCCTAAGCATGGAGGCGGCCCTCCAGGAGGCGGAAGCACGGCTTTCCAAGGAGATCCGTAAAGGGCAGATCATCAAGGGCCGGGTGGTGTTCGTCGGCCACGACGGCGTGGCCGTCGACGTGGGCACCAAGGTCGAGGGTCTGATCCCCTTCGCCCAGCTCACCAACGAGGAGCTTCCCGAAGAAGAGCTCAAAAACCTCCTCAAGCCGGGCGACGAGGTCGAGGTCTACGTGCTCCGCGTGGACCCCGACGAGGGGCAGATCCTGCTCTCGCGCAAACGCGTCGAGGCCGACCGCGCGTGGAAGAAGGTCGCCGAGCTCTACGAGAAGGGCGAGCCCATCGAGGTGGTCCCCACCGAGCGGGTCAAGGGCGGGCTCGTCGCCTACGTGGAGGGGCTCCGGGCCTTCCTCCCGGCGTCGCAGGTGGACCAAAAGCGCAACGTCAACCTCGACGAGTTCGTCGGCAAGCCCATCCCGGTCAAGATCATCGAGCTTTCCCGCAAGAAGGGGCGGATCATCCTCTCGCGTCGCGTCCTCCTCGAGGAGGAGGAAAAGCGCAAGAAGCGCGAGGTCCTGGAGCAGCTCGAGCCCGGGCAGGTCGTCGAGGGCAAGGTGGTCGAGGTCACCGATTTTGGGGCCTTCGTCAACCTGGGCCCGGTGGACGGACTGGTGCACCGGAGCGAGCTCAGCTGGGGCCGGTTTAGCCATCCCCGCGAGGTGGTCAAGGAGGGCGAGACCGTCCGCGCCAAGGTCCTCTCGGTGGACCCCGAGCGCGAGCGGGTCAACCTCTCGATCAAGGCGGCCACCCCGAACCCCTGGGAGGTCGTCGCCGAGAAGTACCAGGTCGGGCAGAAGGTCAAGGGCAAGGTCGTCGGCCTCACCCCCTTCGGCGCCTTCGTCGAGGTGGAGCCGGGGCTCGAAGGCCTCGTGCACATCAGCGAGATGAGCTGGACCAAGCGCCCCAAGCACCCCTCCGAGGTGGTGAAGGAGGGCGAGGAGGTCGAGGCCGTCATCCTCAAGATCGAGCCGGAGGAGAAGCGGCTCTCGCTGGGCCTCCGTCAGCTCATGCCCGACCCCTGGAAGGAACTCCCCGAGAAGTACCCGCCGGGGACGATCATCAAGGGCAAGGTCACCGGGATTACCCCGTTTGGCGTCTTCGTCGAGATCGAGCCCGGCATCGAGGGGCTGATCCACGTCAGCGAGCTCGACCACGCCCGGATCGAAAACCCCGCCGCGGTGGTGAAGAAGGGGGACGAGGTCGAGGCGGTGATCCTGCAGATCGACCCCGCCGAGCAGCGGATCTCCCTCTCGAGGAAGCGGCTGCTCGAGCCCCCGGTGCCGAGCGAGGAGAAAAAGCCGAAAAAGAAAAAGGCCCCAAAGGGCAAGGCCAAGGGCCGCGCCGAGCGGCGCCCGCGCCCGGCCGAGGTGGGGGCCACCGCCGCCTACCAGACCTACGACGCGAGCGTGGCGAGCCCCTCGACCGCGAGCGTCAAGCTCGGCGACCTTTACGGCGATCTCTTGAAGGAGCTCGAGCTCGAGGAGGCCGAGGGCTAACGGCTTTCGGGTCGAATCCAGGGCCGGGCGTATGCCCGGCCCTTTATAGTTGGAGGCAATGCAGAGGGTCAGCCTGCCGGGGCTTATCGTCTTGCTCCTGGTGGTGGCGGGAGGTCTTTACTTCTACCTCGAACACAAGGCCAACGAGGGGATCCGCGCCTGCCGGGAGGTGGCTCCCTACCTTCTGGAAACCCTCGACGCCGGGGTCCGGGAGTACGCCCTTATGCAAGCGGTCATGGAGTACTACGGCGTCCGCGACCCCTACGACCTCTTGAAGCGGCTCGACGTCGAGACGAGCCTCCAAAACCTAAAGACCTACGGCGACGCGCTCACCCCGCTCGACGCCTACGGTATCCCCCGCGAGGACCAGCCGCGCCTCCTCGAGCGGGTGCGCGCGATCCTCAAAGGGGGATTCGAGATCACCTCCTTCGAGGCCCGGGGAGAGGCCCGCGGCTACTACCGGTGCCGGGCCTACGCTGTGCACGGGGGGATGGCGGACCTCGTCTTCGTGCTCGACTACAACGTCTATCCCACCTTCGGCGGGCTCGAGCCCGGCAAGGTCCGCATCATGGCCTGGAGCCGCCCCCATGAGGACCCAAAAGGGCCTAACGCCCCGCCTCCCGCCAGGCGGTGAAGTAGAGGCTCGCGAGCCTCCCCCCCGCCCGCCGGAGCTGGACCCGGGCGACCTCGCCGAAAAGCCCCCGCCATAGGGTCTGGTAGTAGCGCCGGTCGAACTCGGAATAAAGCCTTTTCACCTTCCAAAGCTCCTCATTCAGGGTGCGGACCAGGGGGTAGTCCTCGCGAATGACGGCAAAAGCAAGGGCGAGCGCCCCCTCGTCCACCACCCGGGCGGGGCGGGGGCGGTAATCAGCCGCTTCGTCGAAGTAGGCATCGAGCAGGGTGCTCTCAAAGAGGGCGTGGATCCCGCCGTTCAGCCAGGCCTGGCCGTCGAAGTCGAGCGTGGTGTGGAGCGGCTGGTGGGCGTCGCCTAGGTAGTGGGCGAGGTCGCCGGCGGCGCGGAGGATCGCCGCCTTGTCCCCGCGCTTAAAGGCCGCCACCAGATCCCGGTAGCTCTCTTCTATCGCCCAGGGAAGCACCCCAGCTTTTTCCAGGGTGGCCTCGCCGAAACGCGCCCGGGCCTCGGCGAGCGGCATCGGGAAGCTCGGGAAGGGCCAGGGTTCGTAGAGCTCGCTGCTAAAAAAGTGGCGGTGGGCCTCGCCGGGCACCCGGTTCCGCCGGCGATCGGGGTCGAGGGAGGCGTCCTTGAGTTCCGCCCCCCACCCGGTAAAAAGGGCTTTGAGCTCCCCCTCGGGCAGGTCCCAGATCGCGTACTGGACGATCGCCTTGTGACCTTTCGGGCCCCAGGCGAGCGCCGGCAGGAAAAGCAACAGGAAGATCAGACTGCGCCGCACGTCCCCATCCTATTCCAGGGGGCGGATTCGCACCCAGGTCTCGTTGAAAGCCGAGCCCCCGCCCAGGTCGCTTTCGTCGTCGGGGGTGAGCTCGTTCGCGGACTTGCCGTCGGGGGCGTCGGCCGCCCGCCAAGTGCCCTCGAGCACCAGCACCCCTGGCTGCACCGCCTCGGTCACCCGTACCCGCCGGACGATCCGGCCCCTAGGGCTTTCGATCTCTGCGTAGCCGCCGTCTAAAAGGCCTTCCCTCCCGGCGTCCTCGGGGTGGACCCAGACCAAAGGCTCGCCCCCCTCGGCGGCGCGGAGACTTGGAACCATCCCGAAGCTCGTGTTCAGAAAGTGGTGGGCGGGCGGGGTGAGGAGCCGGTAGGGAAAGCCGGGCTCCGGCGTCGCGGGCCGGACCGGGGGAACCGGGAGCTTGAGTTTGCCCCCGTCCGGCCGTCCCCGGGCGTAGGGCAAAAAGGGCTTTGGGAGCGAAAGCTTCACGCTCCCCCGCTCCTTGAGCCGCTCGAAGCTCAGGTTCACGAGATAGGGGTGCGCGGTGTCGAGGAGTTCCCGGGCCGTCTTCTCCGGGGGCTCCTCGAGCTCAGGGAGCACAAGGCCCAACCTTCTTGCGAGCTCGGCGAAGACCCAGGTGTTCGGCCGGGCCTCGCCCGGCGGACGGGCCGCCGGCTCCGACCAGGAGAGCCAGTAGTGCCCGTAGGAGGTGTAGAGGTCCGCGTGCTCGAGGGGGTGGGTGGCGGGGAGCAGGTAGTCGGCGTAGCGGGCGGTGTCGCTCATCGCGTTCTCGAGCACCACGGTGAAAAGGTCCTCGCGCAAAAGGCCCGCTCGCACGAGCCCCGCGTTCGGAGCGGTGGCCGCCGGGTTCGCGTTGAAAACGAAGAGCGCCTTCACCGGGGGGTCGTCGAGCGCGGTGAGCGCCCGCCCGAGCTGGATCTGGTTCACGTGGCGGGCGTAGGGGTTCGGTCGGAAGTAGCCCTTGGGGCGGGCGTTTTTCCAAAAGTGCAGGCCCTCGAGCCGGGCCTTATGGAGCCGGAATCCGCCGCTCGTCGAGAGCAGCGCTCCGCCGCCCTCGTGCCGCCAGGCCCCGAGCACCACCGGAAGCGCGAGCACCGCCATCATCGCCGCCCCGCCCGAGGCGTGCCGGGTCATCCCGTACCCCACCCGGAAGAGCTGGGGCGCGCCCGCGATGAGCGCCTCGACAAACGCCTCGAGCTCCGAAAGCGAAAGCCCGCTCGCCCGCGCGCCATCCTCGAGGGAATAACCGAGGGCCGCCTCGCGAAAACGCTCCCAGCCCTCGACGTAGCGCGCAAGGTAGTCGAGGTCCGCCGCCCCCCGCCGGAAGAACTCGCCGGCGATCGCCATCGCCAGCACCCCGTCGCTCCCGGGCCGCACCCGGAAAAACCGGTCGGCAAAGCGCGCGGTCCGGTTCTCGTAGACGTCCACCGCGAAGATCTTCGCGCCGCGGCGCCGGGCCTCCTTCAAGAAGGGCACCAGATGGCTATTGGTGGAGACCACGTTCGCGCCCCAGAGCACGATCGTCCGCGCCTTGGGGACGTCCTCGGGGTCCACCCCGAGCTTTTCGGCCCCGTAGATCGCCGCCCAGGCGGCCTCGCCGGTGGCGGAGCAGATCGTCTCGTCGAGCTCGCTGGCCCCGATCGCCCGGAAGAAGACGAGCGGCCGCCGCCCCTGGATGAGGCCCATGGTCCCGGCGTAGTTGTAGCGGAGCACGGCCTCGCCGCCGTAGACGTCGAGGATCTCGCGAAGCCGCGCGGCGATCGCGTCCAGCGCCTCCTCCCAGGAGACCCGCTCGAAACGCCCCTCCCCCTTTTTCCCCACCCGCCTCATGGGGTAAAGGGGCCGGTCCGCGGCGTAGAGCCGCTCCGGGTAACGGGTGGTCTTGGCACAGGCGAACCCCCGGGTCACCGGGTGGTCGGGGTCGCCGGTCACCGCCACCACCCGCCCCCCCTCCACGGTGACAAGGAGCCGGCAAGCGTCGGGGCAGTCCTGCGGACATGAAACCAGGCGCTTCACTATCCGGGATTGTACCGGTAACCAAGGAGCAACAAAGCCACGGCGAGCCCCACCGCGGCGGCAAAGGGCAGCGCGAGGAAGGGCGTATACAAAAGCCCCGCGAGCATCCCCCCGAGGTAGTACCCGCTCACGTAGGCCGGGCTCTCCCCCTTGCGGCCAAACCCCTCGCCGAAGCGGGCATGAAGGCCGAAGACCCCGGCGAGAAAGCAAAAGAAGCCGAGCCCGGCCGCCGGGGTCAGCAAAAGCCCCGCCCCGCCGAGCGCAAGCCCAAGGGCGGCGCCGCTTCCCTGCCGCCCGGCAACGAAGGGACCTAGGAGACCACCGAGATAGGCCAGGTAGAAGGCCCCGATCCCGGCGAGGCTCACCCCCGCCGCCTCCAGCCGGTAGGGCAGGAGGTTCGCCAGGAAGAGGTTCGAAAATAGCAGCACGCCCCCCACCAGCATCGCCCGCGCGGGCCGGGGCCGCGCGGGGGTGGGCGGCGCGGGCAGCCGGCCGGAGAGGAAGAAGGGAACGAGCAAAAGGGGAAGCGCCCCGAGCAAAGCGAGCGCCGCCCGCACCCCGAAGGCCTCCGCGAGCGCCCCGGCCGCGCTTCGACCGAGCGTCCCCCCGAGCGCGTTCAGGGCCACGAAGGCGGCCACCGCCTGGGGGCTTTGGAAGAGCTTCGGTAAGAGGGCAAACCCAAAGACCGCCACCGCCGAGAGCGAAGCCCCCACCAGGAACCGAAGCAGGACGAAACCCCAAAACCCGGGGAGGAGCCCGGCGAGGACCGAGCCCCCGCCCACCCCGAGAAGCCCGAGGAGGAGCGCCCGCCGGGGCCGCCCCCGGGCCGCGAGGCCCCAGGGACCGAGCACAAGCCCCAGCATCGGCGCCGCCATCCCCAAACCGGCGGCCCCTGGAGGTACGCCGAGGATCCGCTCGATCGCGGGCAGGAGGGGCTGGGGCGCGTACAGGGCGGCGTAGACCAGCGCCCCGGAAAAAAGCAGGGCGAGGCGCACGGGTCCATCGTAGCCTTATAGGAGAGCGATGCGTGTCCTCTTGCTCGTGCTCGCGCTCGGCCTGGCGCTGGCCCAGGGGGTCCACGTGGTAAAGCCCGGCGAGACGCTCTATTCCCTGGCCCAGCGCTACGGAACCTCGGTCGAGGCACTCGCTGCGCTCAACGGGCTTTCGGACCCGAACCGGATCCGGGCGGGGCAAAAGCTCGTCATCCCGAGACCCGAGGGCTGGCCCCAAGAGCTTTCGCTAAGCCCCTACCCCCTGGTGCAGGGGCGGCCGGTCTGGGTGCGGGTCCCGGACGGGATACGAAAGGTCCGGCTCGACGGCGTCGCCGCCCCGGTCCTCGGGGGGCGCGCCTTCCTCCCCGTGGGCGCGACCGCGGCCCCGGGGATCCACGGGCTCTTCCTGGACGGCCGCCGGGTCCCGGTGGCGGTGGTGCCAGGCGGGTTCGGCACCCGCGACTTGATTCTGAAAGGAGAGAAGGCCGGGCTCTTTGACCGCGAGCAGATCCGCCGGGAGCGCGCGAGGATCCTCGCCGCCTGCCAAAGCGCCGCTGGGCCCGCCCGCTGGCGGGAGCCCTGGCAAAGCCCCGTCCCCGGCGCCCCGGTCTCCGCCCCCTTCGGCGAGCGCCGGCGCTACAACGGTCGCCCGGGAGGCTACCACGCGGGGATGGACCTCGCCGCCCCAGCGGGGACCCCGGTGCTCGCCCCCGCCCCGGGGCGGGTGGTCCTCGCCGAAGCGTTCGCGGTGCGGGGCAAGACGGTGGTGCTCGCCCACGGCCGAGGGGTGTGCAGCATCCTCCAGCACCTCTCGCGGATCGGGGTCTCCCCCGGCGAAAGCGTCCGGCCCGGGGATCCGGTGGGGGCGGTGGGGAGCACCGGGCTCTCCACCGGGCCGCACCTGCACTTCGAGGTGCGGGTCCTCGGGGTGCCCCAGGACCCCCGGGCCTTCCTGGAGGAGGCGCCTTGAAGGCGATCCTGGTCGCGTTGCCGCTCGCGCTCGGGCCGCTTTCCTACCTCCCGCCCCCCGGCGAGGAACCGAGGCTCGGCCACCGGGTGGCGGTGCCCTTCCGAAAAGGGATCCGGGTGGGGCTGGTGGTGGGGGAGGAGGCGACCCCCCACGGCCACGCCCTGCGGCACGCGATCGGCTACCTCGACGAAGCGCCCTTCCTGGACCCCGCCGGCATCGAGCGTCTCCACCGGGCCGCCCGCTTCCTCTTCGCGCCGCTCGGTCAGGTGGTCGCCGACTTCCTCCCCTTCCTGGAAGCCCCGCTCGCCCACGAGGTGCGGCTCGTGCCCGGGGCACGCCCCGAGGGGCTCGACCCCGAAACCCGCAAGCGTCTCGCCACCTGGCAGCCCGCCCAAAACTACCCCGCCGAGCTCCTCGACGCCCTTCGGGAGGGCGGGGTGCTCGAAGAGCGGGTGGCGGAGGCGCTTCCCGAGCGGACGGTGCTGGTCCCACTCCGCCCCCCGGACGCGGGGCTTGGCCCCCGGGCCCGGGAGGCGCTAAGGGTCCTCTGGCAGCTCGGCGAGGTCGAGAGCCAGGCCGCCCTCGCCCGCCGGGCCGGGGTGGGGAGCGGGGCGGTGCGCGCCCTGCTAGCACGGGGCTACGTCCGGGTCGAGAAAAGGGCCGTGCTCCCCGAGCTCACCCCGCCCCCGCCTAAGAAGGTGGAGCCCCTTCCCCTCCCCGAGCCTCCAAGCCGGGTCCACGGGGGCCGGTTCGCCGAGCGGATGGCGATCCTCAAAGGGCTCGCCGAGGAGGGCCCCTTGCTCGTCCTCTTCCCCGAGGCCGCGCTTTTGGAAAAGGCTTGGTCCTACCTTCCCGAAGCCCTGCCCTTCTACGGCGAGGTACCGGCACTGCTCCGACGCCGGTTCTGGCGGGAGCGGGGAAAGACCGTCCTCGGCACCCACCAGGCCCTCTTCTTCCCCGGCACCTTCGCCCGGGTGG
>Ga0256833_1001916_pt1 | contig 15012 bp, 11 predicted proteins | sample 356284metaG_FD_190535 | JGI IMG/M metagenome (GOLD analysis project Ga0256833, IMG submission 190535) | Hydrothermal vent microbial communities from Mid Atlantic Ridge, Atlantic Ocean - 356-284 | ecosystem: Environmental > Aquatic > Marine > Hydrothermal vents | place: Atlantic Ocean: Mid...
CTCTTTCTTATAGGCTCTATAGGAAACAACTACCAAATAGATCCAGCCGATTACAGCAGCAACGGCAATGACAATATGAACAATTAGAAAAGTTACCAAAAAAGAGAACGGTACGGAGCTCTCTTTGGAAAATTCTAAAAATCCTCCTGAGATTCTCACTCCAATCTCAAAAACCGTAACTACCATGAGCGTCATCACCAAAATAGCAATCTGACTTCTAAAATGCTTTTCATACTGTTTCAGCACTGCATAACGAATGGAAACAGCCAATAAAAACGGCAATAATGCGAACAACAGCGTAGAAATGTCCATATAAAGCGGCGCCGACGTTCCAAAAAATCCCGATTCAAACATCATATACTCCCTACCAAAATACCTACACTCTACTTGAGTACTCCTTAGGAGACAATTACATGTAAATTACAATGAGATAACTTCAGCCACTTCCAAACCAAAACCGCTTAGACCACTTAGATCCGGTGCTTTTCCTCCACTTAAGAGACGCATTTTTTTAATACCGAGCTGCTTTAAAATTTGTGCACCCACACCGTACTCTTTCATGGAGATCCCCGCAAGATCGGGATTATCAATAAAAAGCAAAACCCCACCGTTTTGTTTGAGATACTCAATAGAGGTAATCAGCTGTTCATAGCGGTTCTGCTGTAACAACAACTCGATGTCAGGCAAAATATTATGCACCTTAACATTCGCCGTTTCCGCTATTTCATAAAACGAGATGACCGTATGTGTATTGCCTTCGTGATCTTTGAAGATATGCTTTTTAACGGTAACTCCGAAAAAATCCACAGATGCTTCACTCTGTTTGATAATGAGCGTCTCATTGGCAAGACGATATTCGACAATATCAGAAATATAGACAGTAAGCAGATCATGTTCGTGACAAAAAACATCCAGATCATCCCGACGTGCCATCGTACCGTCTTCTTTAATAATCTCACAAATAACCGACGATTCGCTCAAGCCTGCCAAACGGCATAAATCTACGGAACCCTCAGTATGCCCTACGCGCACTAAAGTACCGCCCTCTTTGGCAATAAGCGGAAAAATATGCCCCGGTCGCACCAACTCTTCGGCACGACTGAGCGGATTGGCCAAAATTTTTACTGTCATATCACGTTCAGCTGCCGAAATACCTGTAACCGCCTCTTTGGCATCGACCGATACCGTAAATGCCGTTTCATGCATCGACGTATTGGAGCTAACCATGGGGTTAAGCTCAAGGCGACGGGCAATGTCGTTACTGATAGCAACACAGATGAGTCCACGCGCATGTGTCGCCATAAAATTAATATGCTCCGGCGTCGAAAATACCGAGGCATACACCAGATCTCCCTCGTTCTCTCGGTCTTCATCATCTACCATAACGACCATTCGACCTCGTTTGATTGCTTCAATTGCCTGCTGTACTCGCTCTATGGGTGTCATGTTTCCTCGATACATTGCTAAAATTGGTAGAATTATATTGAAAAAAGACTCAAAAACAGATCAATTTCACCCTAATCTCAAAAAGTCTGAAAAATCATTAAAAACTCTTGACAAAAAATCGCTTATAAACTATAATTTCGTCCTCATTACACAATGTAGTGACGCATTGGGGTGTCGCCAAGCGGTAAGGCCTCGGTTTTTGGTACCGATATTCGGGGGTTCGAATCCCTCCACCCCATCCACTTATAACAATCGCGGAATAGAGCAGTTCGGTAGCTCGTCGGGCTCATAACCCGAAGGTCGCTGGTTCAAATCCAGCTTCCGCAACCAAATAACGCTTCCACTTTATAATCAAAAATTAATACTATTTCGTTACAATTAAACCACTTGATTTGGGGTTTTAGAATGCAACGTTTCGTTAAAAAATATTTATATGTCCATTCGCAACCGTCCTCACTGCGGCGTTTAGTACTCTATATGCTTATTGCCTTCGTATGTACCCTTGCGGTGCGCCTGCTTTTATGGTACCACATCACCGATGTGGATGCTTTTTGGCTGGAAGGATCTCCACTTCCCATCTACTCACCCGATGCCGGTCTCTACGGCTACTATGCCAAACAGCTTTTAGCAGGGGCATCCTACCCTTTTGTCTCGGAATACATGCCCGGTTATCTCATCTATTTTTTAGTCTCTACGTTTCATTTAAATATTGACTGGGTCATGTTTTTACTGCCGGCATTTCTCGCCTCGCTTGTCGTCATTCCTATTATTCTTATGGGTTATGCCGTAGGACTGCTTCGTGTCGGATTTTATGCCGCACTGATTGGCGGGATCGGCATCAACTTTTATACCCGATCACATCTGGGTTATATGGATACCGACACACTCAATCTCTTCTTCCCCTACTTTGGAATTGCCGCGATGTTATTGGCACTACAGCGACGCAGTTATTTTTGGGGTATTGTATTTCTAGTCGCTTTAGGAGGATTTTATTACTGGTACCACTCTTCTTTAGTCATTATTGCCGCTTTAATCGCCGTAGCCGTACTCATAACACCGTTCATTTTAAAAAATCGCCGTGTCACCATACTGAGCGCCATCATCATGATTGCGGCACTCTTTACGGTTGATTACAGCAAGGTAAGCCAACGTGCTCATGACTATTTCAGTGCAGAACATGCCATTACGCTTAAAGGCGCTCACGAGACATACCGCTTTACCAATACGCTCGGTACGGTATCTGAGGCTGTCGATACCTCCATTTTTAAAATATCTCCGGTATTAACGGGAACAGAGTTCTATGTTGTATTCGCTTCGGTGGGGTATGTGTGTCTCATTCTCTCCCGTCCCGTATTTCTATTGGCACTTCCGCTACTGGCTTTAGGCTATGGCGCTTCTGTTTTAGGCATGCGTTTTAGTATGTACGCCACCCCGATACTCGCATTCGGGTTTGTCTATCTGCTCTTTGTCATCAACCGTTTTCTACCCTATAAAGCAGTTCCGATTTTAGGTACATTGAGCGGCATTGCAGTGATGCTTTACAACATTCTCACGGTCAACAGTACGCTTGCTCCTTGTTTTTTCAAAAAAGATGATGTTTTGGCCCTAAGGGAATTTTCCAATATCAATACAAAAGATGACCTTATCTACTCGTGGTGGGACTACGGTTGGCCGCTTTGGTACTATCTTGGCACAAACAACACTCTTGTCGATAACGGTCGTCACGGCAGTGACAGCTATCTCATCGCAAGACTTCTTATGTCATCCAATCAGAACTTTGTTGCCAATGCCATGCGTTACTTTTCGGAAAAAAATCAAGAAGGACGATCTCACCATATTTATGAAGTTCTTCCGTACGTTATCAAAACCGAAAACCTTCATGATATTTTGCAGGAACTCAACTACAATATTCCGACATCCCAGCGAGGCCGCGGCACCTACTTTATGCTACACAGAGATATGCTGCTTACCTTCGGCACTATAGAGAACTTTGCCAATACCGACCTTAAAAACGGAACCGGAAGTCGTCATTCGGAGCTTTATATTTCCGATCTGTTGCAGCCCTATGCCGCACAAAGTCCCATTATTTACGGCGACACATTCACATTTGATCTGCGCAACGGCGTTATGCAGGGAAATAATGGTGCCAAAGCCGTTATTCACGGTGTTATTGTCTCAGAAAACGGACGTATCAAAGCAGCCAAACAGTACAATAAAAATGCCACTCACATTCTTATTATCTACAACAAAACCAAAGCGATCTATTTGGATATGAACGCCTTTAATACCTTTCTCGTTCAAACGCTTCTGCTTGATAAATACGATTCTGCTCTTTTTGAAAAAATTGTACAGACACCACGCTTCAAAATATTAAAACTTAACATATAGCACTATTTGGCACCGTGTCGTGAGCACAATACAACAAAGGTCTTTACAAAAATAATAAAATCGAGCCACAGCGACCAGTTTTGAATGTACCAGACATCAAGCTCAATACGTTCTTTAAAACTCAATTCATTCCGTCCGCTAATCTGCCATAAACCGGTTAATCCCGGTTTTACATGTAAAATAGTCTCTACATTTTCACCGATTTTCTCTTTTTCGCTAAGCATGTACGGACGCGGACCGATCAGGTTCATTTCCAAGCGAAGCACATTAATAATCTGCGGCAGTTCATCGAGAGAGAGTTGCCGTAACCATACACCCACACGCGTTATTCTCGGATCGTTTTTATACTTATGATACATTTCGTAATGAACTTGCTCTTGCGGATGTTCCTGTAAATATCTCTTTAAAATGCGATCGCTGTTCTCATGCATGGTTCGAAATTTGTAGCATTCAAATACCTCGGCATCCTTTCCCAAACGCTGCTGTTTAAAAAAGACATCTCCCCGACTCTCAAGCTTAATAGCAAGTGCAATCATTAGCATCACAGGAAACGTAAGAGGAAGCATGACAACAATCAGTAGCAGTTCAGCCATCTTTTTAATGGCAATATTTTTAGGAATAAAAAGCTGATTTTGAATATTGATAAAACTCATACGCCCGATTCTCAGATCGATGATTTCGGAGTTTGCAAAACTGATATTGTGCAGATAGGGAATAAGAATTACCTCTTTGACGTGGCGCTTATATTGATGAATCAGCTTTTCAAGAAGATCTACATCCATGTCACGCGTAGCAATAAAAACAATCTCGGCTTCGGTAATACTTGCAACACTGCGATATCCCAAATACCAGTTAATGGCCAGATCTTTTTTAAGTTTTTCCACCTGTTGTGCGTTACCCACTAAAAAGGCATCAATATGCCACAATCCGAGTATATAAAGAAGTTTTTTGGCACCCACGCGTCCTAGCGGCATTAACCACAACAGGTTTAGAAACATCAGTACATAAAACGTACGTGAAAACTCTTCGGTCGATTTGGTAATAAACAACATCATTACAACCGCTATGAGCAATAAAAAAGCCGCCAAATAACTTCGTCGCAGCTCCTCCCAAAAATCGTTACGCTTGGTGTAAAGTCCCAAGGAGACGTTAATGACAATAAAAATAACAAACAGCCATCCCGAAAGAAAAAAACGTTCAATATGTCCATCATATCCGGAAAAAAGCGATGTGTTTTCTAAGAAAAAGCGGCTCAGATGCGCCACATACAGTGCCGTCAGCAACGATATCATATCCGCTATAACAAGACTCATAACAGCTATAATTCTATTGAGCATCAGCTACACCGACTCAGTCTGGATCATATAGCCCGTCCCGCTGACATTTTTAATAAATGCTTCATCCGTTGCCTGCCGAATTCGAAAGAGCAGTGAACGCAGGGTTTTATCGTTTACCGATGTTTCCCATACATGCATACAGATCTGTTCATGAGAGACGCTGATATTGGGTTGTGATGCCAAGAGTTCGACAAGCTTTAAGGCTTTAGGTCCTAACTCTACCTCTTTATTGTCTTTAAGCAGACGCTGATGCCGTGTCATATAGACATATCCGCCTTTAAGACGGATCTTTTCAGGCTTATTTTCGATCGGTTCCGTACGAGCGTCATTTGCTGTAACCAGACGCAGTGTCGCAATAATCTGTGCTTCATTGTAGGGTTTGGTCAAATAGGCTGCCGCTCCGGAAGCAACCGCATAATCAACCATCTCGCCATCGACATAAGCTGTTAGAAAAATAATTTTAGTGGTTATTTTTTGACTGATGGCAACGGCGGCTTCACTGCCGCTGATATTATCACGCAGCATCACATCCATAAAAACTACATCCGGTCTCTTCTCAATGCAGACCTTAATTGCCTCTTTACCGCTGTCAACAATGGCAAGCACCTCAGCACCCTGCCCTTCTAGCATCTCTTTTAAAAACTCTGCCGCAATACATTCGTCTTCTACAATAACAACGCTTACAGTCTCCATGTGTACTCTTTTAAAACACCCTTAATATCTATAAGCACTGCCGGCTCAGTACTGATACTTTCATACGCCTGCGTGTCAAATGACTCAAAAGCGCAATGGGCTACCGCCACAACAATCGCATCGTACCGCTGTATGCTTTCAAAGGGATTATCAATCATATTATACTGCTTCGCCCGATCTTTCTCAACCCAAGGATCATAAATATCAACCGTACAGTTGTAGTCGTGAAGCTCTTTGATAATATCGACTACTTTGGTATTTCGCATATCGGCACAATTCTCTTTGAAGGTCATACCTAAAATGAGCACTTTGGCGCGATTAACTTTTTTATCGGCTTTAATCATCTCTTTGATAGTCTGTTCAGCTACATATTTTCCCATGCCGTTATTGATCTGCCGCGCTCCTAAAATAAGGTTGGGCGTGTAACCGAGATCTTCAGCTTTATAGGTCAGATAGTACGGATCCACGCCAATACAGTGCCCTCCGACCAAACCGGGACTTAGTTTAATAAAGTTCCATTTTGTAGCCGCCGCTTCAATAACCTCTTTGGTGTCAATATGCATTGTATGAAAAATCAGTGCCAACTCGTTCATCAGTGCGATGTTGACATCACGTTGTGTATTTTCAATTACTTTAGACGCTTCTGCCACTTTAATGCTTGATGCCTTATAGGTGCCCGCCGTAATAATACTTCGATACAGTGCATCGACCTCTTCGGCAATTTCAGGTGTCGAACCCGACGTAACTTTTAAGATTTTACTGACTGTATGCTCTTTGTCTCCGGGGTTGATACGTTCCGGAGAGTAACCGCAAAAAAAATCTTTATTGTATGTTAAACGGCTAAGGGATTCCAGCTCCGGAACACACACCTCTTCGGTCACTCCGGGATACACTGTAGATTCATAGATGACAATGTCACCTTTTTTTAAGAGTGTTGCAATCATCTGCGATGATCGGATTAACGGTGTCAAATCGGGCATATTTGCCGAATCAATCGGCGTGGGAACCGTCACAATAAAAATGGAGCACTCCCGAAGATCTTCTGCTTGAGCCGAATAACCCAGTGTTGCTTCAACCTCGTTCAGTTGCTCTGCCGTTAACTCCATCGTCGCATCAATACCGGCACGCAAAGCTTCTATTCTTTGTTTGTTAATATCAAAACCGATAACGCTGTAGCCATTGTGTGCAAAAGCATGGGCAAGCGGCAACCCCACATAACCCAAACCGATAATAGCAATTTTTCTGTTCTTCATCTCATGTCTCTTTCATGTCGCCAAATTCAATAGTATACAATAGCCCTTTGGGCTTTGAGAGTGTCAGTGTACCTTGTAACTGCTTAACACAAAGATGCACCAGCTTTACCCCAAGCGAATTATTACGCAACAGTGCTTCAGGCTCTTCTACCCCCTTGCCGTCATCGCCACATGTAAAAATGTAGCCGTTCTCTTTACGTTTCAGTGTCAAGGTGACGGTACCGCCCTGCTCTTCAAACGCATATTTAATACTGTTGGTTAAAAGCTCATTGGCAATAATACCAAGCTGTAGCATTACCTCCAAAGGAACCCTCATCTCTTTGGCTTCAATATTTACATGTATTTTTTTCTGATTGGAAAACATACCCAGCAACAATCCGGAGAGTTGCCGCATGTAGGCACTAAAATCAATATACTCAAAATCATCGCACTGGTAGAGCATCTCATGAACCATGGCAATGGATTCAATACGCGTTTTACTCAGTTGCAGTTGCTCTTTGCCTTTACCCTCACTCCGATTGGCTTGCAAGCCGATAATGGAGGCAATGACGTTAAGATTGTTTTTGACACGATGATGCACCTCTTTAAGGAGTAGCTCTTTTTGACGGTTAGAGGCATCGAGTTCGGCAAATGTTTTCATAATCGAAAAGTGGTACAGCAGACCGAAAATATAAATAATAACGGCAGCATATGCAAGGTTAAAAAGGGCTTGCGGATTTTGAATAAGAGGGTTTGAGGGGTTATGCAAAGATTCCATATAGAGCAGTACTGTCATGAGTGCAAAAAGCATTGCCGTCAGCAACAGTGAATAACGCAAACGAATAAACAGCAGTGTCGTTACGGGGAGTAGTAAAATAAATACTACCGACATCGTAGCAAAACTATTACTATAAATCAGCGTTGCCAGCGCCGTTGCGGTAATAAAGAAAAAAAGATAGGCGCTCAAATCCAACCGGCGATAACGTGCCAAAAACCAGAGATTGCATACCAGTGCGGTGAGTGCACCGAGTTCAATCACGGCATTCATATACCGTTGTGTCAACAGATCCATTCCGCAGGCAATGATATTGACAACAATTAATGTAATATGAAACCGATACAGCAGTATCATTTTATGATCATGCGATTGTAATGACGGAAACATCAAGCGCATATTATACCGTTCTCTTCGGTAAGATCATTTATTAATTGCTGCAGTTTTTTATTCATGGTCTTACTGCTATAGTGCCGCATAAAGATATCATGTCCCTTCTCTCCGTATATTTTTAGTGTTGATGCTTCGAGGTGTTGCAGTATTTCAACTAAACTCTCCTCATTTTCCATCTGAAATATCCAACCGTTGTTATGGTGTTCAACCAATTCACATAAAGCTCCTCCGGTTGAAGCAATCACCGGTTTCGCATATTTCATGGCCTCAATCACACTCAAACCAAATCCTTCCCAACGCGACGGAACAATTAACGCATCACATCGTAACAGCAACTGCGGAACCTCTTCATGAGAGACCCAACCGTGATTGACAACACCGTTAGGAATATCTACGACATCATCAATCACCGCTTTTCCCGCACAATGCCAACAAATATGCTTTTGTGGATACCGTACAATAAAATCCATAAGCCAGTCAAAGCCTTTAGCATAATCATAACGTCCTAAAAACAAAATATTGTATTGATTTTTCTTAAATGTATGCTCAAACCTATGAGGACGCATCTGCTCTTGCGCTACTGCAATACCATGTTCAATTAAATACAGTTTTTCAGCTGCAATACCAATGTTCAGTGCTGCTGAATGTTCCCTCTTTGAAATGGTCACTACGGCATCGCAAAGTAGTGAAAAAAGCCACTCAACAGAAGCGTACATCGTTGTTTTAATGCGACCGGTATCCATTAAAAATGACCAACCGTGAGAACAGTAGATAATTTTGGGGCGCGGTGAAAGCCTTATGGCGGCAAGTCGCGCAAATATTCCGGCAAATGAACTGTGTACATGTAATATATCCGGCCGAAGGGTTTGTATGGAACGTCGTGTCACCCAAAACGCATGCCACATTCCTTGTAATGATCGACGGTACGGATCGAGTGATATAAAACCGTCTAATGCGGCAATACGCTCTTCACTATTGTGTCGTGATGCCAACAGGTAAACTCGGTGTTCTTGGGATTGACAGGCAATGAGTGTTTGCAAATACGTTGCCAAACCGCCGTTCGCCCAGTCGGCTACATGTAAAATTGTCATGTTCTATTGCCCGCCGAAGGTTTTAGCAACCAGAAAAAGAGTCCTATATTGCGTAACAGCCCATGTTTGTATAAACCGTACCGCACTGCCGACACTACTCTCTCACTTATGGAAGAAGACGACAGTCGTGTCATAGCCCGTAATGCTTCAAGACACTCTGAACTACATAAAGATGCATAACGTTCTACAAAAACATCTGCTTGATCTATCTGCCTGCCAAGTACTTCGTAAAACTCATTGTTTTGCCAATATTTTCGTGCTTTACGAACAATATATGCGACATTGAATTTTGGAGCGCCGCCGCTGACATTATTACCGTGTTGCCGATACGACAGTGTTGGTTTATCGATATAATCAACAGCACCAAGAGCCGAAGCAATTAGCGCCAACCAATGGTCATGCATAACAGCTTTGCTTTCAAAAGGAAGCGCTGCTGCTGCTAGAGAACGGTTAAAGATCATCGTACATCCCGTTACGTTACACTGCATGGCTATATCGCTGCAGCGGTTTTTTTGCGGATTAAGATGAAAATAGCGCCAAAACGACTCTCCTAATACCTGTAACGTTTCATCTACAACTTGAAGGTCCGTATAAATGAGTAACGGCATGACACTGCCGCAATGTTGTTGCAGTCTGGTAATGGCACGATAGGATACTTCAACTTTATCGGCAAACCAGACATCATCTTGATCACAAAACATAAAATATTCGTATGCTTCGTGACTTAATGCCGTTTTCAATAATATTTCAAAACTCTTCAATGTACCGACATTGCCCGTTGATTCCAAAAGTGTCATCGATATGCTCGACGATTCTTGAAACTGCCGTATAATTTGAAGCGTACTGTCGGTTGAGCCGTCATCACGAATATAAAGGTCAAACGATTGCATTGATTGAGATGCCAAAGAGTGCAGCTGTTCTGCAAGAAATCGTTCACCGTTGTAAGTAGAGATCACAATAGCTACGGGAGGATTTTTCATGATTATACTCGCAAGAACAGACTGATATTTTGTGTCATGCTCTGTCTCAAGCACCGATATTTTATAATACCCAAACGCTTTTGAAACCATGACAACTGTGGCATATCAATAAAAAACCCAAGCAGTGCCACAGTGTCATCATCAAAGAGATCCCCATAATGATCCAGTAACGCTTTTGCCTGCTCTCGGTGCGGCGCCAAGTGAAGAAGATAGGGTTCGTTTTTCATTGACAGCAACGAGACTATTTTAGGTAAAATATTGTAACGGTCGTGTGCTTTAGCACCAATGGCATTGGCATGATGCTGCCGGTAATAGAGGGTTGCCTCGTGAACAATACCGATGACACCAAAAACGGAAGCAACCATTGTATACCACCAGTCATGCATAATAGCACGAGAAGATACGGGCGTTGCTATCTCTAGCAACGATCGATTTAGCATCATGGAACATCCCGTAGCCGTATTTTGATAGAGCAGATAGTTCAATGTTGTTTTTTCAGGCCTGTTGTGCTCGTAATGCCACAGCGATCTGTCCATCACCTCAAGATCGGCATTGGTCACATGCATGTCGGTATGGACTAAAATCGGCAATGTCGGACTTTTTTCCTGAAGTTCACGCATTTTAGAGAATGTGCACTCAATTTTATTGGGTTTCCAAACATCATCTTGATCGGCAAACATAACGGCATCCCATTGTCTGTTTAACAGTGCCTTTTTTACCATCATATTGAAGCTTTTTTTTGCACCTATGTTGCTCTTTGAAGGGAGTAGCACAAGACGGCTGCTCTCACCAAAAAACTCTTTAATAATTTCAACTGTATGGTCAGAAGAACCGTCATCGCGTACCCACAACTGCCAATTACCGTACGTTTGCGCTGCCAAAGAGTCCAGAAACTCCTTTATATACAAGGAACCGTTATAGGTAGAGAGCAGAACTAAGACCATAGCAGTTCACAAAAATTTTTTGCATTAAACGGTGTCATATCAACTTCCGGAGCAGACAACACACCCTTTTGTGTATCAAAACCGTTGTGTTCAATCGCATCACACAGAAGCTCTATGGCATCGGCCAGCGCTTCTGATGAAAGTGTATTAAGCGAGAGAATATTTTCCGATCGTAATGCCAAATCTTTACCATCATAGCCGTTGGTAATAACTTTCATACCGGCATAGGCCATCTCCAGCGGTGGATAGCTCGGGTGTGGAGAGACCATCAGCGATATACCGATCATTGACTCACTTAAAAAAGCGGCATAGTCGTCCAATGACGCTTTTCCCACTATGGTTACATGGTCAATATGGTCAACATAAGTTGCTTCATAACTCTCACCTAATGAATAGATATGCCATAATTTACATGTAAGTGGGTTGCGTTGCTGCCATAGTGCAAGACCGTCGACAATGACATCAAAAAGATTACGCTCTACCGTAGGTCTTCCATAAAAAAGTATTTGACGTTTTCGCGGGGTGGATATGAGTTTTTCTCGAATCGCTTCATTCATAGTATAAGGCAAGTAATAGGTACTGCTAAAGCGGTACCGCTGCTCCATAAAAAGAGCCAACTCTTCAGCATTGATAATGGCTATGGTACGCTCCGGTTGTTTGTAGGTATTCTCTGCAAAGATCCATTGAGCAGACCAGGCATTGAAGTTACTTTCATAGTCTTGAATGAGATAAATAAGCCGATGGGCATGACCAAAGAAACGTTGCTGATCTTCAAGCAACCAAAATGCACTTGCAGCTGTCCACCATGCCGTTGCAATAAAAAAATCGTTACGTCGCAAGTGCAGCTCTTTGGATTCACGTGTCTCAACAAGTTGCATCGGACAACTGTCATCAATAACATTGCTCATAAACATGTAGTCTGAAAACAGCTGTTTGCTCTCTTCAGAAACCAGTCCGATATCAACAATAATTCTATAGTCGAAACGCTCATTAAGATGTTCTTTTAGCGCGTTGTAAACTTTAAAGGCCGTTGCAATACCGCCAAAGGTCTCTTTTGCATTAACTGTAGGTACCATCAGGTTCAGCCGTGGTCTGATACATGATGACGGATAGGTGTTGTAATGCACATATTCGGGGACTTTGGCAAAAACCCTGCTGCTACGTCGCAAGTAGGTATTGAAAAGCGGTCGATAAACTCTCGATATAGCCTTGTCAAGTACTTCCTTGGAATCTACGGTAATAACAGTGTTTTTTAGCGGATAATAGTCATGTCGTGCCACTTTTGCCCATTGAAAGTGAGCTGCCTCACAAATATAAAGAAACGAACGTTCAATGGCATGCGCCAGCGTTCCGTCAATTTGTCCGGCCTCTTCGGGAAAATCAGCGAATGATATATCCAAATTTAAAAGCGGTCGGATCGCATCGGTACGTCCCCAAAACATTGAACCGGAAGGAAACTCTAGCAACTGTTTGGAGTTCATCGTAATACCGGCTTGTTTTAAAAGGTTTTTGACAAGTGTATAGTCATACCCCCAATTAATGTTAATACGTAACGGAATAAAGTGTTGTGCAAAGCTAATACCGACATTTTTATGTTCCAACAGGTGCAGATGCGACATGACAATTTGTGAAGATCCCAGTAAGTTTTCAAAGAGATACTCTCGCCAGTCCACTAAGCCTTCGTTGCTATGCGGCGATTTTTTAGAATGTAGATGAACAAAAAACTCATAACGTTCAAATACCTCTTTGAACCCGACAATCATCGGTGCAATATCTCTGCCACGATTTTCAAAAACCTCTACCCTCACCGCACCGTTGTTATAATGAGAAAAGCATTGCTCTATCTGAAGTTTTTTGTCCTTGGTATCGGTAGAGATATAGAGATCGGTACGACAAGGGATATTGCCGAGATAATTCATGATCTCTTCGGAAAGATCCGGATAGTAGATATGGATAATTGCCGCAATGTTTTTAGAATTTACATGTAAATTAAATTGGAACGGAACTTCCAAAGCGGTATCGTACCCGTCTTTAACTCGCAATGTTCTAATTTCTGGATTATTTTCCGGTGATGTCTCTATATAGAAAAACTCCGGTAGAGGTATATTCGTAACAGCATCTTCTTTAGTAGTGATTTTCTTACAAAGTTTACCGGCAACTTTATGCAAAACGGCATGAAGCCCTTCGTTTTTAAGTAGACTGAAAACTTTAGAGATTACCACCTATTTGACCCCTTCTCAAACCATGAGAGCAACATATACTTTGATTTTTATTTGTGGTATTATAACGTAATGGTGTTTAGAGTTATAAAGAAGCTTCTGATAATTTAAAAGTTATAGATACACCTTGACCGTGTATCTATTGCAACTCTAAATGAGGTTACTCTGTTTTTTAAAAATCGTAATATACCCATTCACCCGATCTAGCATAAAGCTTAATCGTAGCATTTTGCGCTTTGGCGGTCAATAATACAGCAATAAACTCTTTTCTTGCATCACCTGTTAATGTAATTTTGGCAAATGCTGTTGCATTGTTTGCCTGTTTTAATGTAACATAAGTGCCTGCAGGAATTTTTTGTATTTTATCTACCGTTCCACTGACCCAACCTGCAAATACCGTCGTACTCAACAAACCTACTGCTATAGCAGCAATAAAAACCTTTTTCATACTAATTCCTTTAGACTAAAGATATATTCTTTTAAAAAAGTATAGAAAAAAAAAGTTCTTTTATCGTTTTGTAGACTACTTTATTTTTGACGGATATTTAAGCGATACCACTCATAAAGAACAATTAAAGCAAATACCAGCCTTTGGTTAAATACGGAATGACTGAGTTGATTTTCAACCCAAGCAATAACTTTCTTGGTTTTAATCTCAGCAATTGATCTAGAATTAAAAAAATCTTCTACAGACTCTTTCTTAAACCAAGTTACAATCCATTCATCCATTGGTAGCACAAAGCCTTGTTTCGGTCGATTAAAAATTGACTCAGGGAGATAACGTCTCCCTATTTTTCTTAACAATACCTTATGGTCGACATCATCCATCCAGTCACTTTTTTGTAAACCATAACTAAAATCAATCAAATGATGTGATAAATAAGGAGTTCTACCTTCTAAAGAGTTAGCCATAGCCATGCGGTCAAGCTTAACAAGCAAATCATCAGGAAGCCATGTCATTATATCTGTTACCATAGCTTTTTGAATACCATTTCGAGAAAGATCCAACCAAGAAAACAACTCCTGTTCCTCTGATGTTTCTACTAAAAACTCTGTAGTCATAAAGTCTTGACAAGTTTGTATTGACATCAGAGGAGGAAATCCGGAAGGTGTCGTGTGTGCACCTAGCAATGAATTGAGTTTATTCTCAATTTCAAACTGTCTATAGTACTCATAACCACCAAATACCTCATCACCTCCTTCTCCCGACAAAACAACTGTAACATGTTTTTTAGCTTCTTTAGAGAGCCAATATGTTGGCAAACATGCTTGGTCGGCTATTGGTTCGTCAAGCTCACCAACAACGATCGGCAATAGATCTTGAAAACTGTTTTCATCAAACATAAAATGATGATGCGTACTTTGAATATGTTGCGCTACTGCTTTTGCGTATTGACTTTCATCATGCTTATCTGAGTGAAAGCCAATAGAAAATGTATCAATTTTCTGGTGCTTTTTAGCTGCCATCGCAGCTATTAAAGAACTGTCAATACCGCCAGACAAAAATACTCCTA
>Ga0256833_1001917_pt1 | contig 15011 bp, 16 predicted proteins | sample 356284metaG_FD_190535 | JGI IMG/M metagenome (GOLD analysis project Ga0256833, IMG submission 190535) | Hydrothermal vent microbial communities from Mid Atlantic Ridge, Atlantic Ocean - 356-284 | ecosystem: Environmental > Aquatic > Marine > Hydrothermal vents | place: Atlantic Ocean: Mid...
CGAAGGCTGCGGTGATTGCGCCGCCGTGTGCCCCTCCGGGGCCATGGACTATCTCACTCCGGCCCGCAACGATCTCATCGCCCGCGGCAATGCCATGCTGCGCGCCTTTTTCGCCGCCGCGGGCTCAGCCCCCGTGATCCTCTTTCACGAAGCACGCCATGGCGGCGAGCTGCTGCGTGCCCTGGCCCATTTCGCCGATGGCCTGCCGGCCAGCGTGATTCCGCTGGGAGTTCATTCCATCGGCGTCATCTCCCACGAGATCATGGCCGCCTTCATGGCCGCCGGCGCGGCCCGCATCGCCCTGCTGGCGCCGCGCGCAAAGGCCGCCGGACTGGCCGCCACGGAGGAACAGATGGCGCTGCTGAAGGCCTTTCTTGGCGGACTGGGATACTCAGATCACGACCCGCGCCTTCTGGCCACGGACGATCCCTTCGAGGTCTCCGAATGGCTGGCGCACCTGGAGGCGCCGTCATTGAAGCCGTCTGCAATTTCTCCCATGGGCTCCAAACGCGACATCGCCCGCATGAGCCTGGAGAAACTCCATGCCGGGGCGCCGGCTCCGGTGGACATCCTGGAGTTGCCCGCAGGCGCGCCCTATGGCCGTGTTCTGGTGGACAAGGCCGCCTGCACCCTGTGCCTGTCCTGTGTCAGCACCTGTCCGGCCGGGGCCCTGTCGGACAATCCGGACCGCCCGCAATTGCGCTTTTCCGAAATCTCCTGCCTGCAATGCGGCCTGTGCCGCAAGGTCTGCCCGGAAGGGGCCATATCGCTCGCCCCGCGCTATGACTTCACCCCGCGAGCGGCTGAGCGCGTCACCCTGGCCGAGGATGAGCCCATGACCTGTCCGGCCTGCGGCAAGCCCTTCGGCTCCCGCCATGCCATCGAGCGGGTGATCGAAAAGCTGGTGGAAACCGGCAATCCCATGTTCGCCGATGAAAGCCAGCGCGAATTGCTGCGCTACTGCGAGGATTGCCGCGTCATCGCCATCTCCATGAACAAGGACGACCCCTTCGCCGCCACCGCGCCCCCCGGCCCGCGCACGACGGAGGATTATGCCAAGGACGAGTGAAGCGCAAGCTTCCAATCACCCCAATCAAACAAATGGGGATCTTGAAAAAACGCTTGCGCGTCCATCCTCACCCCCCTGCCAAGTCGGACGTGAAGAAAAGTTTTCCAGCCTGCCTGGCAGGCTGGAAATACTTTTCTTCAGGAAAAACAAGGCGTCCTGCTGACTTGGGGCGGCCCGGCGTCAGCAGGACATCATTTTTGGCCCCAAGTAAATTGCAAGGTTCTGACAGAAAATCTGTCAGAACCTTGCAATTCACGGATTGTCAGAATGCCAGAAAATGCTGTGTATTCAATCTGTTGTGAATACTTCACATGCGACTTTCAACGCGAGCCGATTTCGCGGATATTGCGGCCATCAAAGGTCTTGAGCACCCAGTGATTGCGCTTGCGCCGCTCGATGCGCACAACCCGCCCCGCTCCGGGCAGGATATCCCCCGGTTCGACGCTCCACATGCGCCCGCTGCCTTCCACAAGGGCGATTTCCCTGGTTGCGAACCGCAGAACATAGTGGGGCCTGTTGCGCCGCCCTGTGGTGCGGCCCTGTTGCGGCGGGCGGCGCAGCAAGGAGCCCTTGGCGGAGGCGCGCGTCACCGATCCGGTGATCAGCATGTCGCCCCGGACGGGCAGGGTTCTTGCCGCCTGCCTGTGATTGGGCACGATGGAAACTTCCAGCCGTTCGCGCAAGGGACTGACGACGGGAACATGATGCACGACGACCGGGCTTTCTGGCAGGCCTGCATCCTTGCCGCCTGTCAGCACCATGTAGCCTGCGAAAGTTACCGAAACCGCCGCCGCGATGACACCGGTGGAATAGGTTTTCATCCATTGCCCAAGGCGGGAGAGCATGGTCATTGCTTCAAGCCCCTGTAGCGGATCTCGCTGCGCGCCACGTAATTGATGGAATCCACAAGGACGTCATGAACCAGGCTCATGCCCAGACGCGCGTTGACGTTTTTCTTCAGTTTCGTGGTCAGCCTGGACAGATCGTATTTTTCGATGCGCTGGAAATCGCGCACCGGGCTGCTGTAGATCAGCCGGAAGGCCTCATCGGTGAGGATCACATCCGGCTTTATGGACATCTTCTTCAGTTTCACCGAATCCACGAGGCCAACGAAGCGGGCCAGAACATACCCTTGCACCTCCCCGTCGCGGATCATGGGGACACTGACCACATCTGTCTTCACCTGCTCCAGGGTGGAGAACAGCTCCTTGGGAATCGCCCTGGCATCCGCTCCGGCACGCCACAGACTCACCCCGTAAAAGGAGCCAAGGGCCGTCAGGGCCGCCCACAGGCCGATGAGAATGGTCTTCACCATGACCCGTATCCCTTCTTGCGCCGCCCGGCGTTGCGCGAATAGGTCCCGTCGGAATGCATCCTGCGCATGGTATCCTCAAGGTATCCGGCGATTTCTCCAGCCGCCTTCATGTGAAGCTCCAGCAGGCGGGCATTCTCGTCGAGGCTCGCCTTGAGCCGCTCCATGGTCTCTCTCAAGGCCTGGTGATGCGGCCATCGCGGGCCGAAGGTCTCCGACAGGCGCAGAATGTCCATGTGCAGCAGATCCTTCTGGCGCGCATATTCGGCAAAGCGCTCATGATCATTGCGGCGCAAATCCTGCCTTTCGCGCTCCAGAACATCCTCCAGGCGGCGCGCGATCCGCTCGAAAGCCGCCACCAGGCCCTGCTTGTCCATATCCGTTGGCCGGGCAGCGTTCATCAGGCTCCGGGCTCCTTGCGCACGGCCCCCTCATGGGCAACTCCGCTCAGAAAGATGCGCTCCATGCGCTGTTGCACCCCAAGGGCCCGCGCCGCCCCGGCGGGGGCGTCCGGCTGGCCGGCGCGGCGCATCAGGGCCGCGGCCATGCCCAAACCGCCCCGGCGGCTGACCTGGGTGGCAATGGCCTGGGCCAGGAGGGATTTCCAGTATTCTCCCGCCAGACCACCACCGAAGATGCCGGAGCCTGCCCCTTTCATCATGCCGGTGAGCATGTTCCCGGTCACAACGCCCTCCAGGGCGGCATAGCTCCTGCGCAGGGCTTCCTTTTCTCCAGTGGGGGATTTCGCCTCTTTCAACTCACCGCTTATGGCCAAGGCCCCGCCGCCAGGTGACGCAGGGGGGACGGCGGCAGCCTTGCCTTTGCTGGCCGCCGCCGGAGCCAGCAGGGCCTTGTCCCAATCCGCGCGGGGCGGCGCGGCCCTGGCGGCGCGCATGGCCGCCAGCTGTTTCAATCTGGCTGCTGCGGCGCGCTGTTTTTGCGGGTCGGCGGCGCGCATGACATCGAGAACGAGATCCGCCGGAGGAGAAATGGACATGGCCTGCACGGGCTCCCTTGCTGCCTGTTGGTTGGCCAAGGATAGGCACGCAAACTTGCGGCAAACTTGCCACATCGCACGAGTGGGCAGGGTCAGTCCCGGCGGCTGCGCAGCGCCTGTTCCATCATGTCGAGCAGACGATCCTTCTGCCGGCTTTCGCGCGCCTGCCGCCTTGCCTTGCGGGCCATGCGCTCGATCTGCTTCACTTGGCGGCGGCTTTCGTGCAGCGCCGCCTTGCTCTCCTCTTCCATGAGCCCCGTCTTGCGGCTCTCTTGCGCCGCCAGATCGAGATTGCGCCTGACGATTTCCATCAGGGCATCGGCATGAAAGGTTTCGCGGCTCATGGATTCGAGCAAGGTCTGGCGCTGCTGGCGCAATTGCTCCAGGCGCAGTTGCAGCTCGCGCAGATCGTGCTCCTTTGCGCGTTCGAGGAAATTTGCCGCCTTGAGCATGCGGCGAAGTCTCTTGAGCCGCCTTGTCCTTGCCGCCGTCACCGCTCAGCCTCCATTCAGCCAGCCGGTAAAGGCCGAAACGAAAACCATGAACATGTCATCCACGGTAAAGTAGAGCAAGAAGAGCCCTCCGGCCATGATGAGCGGCAGGGAGATGAAATAGGCCGGGATCTGCGGCGTCATCCGGTTGATCAGGCCGATGGCCAGATTGGCCATGACCGCATAGACCAGGAATGGAGCCACCGCCTGCAGGGACAGAAAGGTGGCCTGCGCCAGGCTGCCGGCCAGATCGTCGAGCAATCCCCCCGGCGCGCCGGGAACGCCAAGCGGGAGCACGGCATAGGAGTCCACCACCGCCTTCAGGGCCTGGACATGCAGGCCGGTGACGAAAACCAGGGTGGTGGCCATGAGCATGACCAGGGAGACCAGCGCCGGGACGGGCTGGGAGCCTTCCACCGGGGCGCCGGGAAAGTTGCCCAATCCCACGAACTGGGTCATGGCGGTGGCCAGAAACTCGAAGGCGAGAAAGAACATCCGCCCCATGAGGCCAAGGGCCAGGCCCTTGAGACTCTCCATCCAGGCAAGGCTCAGCAGGACGGCGGGCGCAGGCTCCCTTTCCGGCGGCATGGCGCCATGGCTTTGCAAAAGCATGGGGGCGAGCGCCATGGTCAGACCGATGGCCAGCATGAGGCGGATGAACACCGGAAAACGCCGGGTCGAAAATCCGGGGAAAACCATGACCATGGAGCCGATGCGGCAGAAATAGAGAAAGCCCCACAGCAGGATCTGCGGCGTGTAGGGCATCACGAAATGCTCCCCAGCACCTCCACCCGCACGCCGCGCGCAATCTCCATCTGCGACAGCACCGCCATGTTGGGAAAGAGCCTTTCGGTGATCATGCGCACGAAGGGGCGGGCATCCGGCGCGGTCACGAGGGCGAACTCGTGGCCTTCGTCCATGAGCTTGCGGATCGTTTCGCTCGCCTCCCTGGAGAACTCCTCGATCATCGCCGGATCGATGTTGAAATCCATGACGGCATTGTCCTCGCTTCTGTGAATGCTCTCATGGAAGGCCAGATCCCACCTGTTGCCCAGCCGCAGGATCTTCAAGGCCCCATCCCCGGCCAGATCGCCGCAGATCTGGCGCGCCAGCCTGAGCCGCACATGCTCGGCGATCTGCTCGGCGCGGCGGGCATGGGGGGCGATTTCCGCCACGGCCTCCAGGATGATGTCCAGATTGCGGATCGAGACGCGCTCGGCCAAAAGCAGCTTGAGCACCGCCTGGATGCCGGAGAAGGTGACCTGCGCGGGGACGATTTCGTCGATCAGGCGCTGGTATTCGCCCGGCAGGCCATCGAGCAGCATGCGCACATCACGGTAGGAGAGCAGCTGCGCCAGATTGTCGTTGATCGTCTCGCTCAAATGGGTGAGCATGACCGACATGATATCCACCGCCTCGAAGCCTTCCAGGCGGGCCTGGCCAGCGAGATTTTCCGAAATCCAGCAGGCCGGCATGCCATAGGCCGGCTCGCGGGTTTCCTCGCAAGGCAAGGATGGCTTGCGCCCCTCCCCGGTGATCACCAGCATCTCGCCGATGCGCAGCTCATGGCTGGCGGCGAGGGCGCCATGGAGGAGAATCTGATAGCTTTTCGGGGCAATGTCCATGTCGTCCGAGAGGCGGATTTCGGGCACCACGAAGCCATATCTCCTGGCGAACTTGCGGCGCATGCGCGCCACCCTGTGAACCATCTGGTCATGGCGCTGCATGAAATGCAGGGAAAGCTGCTTGCCCAGGCGCAGCTCCAGGGCGGCCGTCTCCAGGGAATCCTTCAGGGAGGCTTCCTGCTGCGTCTCCTTGCTCTGCCTGGATTCGGCCTTGCGAAGCTCTTCTTCCATCTTTTCGCGCTGCAGCTTCTGAGTGGCCAGCCAGCCCGTCCCGGCCAGCACAGCGCCAAGCAGGAAAAAGGGCACGAAGGGCAAGCCCGGCAGAATGGCCAGCAGGCCCATCAATCCCGCCGCCACCATGAGGGCGCGCGGATATCCGCCCAGCTGGTGCAGGACGATCTTTTCCGCCGAGCCCTTGTTGGAGCCCTTGGAAACGAGCAGACCGGCGGCCAGGGACACCACCAGCGCCGGGATCTGCGACACCAGCCCATCACCCACCGACAGGCGGGTGAAGACATCCGCCGCCTGGGACAGGCTCAGGCCATGGCGGGTGATGCCGATGACGATGCCGCCGAAGATGTTGATGGCGGTGATCAACAGGCCGGCGATGGCATCGCCGCGCACGAACTTCGAGGCCCCGTCCATGGCCCCGAAGAAGGAGCTTTCCTCCTCCAGGATGCGGCGGCGTCTTTGCGCCTCCTTGTCGTCTATGAGACCGGCGGAAAGATCGGCGTCGATGGCCATCTGCTTGCCGGGAATGGCATCCAGCGTAAAGCGCGCACCGACTTCCGCAATGCGCGTGGCGCCCTTGGTGATGACCAGGAAATTGACGATGATGAGAATGCCGAAGACGATCAGGCCGATGACGAAATCGCCGCTCATGACAAAGGTGGAAAAGCCGCCGATGACATGCCCGGCCGCCGTATAGCCCTCATGGCCATTGGAGAGAATGAGGCGGGTCGAGGCGATGTTGAGCGACAGGCGCAGCATCGTGGCGATGAGCAGCACGGTGGGAAAGGCGGAAAACTCCAAGGGCTCCTTGATCCACAGCGACACCATGAGGATGAGCACGGAAAGCGAAATGGACACCGAAAGGCCCAGATCTATGAGCACGCCGGGGATGGGCAAGAAGAGAATGACCAGTATGACGACGATGCCGATGGCAAAGCCTATGTCACGCTGATAGCGGCGCGCGGCGGGCGGCGGCGCCGATGGTGTTTTTCTGCTTTCCACCAGGGACATTTCAAAATCCCCTTTCAATGCGGGAATAGACGATACCGGTGAACTTTTGCAGCTCGGAGCCCATGAAGGGGGCGCTGACCAGAATGACCAGCAGGATGATGACGATCTTGGGGACGAAGGTCAGGGTCACCTCCTGCACCTGGGTGAGCGCCTGCAACAGGGCGATCGCAATGCCCACCAGCATGGCCGCCAGCACCGCCGGGCCCGCCGCGGTCAGCACCACCCAGATGGCGGCGCGCATGAGATCGAGGGCGTCTGCCTGGTTCATGGCGCCTGGACTGTGAGCCCCGGATCGAAAGGCAGCCTGCCGCCATTTTCCAAAATCAGGACGAGGCCATCGTTCATGATCTCGTAGCCGGTGACCTTGCCGCTGATGCTGCCGTCGGCGCTGGTCACGGTCTTGCCGGCAAGATTGTCCGCATGGGCCGCCTGCACGGCGAGCAGAACCTGATCGAGCTTGTCGTTGGCGCGGATGTTCTGCTCGACGTTGGCATAGGAGGCCAGTTGCGACATGTATTGCGTGCTGTCCATGGGCTTGGTGGGATCCTGATTTTTCAGCTGCGCCACCAGCAGGCGCAGGAAGGCGCTGTAATCGAGCTTGCCCAGGGCATTGTTTCCCGATGCCGGGGAGGCGGCGGGGGCTCCCTGCCCGGCGCCGGCAAGGGGCGGGATGGAAGAAATGCTCATCATGCGGCTCCCTTGATCTTGTCCCCGGCGGGGCGGCGCGGCCTTCTTTTGCGCTGCGGCTTTTGCGTCCTTTGCCCAGCTTCGGCGGCGGCATCGGCACAGCTTGCGGCGTCCTCGGCCTCATAAAGCCGCCGGATGCGTTTCAGGGCCTCGAAATTGCGCCCCATGTTGACCAGGGCATGAATGCTGGCGAGCTCATCTGCGGTGTCCTTTCCTTCATGCTCCGGCAGAAGCTCCAGATAATGGCGGTAGAACTCCTGGCGCGCGGAAAAGCCCTGGGAGGGATCGATGAGCATTTTCTGGACGCTGAAATAGAGCCGCCGCATGGGGGTGGTGGCCATTTCCGGCTGCATCACATGGCTTTCCAGCAGGAAAACGACATTGTTGAGAAACTCCAGCCGCGTCTTGCGGTCCACCTGAATGACGGCGCCATTGACATAGACCCGCTCTCCGGCGCGCAGGGATATCCGTATCGTTCCGCTCATTTCAAACCTTCCCGAATGATCTGCATGATGTCCATGATGTCTGCAAAGCCCGCCAGGTCTTTCGTCTCCATGCGGTCCAGCTCGCGCAGGATCCAGATTCCGATGGAGATGAGGTTGGCCTTGAGCTCATCCGGCAGGCCGTTTTCCGGCTGGGTCAGGTCATCCAGGAAGTAGAACCACAAACGGCGCACGAAATGGGCCGCCTTGACGGCCTCCAGGCTGTCCATGCCGTGTTTTTCCGCCTCCCGCATCAGCTCCAGGGCATGGCCGACGGCCAGGGCTTCATTGTTGCGCTCGGTGGCGAAATCATCACCGGCGATTTCCTGATAGGCTTTCTGATACATGTCCTTGCGCGTCCGGTTCCTTTAGGGTTCATTCAAGCTGAAAGGGATCACAAATAGTTCAGCAGCGTCAGTTTCTGCAGCCGCCCGGTCAGCGAATAGGAAGTCTCCAGGCGCACCGACAGTTCGTTCACCCGGGAGGCGACGGCATTGAGGTCCACCCTTTCCATGCCGGCGATTTCCTTGCTGATCATGTTGTGTTGCACATCCAGCCTCTCCTGGGCGCGGGCTATGCGCTCCTGGCGATAGCCCACTTCTCCTTTCATGCGATCGGCCTGCGCAATGCCCCCGGCCGTTTCCGTCATGGCCCTGCGCGCGATCACCTGCCGGGTTTCGGCATTGAGACTTTCAATGCCCAGCCCCGCCACCATGACGAATGCCATGGCAAGCTTGCGTATCGCTGGATTGTTGGCGCTTTCCGTCACCGGGGTGATTTCATGCAGCGAGATCAGGGATTTGACCCCCTCGTCCGTGGCCTTCGACCACAGATTCTCCCACTGCGGGGAGGCAAAAAGCAGGGCAAAGTCATTGTCGAGGAAATCTTCCATCTGCGCCGCAGTGATCGCGGCGGCGGCCGGATCGGCGGGCGGCATGCCGAAGCGGGCCACGAAGGCATTCTCCACCGCCGTGCGGGCGGCGGAGGGCGGCTGCGAAAAATACTCCGTCAGCGGTTTTTCGGTCATGTTCTTGCCCCCAAAGACATGGGAGCCTTGCACCGTGGCATTGACCGCCGTGGCGAATTCCGACAGCAGACTGCGCGCATGGGCCGAGACCTGCTCAGGCGGCGTCTGGCCGGACAACAGCGGGGAGAGGCTTTTCAGCAGCTCCTGGGCCGAGGATGTGGCCAGCTCCAGCGACTGCTGAACCCCGGTCAGGCGCGCCGCGCCAATGGCGGCGCCGGTTTTCAGGCCAAAGAGCAGCATCTCCTGGGAGCGGGCCGAAACCAGCAGGGACGATCTGCCGCCCATCTTGAGGCCGATATCGGCGATGCGTCCGGAGGCAAGCTCCACCTGGGCGGTGTTCATTTCGCGGCGGATCCTGGCCGTTGCCGCGGGGGTGGAAAAAGGCGTGGTCAGAGGTGGAACGAGAGAGGATCGCATGGCCTTACCTCATTGAATCCATGAGCGTGGCCAGCATGGTGTCCACCGTGGACATGACGCGGGCGGTTGCCTGATAGGAGCGCTCCAGGCGCATCATGACCGCCAGTTCGTCATCGAGGTTCACCCCCGTGGCTCTGGAGAGGGCATCGGAGGCCCTGGTCAGGAGGGTGGCGTTGTAGTCCTTCTCCTTCCGGGCTTCGGCGCGATGGGCATCCAGCCAGCCCAGGGAGCGGGCGGCGAAATCCTTGACCGTGGCCCCGCCTCCCAGTTGCGCGGCCGGATCGAAGCCTTGTGGCGCATCGAGCGCCGCGTTCACATCCAGCAGCCTTTGGGTGAATCCGGCCACGCCGGTGGTGTTGGCCACATAAGAGGCTCCGGCCATGCCGCCATCGCGCAGCAGGAAGGGATCGCCCCCCTGAACCGGATCGGCCAGGGGATTGAGGCGCAAATCGTGCGCCAGGCCGGGCATGTGCGTTGCCGATGGTGGCAGCCCCGGCGCGCCTGGCCAGGTGAAAAGCCCCGGCGCGTCCGGCCCGCCGCCCGAATCCCTTTCGGCAAAGGCGCCGATGAGGCCGCGCGCCAGCTCGTCGAGCTGAACTTCCCATCCCGCCGCCACATCGTCACGCAGCCTGATCAATCCGGTCAGCTTGCCGGAGGACAGTTTCATGATCGCCCCTGGGCCCGTGACCTGGATATTGTCGATGTAAACCTGCCCGCCGGGCGCGCCGGATTGCAAATTGGGGGATGGCGAAAACCGCACTTCCCTGGCGCCGCGCTCATAGAGGACGGCCCCTTCCGTGGTGTAAATGGCCAGTCCGCCATCGGATTGCTGCACGGTCTTGATGTCCAGCTCACCGGCCAGCTTTGCCAGCACGTTGTCGCGGGCTTCTTCACTCCTGGCGCGCTCGGCATCGCTCAGCCGGCCGGTCACGATGGCTGCATTGGCCTGATGAAATTCATGCAGCAATGCGTTGATATGCGTCACCGAGCGCGATATTTCCTCATCCGCGCCAAGCCTGATGCTTCTGATGGCATCCGCGCCGCGGTTGATCGCGGCGGAAAGATCGCGCGCCGAGCCGATCGCCCTGGAGGCCGCCGCGGCGCTGGCGGGCATGGAAATGAAGGCCTGGATGTCGCCCTGAAGACGCCCCAGCAGGGCGGCGGGGGAGGTTTCGCTGTCCGCCCCGCCATAAATGAGTCCCAGCTTGTCCACGCCATCGGACAGCGCCTGGCTGGAGGCATGCAGGGAGGTATATTCCAGCATCTGCTGCAGGATCTCGCGATCCTGGGCGCGGGTGATGGAGACCCGCAGGACGCCATGACGGCCGGCAACATTCTGCGCCCGGCGGCGGGAATAGCCGGGGTTGTCGACATTCGAAATGTTTTCGGAGACGGTTTGCGTGCGCGTGGAAATGGCCGCCAGAGACGATCTTGCCGAATTGAGAACTGCACCCAGCGACATGCTTCAAACTCCCATCGCCCAGCAGAAGACCTTGGGTCAGGACCCATAAATTTGCACGGCTACTGCAGGATTTATGCTGCATATCAGCGTCCTTTCGCCCTCGACAATACCTTCAGGTATTGCCCGCGGACGAAAGAAAGCTGATATTTTGCCTAAATCCTGCATATGTCATCCCTCTTTATGAGTCCTGACCCTAGCGTTTCAGGTTCACGGCAATATCCATGAGCTCCGCGCCGGTCATGAAGGATTTGGAATTGGCGGTGTAGCCTCTTTGGGCCTCGATCATGGCGGTCAGCTCCGAGGCCAGATCCACCGTGGACTGCTCCTTGGCGCCCGAAACGATGGCGCCGAAATTGTCCGAATTGGCAAATCCCATGAGAATGTCGCCGGAGGTGTCCGTCTGGGTGAAGACATCCCCCGGAAGGAGCTTGAGGTTGTCCGGGCTGCGCACCGTGGCCAGGGGGATCTGGTAGGTGGAGTGCTTCTCGCCATTGGGGAAGGTGCCATACATGACGCCATCTTCGCCAATCTTGAACAGCTTGTAGCCGGTGGCGGCATTGCCGTTGACATTGACCGACTGGATGGCGAAATCCGCCGCATATTGCGTCGAGCCGGACAGATCGAGCGTCAGCGCCGAGCCGCCCGGCACAGACAGAGAAAGGCTGGTGGGACTTGCCGCATCGAGCTGGCCATTGGCCGGATCGAAGGTCAGCGTCTGACTGGCCAGGGGCCCTGCCGCATAAGGAAACGATCCGCCAGGGGCGGCCCCGGCATGGTCGAAAACCGTCATTTCCCAGGTGTTGCCAGATGTCTTGGAATAATAGATGTCGAGCAGCACCTCATCGCCCAGATTTCCATATGTCACCAGCGAAGTCTTGAACGAATAGCTCGCGTTGGCGGCATTTGCGGAAGGCAGGTTGGCCGCGGCAACGGCCTGAACATTGGCATCCAGGTTGAACCTGAGCTCGCCGCTGGTGGAAGGCGTGGCGCTCATGGCCTGATCGGACTGGCGCACCCGCTCCAATCCGGCAAAGCCATTGGCGGTAATGGTCGGCGTGGCATTGCCGGAGACATCGAAGCCGAGCAGATAATATCCGGCGGAGTTGACCAGATAGCCATCCTTGTCCGGCACGAAGGAGCCCGCGCGGGTAAGAAACCGCTTGCCCGCGGCATCCTCCACGACGAAAAAGCCATCACCGGCCACCGCCAGGTCGGTGATGGAGGTGGTGTTGAGCAAGGTGCCCTGCTCCGAGACATGCCTGCGCACCGTCGTGGTCACGCCGCCGGAGACATATTCTCCCGTCAGCTGCTGCGGAATCATGGAGGAGAACTCCGTTTCCGCCCGCTTGAAGCCCGTGGTGTCGGAATTGGCGATATTGTCGGCAACGGCGGAAAGCTTGTTGCCCTGCGCCAGCATCCCCGACACGCCCGTGCGCATGATGTTACTGATCGACATGGGGCCGCTCCCTTGCAAGATTCGCCTTGGGTTTCATGCATCCTGCCCCGGCATCCTTGCGCCGGGCTTGCGCGCAAAGGGCGGGCTCAACCATGGCGGCGCAAAGGCGGCGCACTCAGGCAATCCGCAAGGTCTTGCCGGCTTCCAGACCGTGCCTGCTCTTGCTGCTGAGGCAATAGCCAAGGTAACGCCTGGAATCGATGGGATCGTAGCCCAGCCTCTGGCGCAGCTTCTTGCGCAGCTTGGAGATGTGACTTTCGATGACCGATTCCTCGACATTGTCCTCGAAAATCCCATAGACGCTATCGAACAGCTGGCGCTTGGAAACCCTCCTGTCGCTATGGGTGACGAGATATTGCAAGATGCGGTATTCGCGCCGCGGCAACTGCAGGGGCTGCCCGCCCACCAGTGGCGGACGGCCATCGGGGAAAATGCGGATTTCCCCCGCCGCCAGGGAGTTGTCATCCATCTGGAAGCGCCGCATGATGGCCGCGGCGCGGGCAAGAATCTCGCGCACATGCACCGGCTTGCGCACCACGTCATCCACTCCGGCGGAAAACAGCTTCAGAACCTCATTGAGCGAGCTCATCTCGCTCAAGGCGATGATCGGTGTGCGGATGCGGCTGCGGATGAAGGCGGTCAGGGCTCCGCAGCCATTGAAACTGCCCAGAAGCACCGCCTCCACGGCGGCCAGCTCCCTTCTGGACGTGACCTTCAGCCAGCCTTGAAACTCCTCCGGCGTGAAACCGGTGGCGGCGATGCCTTCGCGCTTGAAACTCTTGCTGTAGCCATCGAGGACAAGTTCCCGCTTGTCGACAACTATGATCATCAGCTCTCTCCCAGCCCGTAATCACATGTTAAGCGAATCGCTGTTCATTGTGGACAACCAGCCTGAATCTGTGCACTTGCGTAGTCTGACAATTGACTTGACTGATGGTTGGGAAGTAGAATTTGCGGCCTTTGATTCGCTTCCCTGGAAGGCGGCTCATTTGCAGAAATTCCGCGCCTGGGGAGTCCATTTGCCAAATCCCGTTGCGGCAAGATTGCGGATCACCAGGCAGATATACCGCTTTTGCGCCGCATCGTTTCCCCGCCCGGCGTGATAGCGGGCCGCGGCCATGGTCCAGCTGCCTTCGCGGACATAGAGCCGCTTGAGAAAGGCGGCGGCATAATCGACGTTGCGCGAAGGCTCCAGCATGTCGGCTGCGGATGTGAATTTTTTCCCGTGAAAATGATAGTTGATCTGCATGCAGCCCAGATCGATCAGCTTCTTGCCTTGCGCGCGCGCCTGCCGGAATGCCCGCAGGGCCTGCGCCCTGCTGCGCGGATAGAGGGGTTTTCCCTCGATGTTCAGCGCCCAGGGCTGGAGGGAGTTGCGCCGCCCCGTTTCCGTCAGGGCTATGGCATACAAAAACCCCAAAGGGATGTGATACTTGGCGGCGGCAAGGGCCATCTGGCGCTCGCAGACCTTGCTGCCAGCCTCTTGTGCCCCTGCCGCGGTCTCACAGATAGCGGCTGCCGCCAGCGCCACGGGAAGGATCGCGAGGGCCATCTGCGGCATCCTCCGCCATGGGGCCCTGGGGCCGGGCCGCCTGCCTGCGTCTGTCTTCATCATCTGCTCCTTGTCCGCTTCCGGCCATTCCCTGATGGTGGGAAAAACCGCCATCGTGCTGGCCTTGCGGATGGCCGCGCCCGCCGTCCGGGATGAAGGATGCCGGCCTGTCCTGGGCATTCATGGCCGGATCGGCGATGATGCGCACGATCGTCTGCCCATTCACGTGATCATGGGCGCGCAGGCGGCGCACGAGCTGATCGAGCCCGTGGCGCATGTGGTCCGCCAGCCTCTTGTCCGCAATGGTGATGGTGACCTCAAGGTCAGCGCCATGGATGGCCAGGCGCGCCATGACCGGGCCCAGGTGCGCCGGATGCAGGTGGATTTCCAGATTGCGCACCACCTTGCCCGCGCCCGAAAGCGGGCCTTGCATCACGCCGCCCGCAGCAGCCGGCAAGGCGTCCTGAAGTGCTTGCATGAGCTGTCTTGAGGCCCCTTGAAGCACGCTTGCGGGCTCCCGGACCACAGGAGCCGCGACCGGCGGCAGATGCTTTTGCTGCATGATGGCGATATCCTTGGGGATGTCGCCTGCCCATTCGCCTGGCGGCCGCAGGCGCGGTGCATCCCCCCGGTGATGAGAGTGTCCAGGGCCTTCCCTTCCATCCCCTGCCGGGAGGGCCGCATGGGCACCATCGGGGGCGTCTTCGGCGCCAGAAGGCAAGCCTGAAGGCGCCGGAGCGGGCATGGCCTTGGCAAATTGCCCCTTGCACCCTGCGGTCTGCAACACGGGGGCTGCCGTCTTGCGGGCCGCCAATACACCAGAGGCCACAATCTGAAGATCCTTGGGCCATTCATCCCCCGGCAAGGGCGCCTGGGCGTTGTTTTCCAGGTCCTTGTCCGGAGACATGGGGCCTTTTTCGTCTGTCTCATCCTGGCCCTGCGTCCGCCTTTGCACAGACATCTGGGCACCGGCTTCCATGGCCAGGGCTTGCGCCTGCCGCGGCATGGTGTGCGCTGCGCAAGGGAGGATTTTTTCCGGCCAATCCCGCCCTGCCCTCTTTTCGGGCTTGCGCCGCGCATCCGCCTTGCCATCCGCATCAGCGGAGCGCACCGCCGCGTTGAGGGCGCGCTGAAAGAGCGCAAGAGATTTGCCTTTGTGGCCGGTCATGCCCTTGCCCTTGTCCACGCTGCC
>Ga0256833_1001918_pt1 | contig 15001 bp, 14 predicted proteins | sample 356284metaG_FD_190535 | JGI IMG/M metagenome (GOLD analysis project Ga0256833, IMG submission 190535) | Hydrothermal vent microbial communities from Mid Atlantic Ridge, Atlantic Ocean - 356-284 | ecosystem: Environmental > Aquatic > Marine > Hydrothermal vents | place: Atlantic Ocean: Mid...
GAAATGGTCAGTTTATTCACTATAAAATCAACATTGAAGATAAACTTCATATGCTTGAACCAGATAATGAACTACTGAGTATAACCTTATTTACCTCAGCGGGTGGAGATTTTGACAATATTAAATTGTCTTCTCATTAAATCATTCCTCTAAAAGAGGAGATGCTTCTGCATCTCCCCTTTTAAAACGCTTAAAAATATTAAGTTTTTTAATATCAAATCTATGCACAGGTAAAAAGACAAACCAACTCAAAAAGATACCTGTAAAAAACAGATTTAAACTCAAAGAGGTTAGATGAAAACTAAAATAGATAAACCAAGCAAAAGCAATGTATCTTCTCTTAAAAAACAGAAGAGGAATCATAAGATGTTCTAAATAGATAAGTGCCGTTCCAGGAATATCCATCCAGCTATTACCCACAATTAAATCACGCATAAAAAAAGTTGCTCTATCGTCACCTACGGCAATTTTTATTTTATTTAATTCTACTAGATTAGCCACTTCACATCGACCCCAATCCCACAGTGAAATATCTATCACTTTAGTAAATCCACACAAGAAATAATAGCCTATAAAGATAAGCAATACCATTGAGAAAAACCAACCATTCTCTTTAGAGTAATTAAGTGGATTTTGTTGATTAGAAGAGAGGATATAAGTCTCTTTACCTCTAAAAAGAAAAAGTAAAAGAACTATCTGCATCGGAATAAATATCTCATCAATATCTGCACCCATACTAAAAATAAAGCCTAGTAGATACATACTAACAATATAGATAATTAAATAGTTTAGCTTCTTGTATCCTCCTCCAAAAAACAGCGTAACAACAAGCATAGCCTCTAAAAAAAGTTGTAGATAATAGAGCATATTTACCGTAGGGAAAGGAAGAAACGCATGAATCCAATGAAAAGTAAACAAATCAACAATGGGCTTAAATCCTAACGCAACATAAGCATCTAATGGGTCAAAAGTATTCCCTGCATAAGCGATGGCTAAATCTTCAGGCATCAATCCAAATATGGAGTAATCCCTACTTAAAAACTTCCAAAGAAGTATAAGTAAAATAACAATTCGACTCCACCCAATAAATGATGCAGGTGCAGGTTCGTATAGTTTTTTATTAAAAGTTTCTAAAATATTCATCTACCACTCCTTGCTTGCTAAAATCTCTTTATCGATTAACTCTCTATTCCAACGGTATCTTTTTCTTATTATTTTAATAGATTTAATACTACTTGGTGGAAAGCTTGAATAATCAAATGCACCAACAGGATTATGGGTAGGGTAAGAAAAATCTCCCATAATAACTTGACTCGGAATTTTCCCCTCTTTTAGTGTACTGTATTGTTTAATATAAATGTTTTCGTAAAAAGTAAGTAACGCTTCTAGTTTATCAGGGTGCTTATTAATAAAAAAATTATCAATGCGTTGTAGGAAATTAATAGGGTTGGTAATTCCTCTTGTGTAGCGTATCTCTTTACCATCTTGACGTACCAGAAAAACACCCTCAATCAAAATAGGTTCTTTTTTATCTATCTCTATTGTCCACCCTTGTATTCCACTAAAAAAAGGAGGTGCATAGAGTCCAGGAACAATTAAAAAGACAAACATCAAATAAAGAAATCCGTGAGTAATACGTTTCTCATAATTCTCTTTTTTAAACTTAAAGTAGTCAAAAAATATCCAAAGCAGAGGCAGCATTAAAAATAATTTATAGACTCTTTTGAAAATTGCATACTCTGTAATCTCAGCTATAAATAAAAAATGTACCAGCAATCCAATTGCCACAAGAAGAAAATACTGTTTTATATTTTTCACAAACAGTAAAATAGCAAAGGTTATGCTTGAAAACATTGCAATAATCCTTACATCATGAATCAAAATATTACCAAAGATTCTTAACTTATCCATTTTGTCAGGTGTTATTTCAACACCCCTATAGAGCTTATAAAGTATTGGCATAAAATCCATCATATAAAACGACAAAATCACCGTCACAATGCTAACACATAACAAGAGTATAGCATAAGGTCTTATCCAGTTCATAATGTATCCTTTTTTAGAACTAAGTTCTATTTAATAACCAAAAAACCCTCAAAATTCATATATTTTTGAATAGAGATAATATCTACAAACCCTGCACGCTTTAACATGTCTATGTTTCCCTGCGTAGAGAAAGGTTCAAGCACCCCTTTTAAACTTTTGGCTTTACCTACAATCTCTTTGGCACTGTACCCTTGGTCAAGCTTGTATTCCATATATAAATTGGAGATAATATCTTGAAAACGAGCATCATTGGCACGAACCTTTTCATAAAAAATAAATGCCCCACCCCAGTTGAGTGAGTCATAAATTTTATTAATAAGCTCTTGACGCAACTTAGGGTGAATAAATTGAATGGTATAGTAAGAGACAATTAAATCCGATTTATCTAAATTAACCGTGGTCATATCATCACATAAAAAAGAAAGATTACTACTTTTGTAAAGTTCATTGGCTTTAGTTACCATGTCATCTTCTATCTCAATACCTAAAAATTTAGCCTCTCTAAAGTCATGTCTTTTTGCTAGTTTTTGAATAAGTGTACCAGCAGATGAACCTAATTCATAACAAACAGAATCATCTTTAACGAAGTAATCACTTAACTTTGTAATTAATTCATGCCCTTCTTTATAAAGTGGTACTGACTTTGAAACATGCTCTTCAAAATGTTCAACCATGCTCCCATTAAATTTCCAATTCGCATTTTGTGCTTCTATTTTATCACCAGATTGTCCCATTATTAAACCTTATATTAAATTTATATTTATTTATTATATCAAATACATAATAAATATATTATTTTTTACTTATCTTATAGAGATAATGCTCACTTAAATAATGCCCCACCTCTACAAAAGGGTGATGAAATGTTTTATCCTCTTTTTTCATACCCAATTTACCTACAAGCTCTTCAGCTCTAAAGTTATGCACAGACGAGAAGTAAACAATCTCTTCTAAGCCAATCTCTTCAAAAGCATACTTTAAAATAGTTTCTCCTGCTTCTTTCACATAACCATTTTCCCAATACTTATCTTCCATTCTCCAAGCAATTTCAACACAAGGTGAAAAAGGAAACTTCGTTTGAGGAGCATGTAATCCAGCATAGCCAAGAAATTTATTGCTTGATTTCTCTTCCACTGCCCAAAAGCCCCAAGACTTTTCATTCAGTAGTTTACTGAACTTTCGTACTGCATTATTGCTCTCTTCTTTACTTAAAGTTTTAGGAAAGAACTTCATCACTTCTTTATTAGATGTTAAATTTGCATAAAAATCAAAATCAGTTTCTCGCCATTGTCGTAATATTAAATATTGTGTTTCAAGTGTAATCATAGTATTATTATAACGATAAAACAATAACTAAAGAATAAATAAAGATATTTAAGTATAATTAGCTTGTAAATCTAATAAATAATATTAAATATTTTTTAAACAAAGGGAGTCTATGTTTACCATTCACCATGTCGCCTTAAGTGTGTCAAATATGAAAAAAAGCTGTGAATTTTATGCCCTTTTTGGGTTCAAGGTCGCTTATAGTTGGGAGAGTGAAAATAAAGAACTTCAAATTTCACATCTTAAACTAGGAGAAACTTTTTTAGAACTTTTCTGCTTTAAAGAGCATCAAGAAGCACCAAAAAGTTCAAAAGAGCTAATGACCGATTTACCACGCCTTGGCGTAAAACACTTTGGTCTTAAAGTAAAGTCAATCCATGAAACCAAGCAGTTTATGTTAGATAATGGATACAAAGAAGAGATTGAAATCATTAGAGGGAAAACAGAAGTGGATTACTTTTTCATTAAAGACCCAGATGGAATTCTTTTAGAATTCATTCAAGATGATAGAGGACTATAGCATATGGTTAATTCTTGGGGTAAACAACGACGACTAGAAAAGCTCAAAAAAGACAATTATTATTTAATTCTTGCAATGGATCATGCTTTAAGCTCTGGTCCTATTGAAGGAATTCATTCTATTGCCAATGTAAACAAATGGATTAAATTTTCCGAAGAGAATGACCTACCTGCTGTGGTTTTAAACCATCGCTATGTCTATAATTTAGAGGTATTTCATAAAACAAATGTTGTGGTACAAACAATGGGCTTAGCTAAAACTAAAAAATCTATCAATAAAGTTCCTCTTGCTAACATAGAAGAGATGCCTCTACTTGATGCTACGGCTGTTTCTGTGCAAATTAATTTAAATTCAGAAAACCTTGATGAAGCAATGCAAAATATTTCTAATCTTGTTTCTAAGGCAAATCAACTTAACTACCCTGTCCTTTTTATGGTAGGGCATGATGATTGGGAGAGTGCTGAAGAGTTTAACTATGCCATTCGTGTTTGTAATGAACTAGGAGCAGACCTTATTAAAATTCATCTTCCTTCAAATCCTGATGAAGTCAAAAAGATAACACCCTTTGACCCACAAGAACCTGCACTACTTTTAGCAGGTGGAGAAAATATGGAAAACTTTGAAACACGCTTAAAAAGTGCTAAAGCACTTGGTTTTCAAGGTATCTGTTTAGGTCGTAACATTTTTCAAAGTGAAAGTCCAAAAGCAACATTAAAAATTATAGATGATATTTTAAAATAGAACAAATTTAAATATAATATCATTATGAAAATATTAAATAGCGTCACAAAAAACCTAACAGCTAAACGTTTAGCTGACAACTTTATTGCCTTGTTAAGTTTACAATTTATTAACTATGTTTTACCACTTTTTCTCATTCCCTACCTTATCCAAACACTGGGTATGGAAGGATTTGGAATTTATGCTTTTGTCTTTGCCATTGCTACTTATGGTACAAAATTTTCTGACTACGGTTTTGACCTTTCGGCAACTTATCACATCTCTTTACATAAAGACAAGCCCAATAAAATTAATGAAATCTTCTCTTCTGTACTCTTTATCAAATTTATCTTAGCGATAATTTTTTTAGTTTTTTTAACATTGGCTATCTTTTTCATAGATAAACTCTACCTCTATAAAGAGCTATTGTTTCTCTCCTATGGTATGTTTTTAGGCAATATTTTTCTCCCTCTATGGTTTTTTCAAGGCATTGAAAAGATGCGTTTCATCATGTATCTCAATGGCTTTTTAAAGCTTTCACTCTTTGTACTGATACTTCTTTTTGTCAAAGAAAAAACTGATTTAGCAATACTCTTTATGTTGCATAGTATCGCTTCACTTATGGTGGGTTTTTTAGGTCTATATTTGGCATTAAAATATTTTAAAGTAAAGCTTAGCAAACCAAGTAAAGAGCAAATCTATTTTTATCTTAAAGATGGGTGGTACATCTTCACCTCAAAAATTGCCGTAGAGTTTTACAGTACAAGTTCCACCATTATTGTAGGCTTCTTTGTCTCTCCTCTGATTTTAGGCTACTATGCCATTTCGGTTAAAATTATGGCTGCCATTGGTAACCTATTTGACCCCATTAACCGTGTGGTCTATCCTTACTTAGTAGGGGTTTACCAAACATCAAATGACAACTTTGTAAGCCGTAATAAACAACTCTCTTTGGTTATTTTAACCATTATGATTCCCATCTCTTTACTTGTATTTATTTTTGCAGAAAATATTCTTCAAATTGTAACAGGTAAGGAAATCATCGCACCACTTAACCTTTACTTGTTAAAAGTAACGGCGTTGATGCTCATTGTCTTTCCCTATGGAGGGCAACTTACCAACATGATGGTAACCATCAAAGAGACAAAAAGATTAAATAAAATTCTATTTATAGCAGCCTTACTAAACGTACTCTTAGCACCACCACTACTTAGCTACTTTGGTGTGGTAGGTATGATTTGGCTCAATGCTTTTATTGCTTACTTCTTAATCTTTAGTAAGCTTTTCTATATTTATAAAAAAGTTCAACATCAAGAGGATATAGACTAATGCTTCAAAAAGTTTTACAAAAAGCCGTTGAGGCACAACGCTACATTGAAACCATGGACGACGCTCAAAAAAACCGTATTTTACTAGAGATGGCTGATGCTATTTTAGCAAACAGTGAAATCATTTTAGAAGCCAATAAAAAAGATATGGCATTGGCGTATGAAAATAATTTAAATGATGTGGGCTTAGACCGTCTCTCCTTAACGCCTAGTCGTATTATTGACATGGTTAATGTCCTAAAACGCATGACCACCTACCCTAATCCTGTTGGGATTATTCAAGAAGAGCTAGAGACCCATGAGGGATTAAAAGTAAACAAAGTATCTATTCCTTTAGGGGTTGTCAGCATCATATATGAACTACGTCCAAGTATGACCTCTGATGGAGCTGCACTTTGTTTTAAAACAGGAAATGTCTGTGTGCTTAAAGGGGCTGATGATACTGAAAACTCTAACCACGCCATTATTAAAATTTTACATGAAGTCCTTGAAAAGAACAATCTCCCCAAAGAGATTATTACCTTTGTCTTTGATGGTTCAAAAGAGGGCATTGTTAAGCTGGTCAAAGAAGACAGCTATATTGATGCTGTACTCACTAGAGGTGGGGCAATCTTTAACCGTTACATTGAACTACATTCAGTTGTGCCTGTGATTGCCTTTGATAGAGGATTAAATCACATCTACATTGACAAAGAGGCACATCATCGTAAAGCATTAGAAGTTTCAAGAAATTCTAAATGTCTCATTCCCAATGTTTGTAATGCCACAGAAACCCTACTCATACATAAAGCCATCGCTCCTGCTCTTTTACCTAAACTTTACAAGCTCTTTAAAGCTGAGGGAACACAACTCAAAGGGTGTGCTTTAACCCAAGAGATTATTGAGGTAGAAGAGGCAAAAGAGGAAGATTTTCACATTGAATATTTAGCCAACATTCTCAATCTAAAAATTGTTAATTCGATGGAAGAGGCATTACAACATATTGACAAACATGGTTCAGGTCACTCAGAAGCGATTATTACTGAAAATATGCAAACGGCTGAAGAGTTTATGAACCGAGCTGATGCTACCTGTCTCTACCACAATGCAAGTACCAAATTTTCAGATGGTGACACCTTTGGTTCTGGTCCAGAGGTGGGCATTGCGACTAACAAACTTCATGTAAGAGGACCGCTACGTATTGATGCACTCACCACCTACAAATACAAAATGTATGGAGAAGGGACAACACGGCTGACATGGAGTGGCTATTTTACTAAGTTTAGCTTCTTAACGACCCTAGGAATAGGGGTAATGCTTCTACCTACCTTGGCTTCATGGCTGACCATTCCCCTAGCATATATGGCAAGTAAAGCAAACTTCTCACTCGTTTTGGTCATTTTATTTTTAATTCCTCTCTTAACAATGGCAGGACTCTATGCAAAATTTAAACTAGCAAAATCACACAATAGCCTCATAAAATGGTTTGCTAAAGCATTTTATGTGCATTCAGAACAGCTCATAAGACTTGAAAAAAGATTTGAGAAGTTTCCTAAAATATCAAACTACTTAGTTAGTAATCTCAAAGGACTAAAACAGTTTATATCTTTGCCTTCAGCACTAATGAAACTTCCTAAAAAAGCTGTTATTGTTTTTACTGTCATGCACTCAATATTTTGGGTACTTTTAGGAAGTTTCATAGGAAGTATATTAACTTTACTCTTTTAATTTTTGTCCCAACCATTGTGGATAAGAAAATCTATTGTCAAAACCTTGATAGATGGTTAAATAATTAGCTTGATAGTCCCAATTATGAGAACCAATACCCCACTCACTGTCTTCGGTGGTATTAAGAGAATAAAAATAACCACCATCTTTTAAAACTCTTTGGGTCTCTTTTAAATAGTAGTCCAAATACTCCTTAGACATAAACGCCAAAGAAGAAGCATTAACCACCACATCAACACTTTTAGGCTTTAAATAGTCCAATACAAAAGGAGGGATAACAATAAAATCATACGCCTCAATCATCTCATCTAAATTATCTAAATGAGGATAAATATCTTCTAATAGTGCAATTTTTTTATTGGGAAAGTTATATTTTAAATAATATGCTGTTAAAAATAGTGTTTCAGGTAAATCTAAAAGTATTTGACACGCATTGGGGGTATAGGCACTTAAAAGTCGTGCTGAACCTCCAAAACCACACCCAATGTCCAAAATCACTTCTCGTTTCTCTGAAGAGAAATCAATATGACTCACCAAATCATGGGTGACAATCATATGTTGTAAAAGCTGTTCTGTTAATTTTTTACCTCGATAGTGTAGCGTACGATAGTTTCCTGCTGTACTCTCTGACAATGAAGATAAAAGCTCTTTGTCAATTTTACTTGCATATCGGTGATACTCCAACACCAAATCAATGGCATCTAAATAACTTTTAACATAAGTGTCTTCATCAGAGATATAGGGGTATTGATTGTTAAAAATCTTACCATAAACTAAGGGATCGGCTCTAAAGTTTTCTAACTTCTCTTTAATAATTTTATTGTTTTCATCAAAAAATATTGCTCTAAATTCCGTGGAAATTCTATCCCATTCTGTTGAGATGTCTTTTTCATTGGCATCATGATTATAAGCCAATAAAAATGAGTTGGCTATTTTTTCATAATAGGCTTCTTCAATGCTAGGCTTTGTCGTGTTTATCATCGGTGATTTAGGATAAAGCAGTTTATTTGAACCCTGTTTATAAAGCATTTCATAGTCTATGACCTCATCAAAACCATCAATTTTAATGCTCTTTTTAAATATTTTATCTTTTGTAATAAGGGCAATAAACTCTTTTAAGCCAAAGAAAAAACGCCCTATTAGTGAATAAAAAAGCATTGATTCATAAGGACAACGATGTGCCTTTGTACGATGTAAAATAAATTGTGATGCTTTCTGATAAATGATTTGATTGTAAAGTTCAATCAAAATACGTCTAAAAAAGACCAAGCGTTGTTTAAACCATTTTAAATATGTCATAAATAATCCTTCATAAATTAAAAAATAGAAAGTTGCAACCAATATGTAAATGCATACATATTATAAAGAAATAGGAAAAAATAAGTTCCCTCCTTAATATGTTTAGGTAAATAGCTAATAGAGACAATAATTAATGGCATTATCAAGGCTACATATCTCACAGCAAAAACACCCAAAACCGATGAGAAAAAGAAATAACTCATAATCATAATCGCGTAAGCAACTAAAATCCGTTGTCGTTTATCTGTGAAATCCCCAAAAGTTCCAATAATAAAAGCAATAATCATCCATGAGATAGAGTAGGCAAGGGAACTTCCTCCAATATATTCATCATAACCAGCATGTCTATCTCCAATAAGCGTAAGTATGACTGTCAGCCCATATTTCATAAAAAGAGCAATAAAAATACCAAAGACTAAAGCAATAAAATAGTATTTGTAATCTTCCACACGACTGTTATAATAATAAAGAAGAAAGAAAAAAAGGTAAAAAAGAGGCATAGAAGCATGAATCATCAATGCAATAACTAACAATATTGAAAGTAATATTTTTGAATGATTTTCACGTAAAAAGTAATCGTATGCGATTAATACAATACCAAAAGCCAAAGCACTCCTCATCTGAGCTAAAAAGAGATCAACCATCATCGGATTAACCAAAAATATCATGCCCATGTACCATGGCACACGTTTGAGTAAAAAAGAGATATAAAGAAAAACTGTCACAGCAGAGATAAAATAGAGTGCCCCACGATAATAATCACTAGAATATTGACTTATAAACAACATTATCTGTTTCCAAATAGGTTCACTAAGTACCCAGTTTATCCCCGTAGGATTTCCTTCAAAACCTCCTCTATGAAGATAAACCAGACGAGCAGTATAAGCGTAAATATCCTCTAACTCCTCTCCATAAAACTCTACCCAAGGAATTAAATAGATAAAAACATAAGCATAGAGTAAAGAGAATATCCAATTACTCACTCTATCATTAATCACTTAAAACTCCTTTTTTATGATAGATACCAAAATCACTAGGCACACTTACTTTTAAATCATTAAAAATTTTCCCAGCGATTAATTTTCCTACTTGGGGTCGATAATGACTTGTTTCATAATAATTAGTATTGTCATTAGTCACACTATTATAACCACTAAAGTCATAAAAACTTGTTATCTTAGCAATATCGTTGAGGTATCTATGATAATCTTTTAAAACAAAGGTATCCATCATGTTTTTATTATGTGGGGTGGTAAATAGATAAAGTTTGATGCCCTCTTTTTGACATAAATTAACAATTCTTTGAAGTGCTTTTTTGTCTTGAAACTCTTTTGTATAGTGAATAACTCTTCTATTTTTAATATGAAAACATTTTTTATTTTTTACATATTTTGTTGCATTCTCAATTAATGCTTTTTCACGATAAGGCACACGCCACACGCCACGCTTTAAATCATAAGTTTTTAACACTTTTTCTGAAAAATTTGTCTCAAGCGTACTTTTTACATTAAGAGGGAAAAAGCCCAAAAGGTATTTGGCATAAAAAAGTGTTAAAGAGGTATTCAGTACATCAGGATGCAAAAGGCTTAAATAATCATCGCTATCTTGTCCATAATCATTCATATTATCAATGTCAAGCTGAAGTACTAGGGTTTTAATCGCATACTTCTCTTTAACAAAGTACTCCAAATGCTTTAAATAATCATAAAGATTTGCTGAACTTAAAGTGAAATTATAAAATTTACTTTGAGGAATATACTGTTCAAAAACTTTAGGTTCAATAACGCCTATTCTACTTGAACCAAAAAGGTAAGCATTGTATTTTTGATGATTCTCTTGAAGATAATCTACTTTCACAAAGCGTTCATTCATCTGTAACTGATGGTCGAAAAACTTTGACTTAAACACACCAAAAGGGTCAATAACATAGTTGATTAGTGCTAAGACAAACATATTGACAAAAAGAACCAAAAAGACAACAGCTAACCATTTTTTATTACTCATTTCTCCTCTTTCCTAAAAATTAAAATACAAAAACTCTGAAACTTTATTCAAAGAGATTATGCCAGCAGTTAAAATAAACCCTGTAAAAAGTGCTGTTTGAAGATTTAAACTAAAAGTCTCTGCCTTTTGAAGAGAATTTTTACAATACAAAAGGATAAGCAATACCATAGGCATCCAAATTAAGATTTCCATATACCAATAAAAAAATCCAAACTCAACTCCTTTGTCAGCTAAAAATCCAAGTTTTGATTCTAAAAATCGAGGAAGTACCACATTGTTTAAAGAGAACATTGAGCTTAAAACTTTAATCGCATCGTCCCACTCTTGGGCTCTAAAAAATACCCAGGAAATGTTAATAAAATTGAAAGTAATAAACCACGCTAGCCATCTCCAAAGTCTAAATCCTAACTTTTTCCACATTCGATGTACCACTAAAGCCATGCCGTGAAGAAAACCCCAAAAGACAAAAGTCCAACCTGCACCATGCCAAATCCCACCTAGAAGGAAAGTAATCATTAAGTTAGCATAGGTAATAACTTCTCCTTTTCGACTCCCTCCTAAAGGAATGTAGATATAGTCTCTCAAAAATCGGCTAAGCGTTATGTGCCAACGTCGCCAAAAATCTTGAATATCTAAGGCTTTATAGGGTGAATTAAAGTTAGAGGGAAGCTTTATATTAAAAAGTAAGGCGATACCTATTGCCATATCGGTATAGCCTGAAAAATCAAAATAGAGCTGAATGGTATAAGACAAAGAGGTAAACCACGCCGCAAAGAGGTTGAGTGTTTCAGCCACATCAAATCCTCTTGTTGCCCAAACAGCAAAAGTATCGGCAATGACTACCTTTTTAAACAATCCTATGGAAAAGATAAAAACGCCTAATGTAATGTTTCGTAAATTAATATGGCTATTTTTAACATTGGCAAATTGAGGCATCATCTCTTTATGATGCACAATTGGACCTGCAATAAGCTGTGGAAAAAAAGTTACAAAAAGAGCATAGTTTAAAAAATTATCCTCTTTCACCTCTTTACGATAAGCATCAACCAAATAAGAAATCTGCTGAAATGTAAAAAAAGAGATGGCAAGAGGAAGTGCTAAATGCAAAAGCGTTATGTCTGAACCCAAAAGTAAATTTATATTGACCATAAAAAAATCATAATATTTAAAATAACCCAAAAGTGCTAAGTTTATAGCAATTCCTATCAATAAGATAATTTTATTATGCTTCTCTTGCTTGGCTAAAATTTTAGAAAACCGATAGTTAAATAGCATTGAAAGCAATATAAGTGGCAAATAAATAACATTCCACCAAGCATAAAAAAAGAGTGAACTCCCAATAAGAAAGAGTTTAGAGAGCTTATAGTATTTTTGATAATTCAAATAAAAATATAACATAAAAGTCAAAGGTAAAAAAGCAAAAATAAATTCATAACTATTAAATAACATACCAAACCCATATAAGACTATTTTTTAGGTAAAAATTATAACAGAATTATGTTATTATTTGATAAAAAGGCTTATTACATGAAATTGATCTTAATTATATTTATTATATTAATAAACCCACTTTTTGCCAAAGAAAAAAAACTTATCTTAGCAGAGGGAGAGGGGTGGTTTTCTCATATGGCAAGGAATATGGTTCCCAATCACAAATATATCGAGAAACTACCATTTTCAGGTTTTACTGTTGTTGGAAACAGCTATACAAATTTGGTCATGAAAAAAGGAGAAAAGCTAAGCTACAACGATATTTGGAATGAACTAAAAGGCATGAAAAATCTTTACAAAAACAAAGAGATTTTTTTACAAGTAAATATCCATTTTCCTGCTGACTATTGGGACAACAAAGCTTGGGAGCAAGTAAGCAAAAACTTTGCATTGGTGGCACAAGTAGCTAAAGACTTGGGTGCAAAAGGCATTGTTTTTGATGATGAACCTTACAGCACCGAAGCACAAAAAATGCTCAACTTCAAATTTCCAAGCAAAAAAGAGATTAAAAAAAACCCTAAAAAATTCACACAATGGGAAAAAGATGGAGCTGAGTGGGCGTGGGTTGATGAGAACGCCTATCGTAATCCACGATATACCTTTAAAGAACATGTCGCAAAAGTAACTTTACGATTTAAAGACATTATGTCTCGTATGGTCAAAGCCTATCCAAATCTTACCATGCTTGTCTATTTGGGTCCTTCTTTATCGCATGAAAATTCTAATAAAAATTATCCCATTATTATTAATATGGGACTACCTAGAGAACATGAACTTCACGGTGCAATTTTTACAGGATTAAAGCAAGGCTTAGGAAAAAATGCCTCTTTGCATGATATGGGTGAAAGCTATAAGTACCGAAAAAACAAACATTTTGGATTTGCCTATCAATGGCGAAAATATGACATAGCACAAGACAAATATAACAATGATTTAAACCCAAATCATCAATGGATTGTTCCTAAAAGTGAACGTGCTAATTGGGCAAACGAGGTAGGTGTTGGATTTATGGTCTATAATATTCCTCAAAAGAGTGATTATCCAGAGTATAATACAATGCACACTTCAAGTATGCAAGACATAGGTAATACTATTAAAAAAGCCCTTCACTATTCAGATGAGTATGTTATTTACTATTGTCATAAACAAGATTGGCTTTACCCTAATCATAAATTTCCACTACCTAAAGGGTGGATGAAAATGATGCAGGAGATTTATGCTAAAAAATAGTAGCCAAAAGAGGATTATTCTGGGAAATATTGTCACACTCTTTACCCTGCAAGGGCTTCAATACCTCATACCTCTTATTTTATTACCTTATCTGGTACATATTTTAGGCATTGCTTATTTTGGACTACTCTCTTTTGCCACAGCAACCATTGCCTTTTTTCGCTCAACCGTTGCCTATGGATTTGACTTTACAGGCACACAACAGATAGCCCTTCAAAAAGAAGACACATCAGGCTTAAGTGATATTTTATCTTCTATTCTTATGGTAAAACTACTTCTTGTGGGTATTACCCTTTTTATTTTAATGATTTTAATCTTTAGTCTTGAAAAAATCTCCATTGAGAGTAGCCTTTTTCTCTATACTTTTCTAGTCGTTTTAGGCGATGCTCTTTTTCCTACATGGTTCTTTCAAGGTATGGAAAAGATGAAGTTTATTACATTCTTTCGAACAATTCAGAGAGTTATTGCACTTATTTTAATTTTTCTGTTTGTCACCACACAAGAAGATTATCTTCTTGTCCCCTTAATAGAAGGCGTTTTAGCTATTATGGCTGGTCTTGGTTCTCTACTTTATATTAAAAAAGAGTTTAATGTATCTCTTACAATACCTCAAAAAACAAATATCATATTTCAAATAAAAAATAGTTGGCATCTTTTTCTCTCACAAATTGCAGTGCATTTTTATACAACGATGAACATTTTTGTATTAGGCTTAATGGCAGACAACACAACTGTGGGCTACTACGCTTTAGCCTACAAACTTTTTTCTGTTATTAAAGAACTTTTTACTCCTGTAAACAAAGCTATTTTCCCTTTTCTTTCTAAAAAATATTTAGAGCATAAAACAGACTACTATAAACTGATTAAAAAAATATCTTTATGGTATCTATTGGCGTTAATTATTATTGCTTCTTTAAGCTATGTTTTCGCATCAGAAATAGTGAGTTTAGTGTCAGGAAAATCTATTGAGCAGACAGCTTCGCTACTAAAAATATTTGCAATATCACTACTCTTTGCCATTGGACCACTCTACTCTTTGCTTCTTGTTATTAAATCAGACAATAAGAAACTGTCAGTAATTACCTTTAGATGTATGATTTTAAATTCCATACTACTCTACCCCTCTATCTACTATTTTGGTATTGTGGGATTAAGTTATCACTTTTTGATTGTACAACTTTATCAAGCGTACTTGCAAATAAAATTTAACAAAGAGATATGGAATTAGGAGAAATAAGCCTCTTTATAAATTTGTGCAATTTTTTTAATAGAGAACGCTTGACTCTGCTCAAAGGCTTTAGCTTCATACTCTTTTTTTAGATTATTGTCT
>Ga0256833_1001920_pt1 | contig 14993 bp, 15 predicted proteins | sample 356284metaG_FD_190535 | JGI IMG/M metagenome (GOLD analysis project Ga0256833, IMG submission 190535) | Hydrothermal vent microbial communities from Mid Atlantic Ridge, Atlantic Ocean - 356-284 | ecosystem: Environmental > Aquatic > Marine > Hydrothermal vents | place: Atlantic Ocean: Mid...
CCAAGCCGTGCTTCTTTATGACCCCGTGACGACCTCTATGAACAAATTCCCTCCTTTTGGGAACAAACTCCCTCCTTTATCTCCTTCTACCGTATCGGCGGTGCAAATCGATGCCAAAAACGAATACAGAGACCTCTTTCCTCTTACAAAAATGGCAAGAGGTTCCACCCAATTGGAAGTGACGATGCCCGGATGCCATTCGGATATAGGAGGAGGCTACAAAGAAAACGGTTTGAGCAAATATAGCCTTGCTTTAGGAAAAGCCTACTTGGAGAGTATGACCGATACCCAAGAGAAGCTATTTAAGGATGTTAGGCTTCCTTCAAGAGATGACCCCAGTGTGGTCATACACAATTCCGTAGAGCATAATAATATACTCTACGAAGAAGTTGTTCCCAGAGAGGTAAAACATATTGCCCCTTCCATAGGGACGGATCACAAATGGGAAGAGAGGCTAACATACGCCAAGATGCAGCCACATTCAAAAGATTTTGAGTTAACTGACAAGAGAGCACAAGACTCAATATCACTACTTGATATAGAACAAAATCAAAAATTAAAAAAGGAAACTGTCAATGATTTGACAAAATTATCCTATGAAGAAAGAATAGCGAGTGAGGTTATTGATGCCCTAGAAAAGGGTACGGCTCCCTGGACAAAGCCTTGGAAAGGAGAGGATTTAAGCCGAATGGCTCCGTTTAATCCTGCTACAGGGAAACAGTATAAGGGGATGAACTTTGTTAATCTTTCTATAAAGACTGCTATTACCGGAGATCCAAGGTGGATGACATATGAACAAGCCAAAAAACAAGGTGCTCAAGTACGAAAAGGAGAAGATGGTACGCTTATACAATATTGGAAATTTTCAGAACAGATTGATAAACTCGATGAAAACGATAAAAAAGTGATAGGAGAAGATGGTAATGTAGAAAAAGTTACGATCAAGCTTGAACACCCTAAACGCTTTTTTGCCACGGTTTTCAATGGTAGTCAAATTGACAACCTCCCAGAACTTGATAAAGATCTGGAGGGCAAAGAACAGCTTACAAAACTTAGTCAGATTGAAGTAGCAAAAGAGATACTTAAAAATTCTGGTGCAGAGATTCGCCATATAGATGGAAATAGATCTTTTTATGCTCTGGGTAAAGATGAAATTATTTTACCGCACAAAGAGCAGTTTAAAAGCGAAATGGACTATTACTCTACAGCATTGCATGAGTTGGGGCATTGGACTGGACATGAGAGCCGTTTAGATCGTGACCTAACCAACTCTTTTGGATCGGTAGGGTATGCTAAAGAAGAGTTAAGGGCTGAAATAGCCTCTTTTATGCTTTCTTCTCAAAGTGGTATAGATTTTGATTCGTCTAACCATACGGCCTATGTAGGCTCATGGGTTAAAATCCTTGAAGATACTCCAAAAGAGATTTTTAAAGCCTCTTCGGATGCTGGTAAAATCGTTCAATTTGTAACAGGTCTACAGCATGAAAAGGTGCAAAATAAAAGAAATACGGAGGTACTATTAAACAATGATATACAATTTAAAGAGAGAGATATAAAAATTGAGAAGGAAGAGAAGGCAGCAGTATTTGAAGAAAAAACCTATTTAGAAGTTCCCTATGAGAAACATAAAACACAGATAGATGCTGCAAAAAAAGCAGGTGCCAGATGGGATAAAGAGGCTAAATCATGGTATGCCCCTCCAGGTGCAAGTAAAGAGAAGCTAAGAGATTGGATCATTGAGAATAAAGAGATCAAAGCTCTTACAGAAAAGAAGCCTAAAACCCAAAACCCAGTTGCAGAATTTAAGGCAGCTCTTGAAGAGAGAGGATTGATTATTGAGGGAGATCCAGTCATGGATGGTAAGATGCAAAGGGTTAAAGTTCAAGGAGACAAAGGCAGACAAAAATCTGGAGCCTATGTAGGATATACAGACGGTAGACCTGCTGGAATGATACAGAACTTTAAAACAGGACTAAAAGAAAATTGGAAATCAATGGATACATCATTTTCAAATAATCTCACTCCTGAGAAGATCGCTGAACAAAAAGCACTTAATGAAGCTAAAGAAGCACAAAGAGCTAAAGAGATGGAAGATCTCAACGAAACAGTATCCAAAAAAGTAACGAAAGAGTATGCCTCATTACCAAGTGCAACAGACGATCACGCCTATTTAAAAGCCAAAGGTGTTAAATCACACGGATTGAAACTCGATGAGAGATCAAACCTTGTTATGCCAATTAAAGATATAGACGGTAAACAATGGTCGGCACAAAGAATTAACAGTAATTTTAAAGGCTTAGAAAAAGGCGGTAAAAAAACAGGCAATTTCCATCTTATTGGTGCAAATAATCTAAACGATGCCAAAGAGGTTATCATCGTTGAGGGTTACGCTACAGGTGCAACCGTCCATGAGGCTACAGGTACTCCAGTAGTAGTAGCCATCGATGGAGGAAACCTTAAACCAGTAGCAGAGGCTATCAGAGACAAGTATCCAGATAAGCCTATCCTCATTGCAGGAGATAACGATATTCAAAGAGAGTTAGCAGGTAAAGACAATGTAGGAAAAATTAAAGCTACGGAAGCGGCGGAAACCTCTAAATCTTTTGCGATCATTCCACAGTTTACCAATACGGAGATAAAGGACGGTGCAACGGACTTTAATGACATGGCTAAACATAGAGGTCCAAAAGAGATTAAACGAATAATCGGCAACGCTATGCAACACGCCAAAAACAAAGCACAGGAGTTCCAAAAACAACAGTCAAAATCTCAAAACATAGACCAAAATAAGAAAAACCAAAGAGAGGTTATCCGAAAACAAAGTATCGGTATGAGCCGATAAGCTTCGGCATAGGATAGTAGAGTAATCCTTTGCTATCCTGCAAAGATTTTAAACGAATAGCCGTTTAATGCCCCAAAAGACACTCAAAAATCAATTTATAAAGGAAGATTATGTCAAACCAAAAAACCCTAATACTAACTGAAAAACGCTCGGCAGGATATGAATTAGCCTCAACTCTAGGAGATCCAAAATTAGGATCGGATCTAAAAAAGCTTGATGAGTTATCAAAAAAACAAGGATACCTGGAGGGAAATAACTATATCCTCACATGGGCGGCAGGACACCTCTATAAACAACTCCAACCAAAAGAAATTGATCCAAGTTTCGGACTCTACCAAAAGCTCTCATCGATAGAAGAGTACAAACTAAGAGACCTCCACAAAAGAATTAAAAAAACACCTGCCACAGAGCAGAACAAAACACGACAAAGAAAAATACTCAAAGAACAGCTCTCAAGGCTAGATCTCAAAGAGATCATAATGGCTACAGATGCGGATGCAGAGGGAGAAACAATCGGAAGAGATATGATTTTTCTCACACACCCTAAAGTAAGAGTACCCATAAAGAGATTTTAGAATACAGGCTCTTTTAAATCAAAAGAGGCAGTAAGTAAGGCGATGGATAAACTCATGCCTTACAATGATCCTAAATTTGAGTCGCTTTACCAATCACAACTAGCAAGATCAGATTGTGATTACCTAACAGGGATGAAGCTTACAAAAGCAGCAGTAGATCACTACAATAAGCCTTTTTACATAGGTAGAGTAAAAGGGGTTATAACATCATTGGTAGGAAACAGAGAAGAGGAGATTAAAAATTTTAAGCCCTCCCCATATTGGAAGATGGTGGCAAAAAAAGGAGATCTTGAACTATCACATTTTTACAATTCAGAAACTGGAGAGAAAAATGAGGACAGTACACCGAAAGTAGCAAAAGAAACTAGCTATTTTCTCAAAGAGGATATAGAGCAGGTTAAAGAAGCTTTGGAGGCGGACAATTTAGAGGTTATAGTAGAGAAGTTCTCTACAGAAACAACTAAATCAAAGAGCCGTCCTCTGCCGTTGTCTGGAACAGACTTTGCAACGGAGATGATGGGTAAGTACAAGATCTCCTATACACAATGTAACGATATTCTACAGTACCTTAGAGATGAGAGATTTACCACATATCAAGGTACAAACGGACGATACTTTAGCAATGATGATCAAGTAGATGTTGAAACATCATTACAGACTCTAAAAGCGTACTTTGGGATGGATAATGTTGTATTTACTACAGATACTTATATCTTCAATGATAAAAAAGCATCAAAACAAAACCACCCTCCACTACACACAACAAGCAAAGTACCTACAGAACAGGACTTCTCTATCTGGAAAAATAACAAGCTGCCAAAGATCAAGGAAGCCTATGAGTTGATCGCTAAGAGAATTATGGTAGCGTTCCTGGAAGATGATCAGATTGAAAAACAACACTTGATCGTATCTTCTAAAGATGGGTACAAGTTTGAGCTTACAGGCAGAAAAGCCATTAAGCAAGGTTGGAGATCCTTTATTGGAGAGGAGATTAAAGATACTACATTTACAAGCGATGAGCCTTTAGATGTAGGATCAAAAGTTAATCTTGACTCTCTCCAGATTAAAGAGTCCATGACTAAAGCCCCTGCACTCTATACCACCAAAACACTTTTAGCTACGCTCTTGAATGTTTCAAGAGTTGTAGATCAAATGATTAGAGAGGCAGACGATCCAGAAACGATAAAGCGTTATAAGGAGATAAAAAAGCTCCTTAATAATGTGGAGGGTATCGGAACCGATAGAACTAGAGAGGGAATTATTAATGATCTCTTTGAAAATGAGATCATACAGGCAGACAAAAAGGACTCTTTAACACTCACGCCTAGGGGGTGGGAACTCTTTAAAGTCTATCCAGAAGCATTAAAGAGTATTGTACTGACGGCAAACTGGGAGAATGGCTTTGAGCGAATACGCCAAGGGGAGATAAGACATGATGATTTTATCCAGGAAGTAGATAAGGTCATTATGGAAGATATGATCCCTAATATTATCAAGAGTGTTGACAAAGAGGTACAAGCAGAGGTAAGAAAAGAGACTCCTAAAGAGACTCTGGAGGGGATTGCCTGCCCTCTTTGTGATAGTAGTATCATAGAGACTGATAAGGTCTTTAAATGCTCTAAAAACCTCTTTAGTAATGGTAAACAAAGCGGTTGTAAGTTTTCTATCTTTAGAGATCAAACTAAAACGCTTGGTAGAGTTCTCCAGGGTAAAGAAGATCTGGAGAAACTTTTGGCAGCATCAAAAGAAGAGCCACTCAAAGAAGATAAACACTCTATCTATTTTGATACAGATAACAAATACTTTGTTACTGTAATCTGGGATAGCCAAGGATCATCATCAAATACTCCGAGTAATCCTAACGAATTGATAGAAACTTCAAAAACATTTAAAAAGGGAGATAAATTTGTATATAAAGAATTTAGATACAAAAATCTAACCAAGGCACAGGCAGAAAAGCTTTTAGACGGCAAAGAAGTAACACTTACTCGAAAGAGTAAAGCAGGGAACGACTATAAGCTTAAATTCAAATGGTGGCATAGAGGGTGAACTTGTTAAAGACAAATGAAGAGTACAAAAGCGGAAAAGAAAAAAGAGAGGACTAGTTAGATGATTAATGATTTATTGTGTAGGTTATATATCAGAATTACTATTCATTTACAGAATAGTAAACCTCTACTCCAAAAAGGAGTCCATAAAGCTCCAGAGTTTGGCTCTGGATGCGTTCAATGTTGGTACCCTTGGCCCAATATAGGTTAGAGATCCCAAAAAGCTTTTTAGGATGGTAATACATTGTTTGTAGGTACAAATATGTTAAGAGTTGCTCATAACAAATGAATACTCCTACTTTTTCTTGATTAAGTTTAATAGCTGGATCTTTATAAATAGTTGCTCTGGCTCCAGTATTGGTAAATGGTCTCCACATTGAGACTGGAACAGGTACTCTTTGATGATATAGTACTTTAGAGCTATTGCTATCAATCTGCATCAAAACATTATCATAATGTTTGGTACCTGATATTGGTAGATATGCTCCTGCATAGATACTTTTAGATCTGTTAAGTTCTCTCCATGCTATAGATTGACTATCAAAATAATAACCTAGTGCATTTTCTGGTAAAAGGATCTCTCTCTTGTTAGAGTTGGATACTTTTCTAAGATACTTAGTTATGCGGATAAAATCTTGTAGCCTATCTGATTTATTTGAATCATATTGAAACGCTGTTTTAACTGTTTCTATACTCTCTCCAGCAGGATTCATGATCCTAGAGACTCCAAAACCAAAGATAAATAAAATAGTAAAGAATCCTGCAAGTTTTAACTTCTGGAGGTCCTGTTTTGATCTATCAATTAAGATCGATGCTATGTAAACCAAAAGGATTAATAATATCATTCCTAAATAGCCAAATTTTGGGAAGATAAGCCCTGCGGTTGGCAGCGGATTAATCCAAGAGACTAAACCAAGAGGAGGTAAAATCTGGATAGATAAGGCAAACGGAAAAAGTAGGTACCTTTTCTTTTTATTTGCACTCCAGACAATGATCCATCCCAGGGCGGATAAAGTAGCGGCACTTAACCAATTAAATAAGCCTACCCATGTTTCTCCATAATATTCTATAGTACCAAACAGTAAGCCTTTGCTCCCTGCCAAATAATAACCTAGTGCAAAGAGAAATAAATATAGCCTTTTACCAATGCGTAAATAGGCAAAAAAGAGGAGAACTGATAGTAAGGTGAGGCTTATATCATGCCCCCATGAGATAAAGCCTAAAAGAGATCCCGTTAGTAGATAGAAAATCATTTGTTTTGAACTGCTTTTATTACTCTCTTTCTAAAAGATACTAAATCTTTAACTTCTTCACTATTTAATCCACTAATTGCCTCAAATTTCTCCCACTTCCCACTCTCCAAAAACTCCTCCAAATCCTCTTTGGTGAAGTATTTCTCCAGGAGAGATATGATTTTTCTTTTTGTCTGGGCTTCTCTTTTCCAATTAAAATAACTTTGTGTACTGAAACCAAACAATTGAGACATCAACATCTCTATTCTTTTTCTGCTTTTAGGGATATTTTCAAAAGTCTTTTCCCGATTAGAAACTCCTAATATTACTATTTCATAAAGCTCTGGTTTATTCTTTTTCCAATTAGTTATAGTGTTTTGATCTACTTTTATTAACTTAACAATCTCTTTTTGTGTCATTTACGCCTCCTTGATTATATTCTTATTATATCCTAAGAGTTCTTAAAAGTTCCTAACTTTTCTTAACTCTTAAAAAGGTATAAATTTAATCTATTACGATGGATGATCTCTCTTTTTGAGTAGGTTTAAGAGATTGAGTATCTCTTTGAACTATAGAGATTTGTTTTATAGGTGCAGGTACTTTAGATCTTGCTAAAAACATATCATCTTTAAAAAAGAGAATTTGCTTACCATAGATTGGGGCTTGTCCTGCAATAAAGATAAGCATATCTCCCCCCTCCTCTATTTGTCCTTTGCTATTTTTAATTGGTCCTTGAAGCCTCATACACTCATCTGGAGTTAAAAGAGGTCTGCTTACCTCTTGCATACTCTCCGATACTTGTCCTAGCATCACACTAATTCTGTTACCAGAAGTAGTAGTAAAGCTCTTTGTTACGGTTGTAGTTCCTGCCATTTTAGATAGGAGCTCTGCCGTCTCAACCTTGTTGGGTGCGTATGCAATACGGATATGACAGTTTGACATAATAGACTCATCTTTAGTATAGGCATTGTAAAGCTGTGTTGTGTCTTGGATAATAATATAAGATTTAATACCATATCCTGCCATGTATGCCAATGACTCTTGGAAAATCTCTAATTTACCAAGAGAGGTAAACTCATCTAGCATCAAAAGGAGGCGGTGTTTGTAGCTAGCTTTAGTTTGTCCGTCCTCAAACTCAATCTTCTCTACAAGTTTACGGAGGATTTGATTAAGTACCAATCTAACCAAAGGCATAAGACGGTCTTTATCTGACGGCTTGATTACAAGATATAGACTGACTGGCTTTTCACTATTCATAAGTTGATCTATTTTAAACTCACTATACTCCGTATTTCTTGAAACAATCGGATCTACATAAAGATTAAGATATGATGCAGCAGATCCAACAACTCCAGAGAGTTCTTGTTCTGCCTTATTAAGCATTTCCCTAGCTACTATTTTAACAATCTTATTGTCACTCTTTTCCATTTTTTCAAGCAGAGTTTGTATATCTTCTCCGTTCAATGTTTCATAGATCATAGAGAGGTTAGGATAAGCTGTTTCTCCGCTATGGTGTCTCTCTATAGCGTAAAGGATTAATCCGTTAAGAAATGAAAAAGAGGACTTTTGCCAATAATCAACCAATCCCTTACCCTCTGGATCCACTATCATCATGGTAACATTTTGCAGGTCTGCGGTTTCATATTCAGTACCTACCCTAATTTCCTCCAAAGCGTTATATTTAACAGTTTGCCCCTCTGGTGCTGTTGGGTCAAACTTTAAACAGATGTTATTTGCGTGCTTTGATCTCCAACCTGCTGTTAATGCGTAATTCTCGCCTTTTATATCCAAGATAATAGCAGAATGTCGCCATGCCAAAAGTGTAGGTAGAACCAAACCTACACCTTTACCAGATCTTGTAGGTGCAAACGCCATAATATGCTCTGGACCATTGTGTTTAAGATAATGGATATTTCCTCTTTTATCTTTGTATCCACCGATATAGACGCCCTCCGCTTCATCGAGTAGTCCAGTCTTCTTGATCTCCTCTTCTTCCATCCAGTGAGCTGTACCGTGTATATCATCATGCACTTTGGCTTTTCTAAGTCCAAGTAGTCTTATAATGATGTATAAGACAAAAACTCCTGCAAAGACTCCACCCATTATGATATTTAAGCTTTTGAAAAAATAGCTATATGTATCAAAATAATCAAATTGCCAAATTAACCATCCAAAAGGATTGTAAAATTTGCCCACCATGGGATTACCAAGATTTGGGTGGTAATTAAAAGCTGCTGCGGTATATTGAGTAGCTCCAATATTCGCTACTATAAATGCTAAGATAACAAATATTAAAGCGATTGAGTAGTTTTTGACTTGTGTTTTTTGTTTTGATCCGTAATTTCTATCGTTTGCCATGATATTCCTTTTATATGTCATCTTTATGTAAGTTATAAAATATAATTCCAGAGTATGCCGTTATATCTTTGCCTTTCCATACTATATTTTTTTCTTGTACTTCTTTGGCAAATTCTTTATAAAATGTATCTCTTGATAAAATTTTATAATTTGCCAATGCCCATCTTGCAATCTCTCCGTGTGCCACATAGAGCCAAGCCCAAAGTTCTTTAAACATAAACCAAGAGATATGTTTTTCTATCGATGCAACTCGATTTTCTAATTTTTTATCAGTCTCTAATCGTTCTATAACACCACTCTCTAAAAACTCCTCCAAATCCTCTTTGGTGAAGTATTTCTCTAAAAGAGAAATTATCGGTCTTCCTTGTTTGTCCCAATTATAATAACTGGCGAGTGTGCATCCTAATATTTTAGATGCGACCACCTTATATTCTTTACCTTTTTCATCGCTCATTTACGCCTCCTTGATTATATTTTTATTATATCCTAAAAGTTCTTAAAAGTTCCTAACTTTTCTTAACTCTATCTCTTTATTCCTTGCTTTTGAGATTTTGACTGCTTCTGCATCTCACTTTTAATCCGCTGCATCTGTGGATCGGCAAAGTTCACTTTGAGATCGTACTTTTGCGTTACCATAAGCACACGCTTTTTAAACTCGATATTTCCTTGAATATCAAGAGTATTGCCATACTTGGCTACCGCCATTTTAAGAGCCTGTAGCATCGCTTCATCACTCTTGGACTCCAAGGAGAGTTTGAGATGGTCTCCTTTGTCTGTGACGGTGGAGTTTTTGCCTACTTCATAGACTGCGTTACCCTGTTTGGTAATCTTGGATATGAAGCTTTTAAAGATAGAGTGCGATACTTTTTTCTTAGGGTGCATAAGTACCTTATCATCTGGCTTGATCTCTTGTTTTTGTTTTCGGAGTTCTTTTAAGGCTCCCTCATCTCCAGAGAGTGCCAATTCCATTAGGTACTCTTTGTAAGAGGTCTGCTTGGTCCTGGAGTAGATCTCTTTACGCTTTTGGCTGAATGTCTTGCTAAGTACTGCCAATTCTGCCTTACGCTGTGCGTAAACTTTTTTCCGTGCTTCTGGCTTGTGTCGTTTATTGATAAGAGGATCTGCCTTGATTTTGTTAATCCGTGCTGCATATTTCTTTTTGATCTGCTCCCTAAGTGTCTCTCTGGCTAACTTTTCAATCCACAACTCTTCTTTTTTGGTGGAACTCTTCTGTGTTGATAGTTCCTGGTATCGTTTCCAATACTCGTTTATTGGTCTGCCAAACTTCTTTTTTGGAGTGGTAGTAATCTTAGAGGTCTTGAACTCTCCAAAGCGTTTCTCCAGTTTCCCTTTAGATAAGTCTCGGTGAACATCGGAGGCTTTGACAAAAAGCTTTCGTGTTTTGTCTTTTATGACAATACCGTTACCTCTGGGCTTTAGCTCCAAATTGTAATCTGCTAATACCTGGTGGAGATCCTCTAGGGATGATTTAGGGTCTCTCAGTATCTCTTTGATGTCGTCTAAAGCTTCCTCTTTTATCCAGGTGAGGAGGCTATCTACTCCAGAGTGGATCTCCTGTGCTTTGATTTGTGGTGGTGTGTGAGGTTCGGCATCCTCTTCTAAATTCTTTGTTTCTCCATGATTTATTTTTATAAGATTGAATTGTTTTTCTAATTCCGCTGCTTTGTTTTGGAGTTTTTTTTTGCTAAAAGATGGATCTATTAATTTTTTAGTTTCTGGATGTATTCTGTTTATAGCTATGTGTATATGATAATTGTTTGTATTGGTGTGAGTAACAGATAATCTTTGATGATCTTCCATGCCTATAGATCTTACAAGCTCTTTCTCTATCTTTTGGATTGTTTTTTTATCTGGCTTTTCACCCTCTGGAAAAGATACTACTAGGTGCATGCTCTTATCCATATTTGCGTTACTAAAATCTTGGGTTTGTTTTACAAATTGGAGATTATCTTTTGAATTGTCAAAAGGGCAATTCGTAAACTCTATATATTCCGCTTTTTCTCCATCATTGGCTTTATCCATGATGTAATCTGCTAATCCTCCAAATGATCCAGACCCTTTTGATGGAACCTGTTTGACAACCATTTAAGTTAAACCTTTTAAAACTCTTTTCAAGTTTTCTACAAGTTCCTCTTCTTCTTTTTTGAGATCTTCCATTTTCTCCCACTTCCCACTCTCTAAATACTCCTCCAAATCCTCTTTGGTGAAGTATTTCTCCAGGAGAGAGACAATAGGTCTATTTTGTTTTTTCCAGTTGTAGTATGTGCCTTCGGCTGTTGAAAAAAGCAATGACATAGTTTTCTTAAAAGTCACTTCATCCCCCTAGTATAGTTAAATACAATTCATCTTTTTTCATCTCTTATCCCTTTCATTATTTTTTGTGCAATACGCAAAATTTCAATTTGTTTTAGCTCCAGTTCCTCAACTATTTTATTAACATCTTCATAGTTTTTACTACCAATATTTCCAGTTCTACCCTCTTGTGCTACCAACCATTTTTTAAACAATCCACCAACACGCCCAAAATCAGCTCTCACTTTTATTAATTCATCTACTGCTAACTGATCTACCATACTTTTCAAAGGATAACTCATCCCAATATTTCTTATATATTCAGATGCAGTTAGCCCAGTAGATGCAGCTTTAAATTTAAAATGATTAAATTCCTCCTCTGTAAGTCTCACATCAATATGTTTATTTCTTGGGTTGTTTGTTTTCTTTCGTGCCATTAATTCAAAATCTTTTCTTTGTATGATTTTTCTGAGACACATAGAAGTTAGCTTATTATTTTCCTCATTTCTGCCCTTTCATCGTTGAGTCACCCCTTGGGTGCGAATAAGTTTCAAGACCGATTATAGCAGACAAAACTTAGTTTTTGTCGAATATAATCGGTCTTGCCTTTCTATTCAAACTAATTTAACCATATTTAAGATAAATTAAGCATAAAATGCTGTAATTTCTCTCATATTTAACTTAATTATGCTAAAATTAATCAAAATATGCTAAAGTATTCTTAAATTAACGATAAAAGGATTTTTATGGCAATAGCAAAAAAATCAACCAAAAGAGGGCAACATAAACTAGAGTTTTACGCTGCCCTTGAAGAAATCAAAGACCTTTATCATAATAAAGGCTATGTTGTTTATACTCTCCTGTATGAACATCTCAAAGAAAAATATAATTGGGAAATGTCATATATTACATTTAACAAATACGCTAAAAGAGAGCTTGTTTTTGGCACACCAAAAACGGGAGGATCTAAACGATCCTCACATATTGAGGCACCAAAAAAAGATTCTGGTGTTGCGGCTGGCGAAAATGACAATGATGGACCACCCATTGCCAAAGCCAATTTTAGAGTAGGTAAAAAATTTAATCTTCATACGGTAGATATACCAGAAGATAGAATACTTTAACAATTTAGAGTTAAGAAAAGTTAGGAACTTTTAAGAACTCTTAGGATATAATATACTCATTCTATATAAAAAGGACAAATAAATGAAAACTATACATTTTGTTATGCAGGGCAAAGGGGGGGTAGGTAAAAGCTATAGTGCATCACTACTTTTTCAATACCTGTCTGAAACCTATCCAAAAGATAAATTTTTAGCATTGGATACTGATCCAAACAATTCTACTTTAGTATCAATCAAAAAGATAGAGGCAATGTTCCTAGATCTTTTTAATGAAGATGAGCGTATCGATGAGAGAAAGTTTGATAAAATGATTGAATTGTTTTTCAATCGTCCAGATCATCACTTTATTGTAGATAATAGGGCTACTTCTTTTCTCCCCCTACTTTCTTACATTAAGGAAAATGAAATTTTTCCGATGATCTCCGAACAATTTAATATCATAGTTCATATTCCAATCACAGGCGGACAAGCACAAGAAGATACCATTAAAGCGATGGAGCAACTCATAGAAAGCTTTAAGGGTACTTGTAACTTTGTTGTTTGGATTAATGAGTATTTTGGCAAGATTAAAGATTCAGACGGTAAGACTTTTGAGGACATGGATGCCTACAAACTCAATAAAGAGTTTATCAATGGTATAGTTTATTTACCAGAGATGAACGAAAAAACATATGGTAAAGATCTTGAACAAATGACAAAGAATAAAAAAACCTTTGCAGAAGTTTTAGAGGATAAAAAGTTTAGTCTTATGACTAAACAAAGATTGAGTATCTATAAGAAAAAGATCTTTAACTCTTTAGGGGTAATTAATTTAATGGGGGAAGATAAGAAATGACACCAGAGAGAAAGCAAGAGATTTTAGAGAAGATCCGCCAGGAACATAAAATAGCTATAGACGAAGATGATCCTATGTTTGCGATAATTACTGCAAATGAGGTAGTATTTGAGGATTATATGTCAAAGCAAAATATTATGTTTGCAGAGCATTTAGCAAATATGGAAACATCAACAGAAAATTACCTTACGAGGGCAAAAGAATTAGCAGAGGTAAAAATCTCCAATGCTGTAGAGGGAGCCTATCAGCAGCTAGAAGAGTTCAGAGATGAAGCCAAAGCAGAGATAGAATCTAAAGAAGCTCCAGAAACAAGACAATCTATCCCTATTTTATACTGGGTTATGCTATTATTTGCTGTAGCGTTAGGCTACGGTATTGGATTAGTATTAATCTAGCATACCCTCCTTTATTAATTTTCTTAACTTTTCCTAAAAGTTAAGAAAAGTTAAGAACTTTTAAGAACTCTTAGGATATAATATATTCATATCAAACATGAGGAGTATATTATGACACAATCCACTATCAATGATCTCCAATTAGAGCAGCTTTGCCTTTTAATTGAATTGGAAATTTTGGGAAAATCCACACCAACACAAAAACAACTCAATGAGGTTACAGAGAGAATAGGCTTAGAAATTGGGCTTACCCATAAAGAAATCCCTGCATACCAAAGAGCCGTTGAGTGTGAAATATCTTTTTTACTAGAGGTAGGAATACCACTAAAAAAGGGTGAAATATGAAATTTTGCCCTACAGATGGAGGAAGATCTAAATACTTTAAAGGTGAGGCGGGAGATTGTGTAACAAGGTCTATAGCCTTGGCAGCAGGTTTAGATTATAAAACTGTGTATGATGAACTTAAAAAAATGATGGGTAAAGGTAAAAGCCCTAGAAATGGAGTACCAAAAAAGATATATCACAAATATATTTTAGACCTTGGTTTCGAGTGGATCCCTTACATGGGAATTGGTACTGGATGCAGAGTAAAGCTTGGTAGTGATGCTTTACCTAGTGGTACTATGATATGCAGACTCTCAAAGCATCTTTGCTGCGTTAAAGATCATATTATTTATGATACATATCATCCAGGGTGTAATCGTTGTGTTTATGGTGTTTATTTAAATGAGTTTGAAAATATGGAAGAAATTTTAGAGAAATTTAAAGATATTTTATCGGTGTATCATCCAAACAAAAAAGTAAAACTTTATTATTTTGCAAAAGAACAGGGCATAATCTAATAGAGATATTCTTCAAAGTTAAGAAAAGTTAGGAACTTTTAAGAACTCTTAGGATATAATAAGAATATAATCAAGGAGGCGTAAATGACACAAAAAGAGATTGCTAAGTTAATAAAAGTAGATCAAAACACTATAACTAATTGGAAAAAGAATAAACCAGAGTTGATTACTACAATCATTCAATCACTAATAAAACAAGCCGTTTTATAAAAACAAACTGAATCGGCACTAAAAAAGTAAAAAAGTATACCTATCCCGTTTCCTTTTTGAAGCACTCTATGGAGTGCTTTGAAGATGAAATCTGTTTCATCTTCAAACAATGAACATGGTATCGGTTTTTGTTGATACCGATATGGTGTGCTTGTTGTTTTGCTCTTTAACAATTCATTGTCAATGACACACTTCAAAGAGAGATCGTGTATGTATTAT
>Ga0256833_1001921_pt1 | contig 14992 bp, 11 predicted proteins | sample 356284metaG_FD_190535 | JGI IMG/M metagenome (GOLD analysis project Ga0256833, IMG submission 190535) | Hydrothermal vent microbial communities from Mid Atlantic Ridge, Atlantic Ocean - 356-284 | ecosystem: Environmental > Aquatic > Marine > Hydrothermal vents | place: Atlantic Ocean: Mid...
AGTTCAGCAGCACGCCATCTGCACGCGCTCGCGGCTGGCCGCATAGCGCGGACTATAGCTGCCAGCCACGATCACGCACAGCTGACGCACTGCTGAACTTTTACCAAAAGTATTGCTCTTTTTCAGGTGGTTGCTGATAGCGGTGAACTATTACATCTCATTGCTGTTAACGTATCGGTAACAGTTCACCGCTGGCGGCAACACGTTGCTGACGACAGGAGGATATTTCCGTAACGCGGTGTTTTGAGATTGTTGCATCGGTCCAGGTGGAGTATATGGGTATACTCTCTGTTTGACGATACTGCTGGTCTGGCCGGATGTGCAGGAGTGGAGCTCCGGCCGGGAATGCCGCTCTCACCAGTGCGTCACTCACCTGATGGAACAGACAAGGAGCTGGACATGCGAAAAACGTATCCTCTGCTGCCTGGCCTGGTGCTGCTGGCAATACTTGTTGCCACGCCCGCCGGGGCAATAGATCTCTACGGATTCGGAAGCTACTGGGACAGGAGTGATGTAGACGGCTCCTGGGGGGCCGGCCTGGGGCTCAGCCTGCCTCTGTTGACCGAGCATCTGCGGCTGGATGGCCGGGTGTACCGATTTAAGGACAGCGATATCGGTCCGGGTGACGGTCTCAGCCTGACCCCGGTCGACCTGGGCGTGCAGGTCCATTTCATGCCTTCGGCTTCCGTGGATCCCTATCTCCTGGGCGGGCTCTCCTATATCTTTGCCGATGCGGACCGGCTGGATGTCGATTCAAGTTTTGGCGGTTACCTCGGTGCCGGCATGGACTTTGATCTCGGTATTCCTCTGTTCAGGGTATTTGGCGAGGCATTATATCGGTTCAGCGAGATCAACAATCCCTTTGGCGATGATATCGATGTGGGCGGGTTTACGGGAAACGTCGGTCTCAAGTTTCATTTCTAGGGCGGCTTCCTGGTCCCTGTGACCGCTTACAAAAATGAAGTTGAGAAATCGTGACCTTGCATACCCTGCGATCAGTTACGTTGCCGGCGCCCTGCCGGTGGTCCTGTCCGCCGATTGTCCCCTGGTCGTTTGCAACACCTTGCCCTGATGCGTCCGTTGTCCTGCCTGACGCCGTTGCTTTGCCCTGCTATGCTGCACCCGGCTCTCCGGCCGGCAGATCGGGGAAGGCCCGGGCCACGGCACTGCAGGTGATACGGCCGTCGCGCATGTTGAGGGCGGCGCGATAGCCGGGACCCTGGCCGATGAAACCGTCCAGGCCCAGGTCGGCGAGCTGACGGCAGTAGGGAAGGGTGGCGTTGCACAGGGCCCGGCTGGATGTCCGCCCCACGGCGCCGGGCATATTGGAGACACAGTAGTGGACCACTCCGTCCACCACGAACACCGGGTCGCTGTGGGTGGTGGGATGGCTGGTCTCGAAACAGCCGCCCTGGTCGATGGAGACATCCACCAGCACGGCGCCTTTCTTCATCCGGCGGAGGAGCCGCCGGTCGATGAGCACCGGGGTCTTGCCGCCGGGAATGAGCACCGCGCCCACCACCAGGTCCGCCCTGACAGCGTGGTCCTCCACCACATGGGGATCGCTGTAGACCGTGGTCACGTTGGCCGGCATGACTTCGTCCAGGTAACGGAGCCGGTCCAGGTTGATGTCCATGATGGTGACGTTCGCCCCCAGACCGGCCGCGGTGCGGGCGGCATTGGTGCCCACCACGCCGGCGCCGATGACGAGCACGGTGGCCGGTGCCACGCCGGCAACACCCCCCAGCAGGATACCACGGCCCATCATCGGTTTTTCCAGGCACTTGGCTCCTTCCTGGATGGAGAGTTTACCCGCGATCTCGCTCATGGGTGTCAGCAGGGGCAGCCGTCCCCCGGCGTCGGCCAGGGTCTCGTAGGCCACTGCCGCGATACCCTGTTCAAGGCAGCATTCGGTGAGCCGGCGGGATGCGGCAAAGTGGAAATAGCAGAACAGGATCTGGCCCCGTCGCAGGAGCCGGCACTCCTGCGGCTGCGGTTCCTTGACCTTGACGATCATTTCTGCGCCGGCAAAGAGCTCTTTTGCCGAATCGATCAGGATGGCGCCGGCCCGTTCGTAGGCAGCGTCGCCATACCCGGAGCCTAGGCCGGCCCCGCGCTGGAACAGGACTTTGTGGCCGTCGCCGACCAGTAACTGGACCCCCACCGGCAGCATGGCCACCCGGTATTCGTCCTGCTTGATCTCCGCCGGTACACCGATAATCATGGAAAGCGCCTCTCCTTTGGCTGGTTGTTGAGATGGGGGGCCACCCTCCCCCCGATCTCCCGGGAACATCCACTGCGGACCGGAAAGTTGGTAAGCGCTCACAGGGACCGCACGGATTCTTCTCCTACCTCTTTGCACGGTCGGTCGTGCCTGCCCGCACAGGCAGGCTATCGGAGTCTCCCTGCGGTCGCTTACCTGCGGTCAGGCACGCCTGCACAAATCTGCGGCCCCTGAGAGCGCTTACGCCACTGTGGTCGAGAAAACCGATGGTTGGTTATCCCGTGGGGGGTTACGAAAGTTATCTTCTCACAGTAGCAGATTATGGCGAAACATGCTATCGGTTGAACGGCACACAGAGAACCCCGTAAAAGTTCGTCAGCACGGCATCCGGAGTCTGCGCTTACCTGCACGTTCCTGCGGCCGGCCGCATAGCGGGGCTGTGGCGACCAAACGCGCCTGCACCAATATGCACTGCCTGTGCGCTTGCAGTGAAACCGCATAGTTACCAACCCCGGGAAGGGGTACGACGGAGTGACCATGAACAGACCTGACCAGCCCCCCGGCATCCCGGGACCTTTCGCCGCGTTGACGCCGGACCGGGTCCTCTCGCTGGTGGAGGAGAGCCTGGGCAGGCGATGTACCAATCTGTGCCGGGCCATGAACAGTTACATCAACCGGGTCTTTGAACTGGAGGACGAGGAAGGGCACGGCCTGATAGCCAAGTTCTATCGTCCTGGCCGCTGGTCGCGCCAGGGGGTGCAGGACGAACATGACTTTCTCCGCGATCTTGCCCGCCAGGAGGTACCGGTCGTCCCTCCGCTTCCCCTGGAAAACGGTTCCACCCTGGGCGAGGGTGATGGCCTGCTTTTTGCCGTTTTCCCGAAAAAAGGTGGCCGCCTGGTGGACGAATACAGTGATGAACAGTGGCTCGCCCTGGGGCATCTGCTCGGACGGACGCATATGGTGGGCGCAGGGCGCAGGCCGGGTGACAGGCCGCAAATGGTGCCCTGGGAGACAACCCGGACCCAGGTGGACTACCTGCTGTCCGGTGATTTCATCCCGCCTGATCTGCGGGTTGACTTCCGCACCCTGGCCGAGCGGCTCATGGACGAGATCGCGCCCCTGTTCGAGAATATGGAGCTGATCCGCATCCATGGCGACTGCCACAGTGCCAATCTTATCCATCGGCCCGACGAGTCCTTCTACCTGATCGATCTCGACGACATGGTGGTGGGCCCGCCGGTGCAGGACATCTGGATGCTGCTGCCGGCAGGGCCGGAAGAGGCGGTCGTGGAGCTGGACATCCTGCTTGAGGGATACGAGACCTTTCGTCCCTTTGACCGTCGCAGCCTGCGGCTGATCGAGCCGCTTCGGGCCATGCGGTTCATCCACTATACTGCCTGGTGCGCCCGCCAGGTCGCCGACGACGGCCGATCCGTGATCATGCCCGATTTTGGCAGCCGCGACTACTGGCAGGGTGAGATCAATGACCTGGCCGACCAGATGGAGCGGATCAGGACCATGCCGCCGCCGAGCGGAAATTATTGACCAACAGACAGACGATGGCCTTTTTCAGAGAACACTGGCGGAGTTTCCGCGCCGTCATGACGGCAAGTGACATCAGTTTTCTGCTCCTGCGCCTTTCCACCATCCTGGGCGGTTATATCTGGCTGCTCGCCGCGCCCCTGTCCACGGCGGATGCCGCCGAACTGCTCAGGTCACTGATCGTCTTTTTCTTCTACTCACTGTTTCTCTATCTGCTGATCTACCTGCGGGCCCGGGCGATCCGGCAGGTCTATGCCCTGTCACTGATCCTGGATCTTCTGTTTATCTACTGGATGGTGCACCTGCAGAATAGCTTTGCCAACAGCTTTTTTCTGGGGTATTACCTGCTGGTCGCGCTGCACTCTTTTTATTTCGGCATGGCCTTCGGCCTGCTGGCGGCATGCCTGGCAACAGTGCTCTACAGTCTCAACTTTCTCCCCTTTGCCCACCAGGTCCACTGGACCGAGCTCGGTATCCGGGTGAGTTTCCTCTTCCTGATCGCCCTGCCACTGGGTTTCATCTCCCGCAGGATGCAGCGGGACAAGGAGCGGATCGAGGAGCTCAACCGGCAGCTTGCCGACTCCCTCGAGAGCCTGGAACGGATGCAGGACAAGATGGTCCGCAGCGAAAAGCTGCTCGCCCTGGGCCGGTTGACCGCGGACATCGCCCACGAGATCCGCAACCCGCTTTCCGCCCTCGGCGGTCTCAACCGGCGCATGCTCAAGACCCTGCCGCCGGACAGCCGGGAGCGCAGGTACGCCGAGACCATCGCCCGCGAGGTGGTTCGCCTGGAGGCGATCCTCCGCGACATCGTCGCCCTGACCATGGTGGGTGAGCACCTGCGACGCGGCGATATCAACGCGGTTATCCGCGAGGCCGTGGCCTATGCACGCAACATCTGCATGGAAGACGAGCGTGTCCGTCTGGTGGAGAACTATACCCCGGACCTGCCGCGGGTCTACCTGGAACCGGACCAGTTGCAGCAGGTCATGGGCCAGCTCGTCTGCAATGCTGTCGACGCCATCGAGGGCGAGGGCGTGATCACGATCTCCACCGGCACCAGGTTCAGGAACGAGATCCTCTGGGTGACGGTGACGGTCCACGATACCGGGCCAGGGATTCCTGCGGAACAGATGGAGCGGTTGTTCGAGCCCTTCTTCTCCACCAAGCGGAGCGAGCAGGTGACCGGCCTGGGCCTGGCCATTGTGCACAAGATCATGGAGGATCACCGGGGCTTCATCGAGGTGAAGAGCGGTGAGGGCGTGGAGGGAACCCGCTTTACCCTCTACTTTCCCTACCAGCCCGAGGAGGAGGACGGCAGGAAACCCTGCTGGGAATACCTGCAGTGCGGTATCGAGTCCGATCCGTCACGCACCTGTCCGGCCTATCCCTATTTCGGCCGCATCTGCTGGGCCATTGCCGGGACCCTGTGCGAGGGCAAGGTGACGGGCACCTTTGCCGAGAAGACCCACAACTGCCGCCAGTGTCCGGTCTTTCAGGAGATGTGGCGGGAATGCAGGCCGGATGACGGGGAGCCCCTCTGTCCCCGGCTCCTCGGAGAACGTCCCGGTAAAGCAGGCGGGAAAAATGGGGATGCGGCAGAGGCCACGGCAGACGGAACAGACATCATCAGGACCAGGAAAGATCGCCATGCCCCGGCCGAAGGGCAGGACATGGAAACAACAGGACAACGATGAGCAGAAAGATCGAACACGAAATCAGAAAACGGCGCACCTTCGGGATCATCAGTCATCCCGACGCCGGCAAGACCACGCTGACCGAAAAACTGCTGCTCTTTGGCGGCGCCATCCAGATGGCCGGTGCGGTCAAGTCGCGGAAAACCGCCACCCATGCCATGAGCGACTGGATGGCCATCGAGAAGGACCGGGGCATCTCGGTCTCCACCTCGGTGATGAAGTTCAATTACCGCGATTTCGAGATCAACCTTCTGGACACGCCGGGTCACCGGGATTTCTCCGAGGATACCTACCGGGTATTGACAGCGGTGGACAGCGCCCTGATGGTGATCGACAGCGCCAGGGGCGTCGAGTCGCAGACCGCCAAGCTGATGGAGGTCTGCCGGATGCGCAACACCCCGATCATCACCTTCATCAACAAGCTGGACCGGGACGGCATGGACCCCCTGGATATCCTCGCCGATATCGAGGACAAGCTGCAGATCGAATGTGCGCCGCTCTCCTGGCCCATCGGTATGGGCAAGGGCTTCAGGGGGGTCTATGACCTGTACCGGCGCCGTCTCAATCTCTTCACCCCCAGCCGGGATACCCGGCCCGAGGAATGTGTGGTGATCCGCGATCTGGACGATCCCCTGCTCGACCATCACCTGGGCCGGGATGCCGACGCCCTGCGGGAGGACATCGAGCTGCTGGAAGGGGCCGCCAATCCCTTTTCCCGCGAGGACTACCTGCAGGCCGGGCAGACGCCGGTCTTCTTCGGCAGCGCCATCAACAACTTCGGGGTACGCGAGCTGCTGGATGCCTTTGTCGAACTCTCCCCCGCCCCCGGTCCCCGCGCCACCACCACCCGTCTGGTCCATCCCGAGGAAGAGGCATTCTCCGGCTTCACCTTCAAGATCCAGGCCAATATGAACCCGGCGCACCGGGACCGGATCGCCTTTTTCCGGATCTGCTCCGGCCGCTTCACCCGCGGCATGAAGGTCCGGCATCTCCGGCTGGGCAAGGAGATTTCGCTGGCCAATGCCACCGTGTTCATGGCCCGCAACCGCGCCAATGTGGAGGAGGCCTTTGCCGGTGATATCATCGGCATCCACAACCATGGCACCATCCGCATCGGCGATACCTTCACGGCCGGGGAGCCCCTCCAGTTCACCGGTATTCCCAGCTTTGCGCCTGAACATTTCCGCCGGGTGGTGCTCAACGATCCGCTCAGGACCAAGCAGCTGCACAAGGGACTGGTGCAGATGGCGGAGGAGGGGGCGGTGCAGCTCTTCCGGCCGCTCATGGGCAGTGAATATATCCTCGGCGCCGTGGGAGTGCTGCAGTTCGATGTCACCATGGCGCGGCTGCGGGCGGAATACGGAGTCGATGCCGTCTACCGCGATGTCAACTACGCCACTGCCCGCTGGATCACCAGCGACGACCCGGCCCTGCTCAAGGAGTTCCGGCACAAAAACCAGGCCAGCCTGGCTGTGGATGGCGAGGGACACCTGGCGGTACTGGCCGACAGCGAGTGGCGGCTCTCCAGGATCATGGAGCTGTCACCGGGTATCGAGTTTCACAAGACGCGGGAATTCACCGGCCGGCAGCGGTAGGTCCCTGGCGGGAACGTAAAAGTTCAGCAGCATGCCATCCGGAGTCTGCGCTTGCCTGTGCAGGCGTGCCTGGCCGCAGGTAAGCGACCGCAGGGAGATTCCGATAGCCTGCCTATGCGGGCAGACACGACCGTGCAAAAAGGTAGGCGAAGACTCCGTGCGGCTCCTGTGAGCGCTTACGCTCAGTTCGGAGGTCTCTCGTTGCGGAAGCCGGCGCTCTGCACCCGGTTGCGGCCGTTGTTCTTGGCCTCGTAGAGGGCCTCGTCGGCAGTGGCGATCAGGTCCTCCGGCCGGGAACCCCGCTCAGGCACCGTGGTGGCGACACCGACACTGATGGTGACGTGGTCGGTGATCTTCGAGTTCTCGTGGGGGATCTTCAGGGCCTCCACATTGGCCCGCATGGCCTCGGCAACGGCCAGGGCGCCCCTGACCCCGGTCTCCGGCAGAATGGCGGCAAATTCCTCGCCGCCGTAACGGGCCACCATGTCGGTTTCCCGCTGCACGGATCTTTCCAGGGTCCGGGCCACCTGCTGCAGGCATTCATCACCGCCCTGGTGGCCATAGGTGTCATTGAAGAGCTTGAAGAAGTCGATGTCCAGCATGATGATGGAGATGGAGGCGCCGTGTCGGATGGCCCGCTGCCATTCCTTGTGCAGCAACTGGTCGAAACGGCGGCGGTTGGGTACGCCGGTGAGGCCGTCCAGGGAGGAGAGCCGCTCCAGGACCTTGTTGGCCTCGGCCAGTTTACGCTGACTCTGCCGCAGGGCCTCAAACGCCTCGTCCCGCTGCTTCTGGCCGATATAGGCGCGCGAGTGGTAGCGGATGCGGGCGATGAGCTCGATCTTGTCCGGGAGTTTGACCAGGTAGTCATTGGCACCCAGCTCAAAGGCCCTGCTCTTGATCTCGGGTTCTTCCTTGGTGGAGAGGACGATGATGGGAACCTGGGAGGTGGCCGGATTGGCGCGGAAGAATTTGACCATGGTCAGGCCGTCCAGCTCCGGCATGACCAGATCCTGGAGAATGACGGTCGGCTCCAGCCTGGTGGCCATGTCGATGGCCTCGGTGGGATTCTGGCAGTAATGGAAATCGAGCTCCTCGCTGGCCAGGGCCCTTCGCACCGCCTCGGCGATCATCTGCTGATCATCCACCAGGAGGACAGTGATCTTGTAGTCCTGGATCTCGTAGAGACTGTTGTCGTTCTGCAGCTCGTCACTCATGGTTGCATAATCCCCTCTGCGGGTTCAGTAACTCGTTGATTCTCGACCCGATGGCATCCAGCGGCAGCACCTCGCAGACCGCACCCACCTCCACCGCTGCCTTGGGCATGCCGTAGACGACACAACTCTCCCGGTCCTGGGCGATGGAGTAGTGATTGTTCCTGCGCAGGGCCAGCAGGCCTTCAGCCCCGTCTCTGCCCATGCCGGTGAGGATGATGCCGATACAGTTGCCGTGCCAGTACCTGGCCACACTTTTGAAGAAGACATCCACCGACGGATGGTAGAAGTTGTCCCTGGGGTCGGCCGAATAGGAGAGGTTGTTGCTGGGAGTCATGACCACATGGTTGCCGGTTGCCGGGATCAGCACGGTTCCCTGGCGTGGCCGTTCCCCGTTCTCCAGGACCCTGACCCGTATCCGGACCTGGTTGTCCAGCCATTCGGCCAGACCGCCGGCGAACTGTTCATCCATGTGCTGAATCACCACCACCGAGGCCCGCAGATCGGCGGGCAGGTGGCGCAGGATCCTGAGCAGAGCCTGGGGACCGCCGGTGGAACTGCCGATCGCCACCAGGCAGTGTTTCTCCACCTCCCGGCGCTGGGCCGGCGAGGCGGTGGCGGCCGGTTTCGCCGCAGGTCCGGCGGATTTGCCGGAGATCCTGGCGATCCGGTCGATCTTCTGCAGCAGGGCCATGGCGCCGTTGTTCCTGCCGCCCATCACCGGCGTGGCGACCACGTCCAGTGCCCCGGCTCCCATGGCCTCGAAGACCTTGCCCGAGTTACCCGAGACACTGGCCGTGACCACCAGGATGTTGCAGGGACTGGTCCGCATGATCCGGCGGGTGGCCTCGACGCCGTCCATCACCGGCATGATCAGGTCCATGAGGATCAGGTCAGGCGGGTTCTCCGCCGCCCGGGCAACGGCAACAGCGCCGTTCTCGGCCGTCCAGACGACCTGGTGCCTGTCCGAGGCGAGCAGGGCCCTGCGCAGGGCCTCCACGGCCATGGGCATGTCGTTGACTATTCCTATCTTCACTGCTGCTCCGTTCTGTTCTTCCGGCTCGCTGGCACCAGTGACAGTTCACCGCCATCGGCACCTTCGTTGGAATTGCCGGTAGGTTGTCCCGGATCATTCGGGTTCCGGCCCGCCTATGAGTTCCTCCACGGCCCTGACCAGGGTCTCGTCCTGAAAGCTGCCCTTGGTCAGGTAGTAGTCGGCCCCGGCCTCCAGTCCCCTGTTGCGGTCCTCCTGCCGGTCCTTGTAAGAGACGATGATGATCGGCAGCATCTGGAACTCCTTGTTGCCGCGGATGGTGGTCACCAGCTCGATACCGTCCATGCGCGGCATGTCGACGTCGGTGATGAGCAGGTCGAACCGTTCCTTGCGCAGGGTGTTCCAGCCGTCCTGACCGTCCACCGCCACCCGCACATCGTAGCCTCGGGCCGAGAGCATCTTCCGTTCCACCTCCCGGACGGTGATGGAATCGTCGACCACCAGGATCCGCTTGAGCTGGCGGCCGGTGACCTGGTCCTCCTGGTCGATGCGCTGCAGCCGGTTGCCGGAGATGAGATGATCGATGGAACGGACCATGTCCTCCACGTCGATGATCAGCACCGGGGTGCCGTCCTCCAGGATGGCGGCGGCATTGATGTCCTGGATATTCTGCAGCCGCCGGTCCAGGGAGTGGACCACCAGGTCACGGATGCCGATGAAGGAATCCACGATCAGGCCATAGCGGTTGTGGCGGTCGCTGAGGACCAGGACCGGCATGGTCCCGTTGTCCTGCTCTGTCTCGGCGGAATCCCCCTTTTCCAGGACCTGCCGGGCAGAGATCAGGCCGATCCGTTCCTGGTTGAAGGTCACATACTGGCGGCCCTCCACCTCCTTGACATCCCCGGGCCGCAGCTTGAGGACATGGTCGATGGCCACCAGGGGAAAGGCATAGTCCTCGCCACTGATCTCCACCAGGAGCGAGCGGGTCACCGACAGGGTGAGGGGAAGCTGCATCTCGAAGGTGGTGCCCCGGCCGGCCCGGGTACTGGTACGGATGATGCCGCGCACCTCATGGACCGCGCTGTGGACCACGTCCAGGCCGACCCCGCGGCCGGAGATCTTGCTGACCTCCTTGCGGGTGCTGAAGTTGGGCAGGAAGAGAAATTCCAGCAGCTCGTTCTCGTTGAGCTCCAGGGCCATCTCCTCGGCGATCATCTTCCTGGCGATGATGGTCTGGCGCAGTCGTTCCAGGTCGATACCGCGTCCGTCGTCGCTGACCACGATGCTGAGCATGCCGGCACTGTGCCTGGCCTCCAGCCGAAGACGGGCCTTTTCCGGCTTGCCGGCCTGAAGACGTTCGTCGGGCGGTTCGATGCCATGGTCCAGGGCGTTGCGGATGAGGTGGTTGAGGGGGGATTCGATCTTGTCCAGGATGTCCCGGTCGACCAGGGTGTCGGCGCCGATGATCTCGAATTCCACCTTCTTGCCCAGTTCCCGGGCAAGATCCCGGACCATGCGGGGGAAACCGCGGGTCCAGTCGGAAAAGGGCCGCATCCGGTTGGCAATGACCTCCTGGTGGAGATGGTGGGAGATCTCGGTGGAGCGGCGGGCATGGTCCTCTATCTCCACCAGGCACTCGTTGACCATCTTCCGGCAGTCATCCATGCCGCGCAGCAGGTTTCTGACATTGTTCTCATCGGGAATCGCGGCGTGGCTGTCGAAGTAGAGGGTATCCAGGTGGTTGCTGAGGAGGCGGTAGATCTTGTCCTGCCGGTGCTTGAGCTGCAGCATCTTGAGGGCAAAGGTGGGCAGCCAGCGGGCTTCCACCTGGACTTCGCCGGCCAGGCCCATGAGGCGGTTCAGGCCTTCGGCCGAGATGCGCAGCGACTGGTCAGGCGCCCTGGTCTCCGGGACCACGGCCGCCTTTGCGGGCCTGGCCGCCGGGGAGACGGCAGAGGGCGTTGTCTGTCCGGCAGCCCCGCCGTCGTCCGCGACCTGTCCGTTTTTTGTCGTGGCCGCCTCCCGGTAGGCATGGGCCAGTTCGTTCATGGTCTGCAGCCTGTCGTGCAGCCACTGCTCCTGGCCGGCATCGGTCTGGCCGGCCAGTTCCGCCAGCAGGTCAACGCCCGCCAGGAGCCGGTCGACGAGATCGCCCTCCAGGGAGACCCTTCCCTCCTGGCCGGCCACGAACAGATCCTCCATGGCATGCGCCATGTTGACCACCGGCTCGAGGTCCACGATGCGGGCCGCGCCTTTGATGGAGTGGGCCGCCCGCATCAGGGCCACCTTGGCCTCGTCATTGTCCCTGTTCTGTTCCAGGAGGAGCAGGTTGTCGGCCAGGGCCTGGCTGTGGCTCTCCACCTCCTGCCGGAACAGGTCCATCATGGACAGGGCGCTGAGATCGCGTTCCCCTGGCTCCGCCTCTGCCTCCCTGATCCGGTCCGGTCCCGGGTCCGGGCCGGCGGCCTCCTGTTCCGCTGCCGGTTCATCCCCGGGCGGCGGTTTCTTCTCCGCTTTGTCGTGGCTGTTTTCGGCCAGTTGCCGGTAGCTTTCCTCGAGCTGTTCCACCTTGTAGCGTCGGCGCTTGAGCCAGTCCGGCAGTTCCTCGCCGGTCAGCGAGGCGGTCTCGCCCAGAAGGTCGACACCGGCGAACAGCAGGTCGATGGTGTCGGCGTCCAGCCGCAGGCGACCCTCCTGGGCAGCGACAAAGATGTCCTCCATGGCATGCGTCAGGCCGACAAGGGCGGTGAGATCGACGATGCGGGCCGCGCCCTTGAGAGAGTGGGCGGCCCGCATCAGCGAGGCCAGGGTGCCGGCATCGTCGGGATTGTTTTCGAGAACCAGCAGCTCGTCGGCAAGGGTTGCGCAGTGGTTCTCCGCCTCCATGCGGAAGAGGTCCAGCATGGACATGGCGCTCAGGTCCTGGCTGCTGCTCATAGGTATCTCATCAGGGTGTCAAAGAGAATCTTGTCGTTGAGGAAGCCGACCTCAAAGTCATCGACACAGAGGATGCCCTTGCTGAACGCCGCCTTGGAACCGGAGACGGTGATGGGCAACTGCTGGAGCATGCCCTCGGCATAGCGGTAGGTCCCATACACCTCGCTGACCGGAAAGACGATTCTCTGGCCGTCGCGGGCCGCGACCACCAGCCGCTCGGGCGACAGGTAGCGGTTCCAGGTCTTGGGCTTTTCGAAGCGGTCTATGCCGAGGACCGCGCCGATGGAGAAACAGATCTCCAGTTTGCCGCGGATATTGACCAGGCCCCTGAGCACCTTGTTGCTCTTGTGGGGCAGGCTGTGGATCTTGCCCATGTCCACCACCTCCTGGATCAGACCGGCGGGCAGGCCCAGCCATTCACCGCCGGCCCGGAAGACAAAGGCGGAGCGGATGGTGCAGACCTTTTTTTCCGGCGGCCGGGCAAAGGCGGTGGTCCATTCCTGCCGGTCTGCTTCGTCGATGGGCCGCTCCAGCAGGCGGCGGCCGGTATGGGAGTAGACCGGGCAGTTGCGGCAATGCCCCAGTTCGGCCAGCCTGGAACAGCGCTCCCTGCTCTCGCCCCAGATGCCGATCCGGTTCCAGCAGTCTGTGATCTCCTCCTGCACCTGCAGGCTGTTCTCGTCTGACACGTTACGCTATCCTCGCTCCAGGATTCTGCGGGCCCGTCTCCGGTAGTTGCGGGCCCGGTCATGTTCTCCGGCCTGCTCGGCCAGCAGGGCCAGCATGACCAGACTCTCCTGGTGCCGCGGGTCCAGGTACAGGGCCTTGCGCAGCAGCCGGACCGCCTCCTCCGCCTGGCCCTGGCTGTCACGGATCAGGCCGAGCAGGTAATACCAGCGGGCGGACGGGCCGTCCTTTTTCAGGTGGTGTTCGCAGCTTGCAGCGGCCTCGGCCAGCCTGCCGGTATCGGCCAGATGCAGGACCCGGTCAAAGGGGTCCTCTTCCTGACCGGTCTCTGGCGGTGACGACCCGGGCCAGGGGGATGGCCAGTGTTGCCGCGATGTCTGTCCGGGTTGCCGGGCAACAGCGGGCAAGGTTCTGCTCGCCGCCTGCAGCGGTGCGGCTGCCCCGGTTCCGCGGTCCTGTCCCGGACCGGGCCGGCAAAAGGCAAAGGATCCTGCCCTGGCGGAACGGATAAAGGGGCTGCCCAGGAAAAGGTTGGCCTCGGCATGGCCGGTGAAGAGGGTGCCGCCGGGGACAAGCAGGTGGTAGAGATTGACAAGGACCTTCTGCTGCGCCTCCCGGCTGAGATAGATGAGGATGTTGCGGCAGAAGATGACATCGAAGAGGCCCAGGGTGCCGATGAAGTCTGCATCAACAATATTGCCGCGCTGGAAGCGGACCCTGGAACGGACGATATCGCGGAGAATATACTCCCCGGCTTCATTGGTCCTGAAAAAGACCTCCCGGAAGGCCAGGTCACGGGATCGGAAGGCATTGTCCCGGTAGATCGCCTGCCGGGCGATCTCCAGGGCCTGTTCACTGATGTCGATGCCCTGGACCTCGAAGTGATCGGGCAGGATTCCGGCCAGCAGCAGGGCCATGACCACGGAGTAGGGCTCCTCGCCTGTGGAACATGGCAGGCTCAGAACGCGGAAGGGCAGGCGCTGCCTTTTGGCGGCTGTCCGCGCCAGGTCGACGAGGAGGTCAAAGGGCTCCTGGTGGCGGAAGAACCATGTCTCCGGGATCACCACCTCCTCGGTCAGCCGGTCCATCTCGTCGTCAGATCCGGCCAGGAGGAGGGCATAGGCGTTCGTGTCGTCGAGACCCTGTGCCTCCATCCTGCGGGCAATGGCCCGCTCGAAGGTGGAACTGGAGAGTGACTCGACATTGAGGCCGATGCGCTGTTCCAGCAGGTCGATGATGTGTTGTCTGGCAGGATCCATTGACATAAGCCTGTGCGTGATCTCGGGGCACCGCCGGTTTCCCTGTCACTGGTCCAGCAGTTCCTCCATGGTCCCGCGGGGGAGCATCCGCCGGATGTCGAACCACTGGACCATCTCTTCGCTTCCCGGCTGGTTGATGTACTCGTTCAGGGCCTCGTCGATGAGCACGCCCGAACCCCGGTAGCCGGAACTGCTGGACTTGACCACGTCGGTGACCCGCTCGGCGACCAGGCCCACCAGCCTGTCCTCATCCTCGGTCAGCGGATAGTGGACCAGGATGATACGGGTGGAATAGACCTGCCGGCAGGGGACGTCCTCGGTCAGGGCACAGAGATCGATCACCGGTACGGCCTGGCTGTGGTAGTTGATGATCCCTGCCACATGCGGTGGGGATGCCGGAATTTTCTTCAGCCGGATCAGAGGGATGATCTCCACCACCTCGCGACAGTCCAGGGCAAACCTGCCATTGCCTGTTTCAAAGAGCAGGAGCAGCATGGCCTACCTCCCGCACCGCTCAGGCGAGCTTGAAACGGGAAATGGCCTCCTGCAGGCCCATGGCCGCCTGCTGGAGCTGCTCGATGGTCATGCTCATCTGACTGATGGACTCGGCAGACTGCTGGGCCGCCTCGTTGAGCTGGCTGGTGGCATCACTGATCTGCCTGGCCCCGAGCGACTGGGCCTCGATTCCCTCGCTGATGGTGGCCACCTGCGGCCGGAGTACCTGGACATGCTCGATGACCCCCTCGATCCGTTCGCTGCCCTCACGGATATCGGTGACACTCACCCGCACGTCCTCGGCAAATTTGTCAATGGCCATCACCGCCGAGGAGACCGCTGACT
>Ga0256833_1001922_pt1 | contig 14990 bp, 15 predicted proteins | sample 356284metaG_FD_190535 | JGI IMG/M metagenome (GOLD analysis project Ga0256833, IMG submission 190535) | Hydrothermal vent microbial communities from Mid Atlantic Ridge, Atlantic Ocean - 356-284 | ecosystem: Environmental > Aquatic > Marine > Hydrothermal vents | place: Atlantic Ocean: Mid...
AAGGAGGTGGAGGGGGCGTCCCATCCACAGTTAATGTGAAAGTGGTTGAGTAGGTTCTGTTGTTATCTGTGGTCGTTGTGAGAATGAAAGGATACTTTCCATCCTGAAAATCAAAAATATATTTATCCCCGGTTTCAGTTGTAATGGAATTTGATGTTATGTAAAATCTGACTGTCACTCCTTCCTGGCAGGAAATATTTTTCAAGGCCGCCTTTTCTTCAGTTCCATTTTTATATTTTAGAGTGTATCTCCCATCTGCAGGGGGTGTCCAGAAAATGTAAGCCTTTCCAGCAGGGATGTTGGGGTTAATGTTTATAATAAGATCCTGAGGTGAAACATAGTCAAGTTTCAGAGGTTCATCTGCTACCAGGTTGAAGGAAAAGAGGAGGAGAAGTAAAACTCCTCCTCTACAGATATTTTTCAATAAGAATTTCAGCAATTTGTATGGCATTAAGGGCTGCCCCCTTACGAATATTGTCCGCCACTATCCACATATTTATACCGTTGGGTATGGAAAAATCTTCTCTGATTCTTCCCACAAAGACCTCATCTTTTCCTGCGGCATTAATGGCAAGTGGATAGATGTTGTTCTTCGGATCATCCTCAACCACTACTCCGGGAGCTTTTTTAAGGAGTTCCCTCACTTCATCTGGAGTGATTTTCTTTTCCGTTTCAATATTAACAGCTTCAGAGTGTCCGTAGAAAACGGGTACTCTAACGCATGTTGCTGTTACCTGTATGGAGTCATCATGCATTATTTTCTTGGTTTCATTAACCATTTTCCACTCTTCTTTGGTATAGCCATCGTCAAAAAATACGTCGATGTGGGGTAGTACATTGAAAGCTATTTGATGGGGGAAAACTTTTGGTTCAGTTGGACCCTTCCCGTTAAGTATACTTACTGTTTGCTCAAAGAGTTCATCCATTGCTTTTTTTCCTGCTCCGGAAGTAGCCTGATATGTTGCAACAACTATTCTTTTAATTTTTGCCACGTCATGGATTGGTTTCAGAGGAACAACCATCTGGATGGTGGAGCAATTTGGATTTGCTATAATGTTTCTGTTCCTGTACATTGCTATGTCTTCAGGATTGACTTCTGGAACCACAAGAGGGATGTCCGGTTCCATTCTCCATGCACTTGAATTATCAATTACCACTGCTCCAGCCTCTGCCGCTATAGGGGCAAACTTTTTGCTTGTACTTCCACCTGCGGAAAAAAGGGCGATTTCAATTCCCTTAAATGAGTCCTCTTTCAATTCTTCCACCATAATATCCTCACCCTTCCACTGGAGGAATGTACCAGCTGACCTGCTTGAGGCAAGGAATTTTATGTTTTTTACGGGAAAATTTCTTTCCTGCAGAATACTGATAAATTCTCTCCCAACTGCCCCTGTTGCACCAACCACTGCTACATTGTAACCTTCCTTCTTCATTTTATAAAATCCTCCTTTTATGCCTTTAAAATATTTTCTAAGTTTGCGGCAATTATGTCACCCATTTTTTTTGTACCTACAACAGTGGTTCCTTCTTCATAAATATCCTGAGTTCTGTAGCCATCTTCAAGAGCCTTTTCCACCGCTTTTTCAATTGCCTCCGCTATTTTATCCTGTTTGAAAGTGTATCTGTACATCATTGCCACAGAGAGAATTGTTGCAATAGGATTGGCTTTATCCTGGCCGGCAATATCGGGAGCACTCCCGTGTACCGGCTCATACATACCTCCTTTTTCACCAAGACTTGCTGAAGGTAGCATTCCTATTGATCCCGTCAACATGGATGCTTCGTCACTCAGGATGTCACCAAACATGTTGCAGGTGAGGATAACATCAAATTGTCCGGGATTCCTGACAAGCTGCATTGCGCAGTTATCCACATACATGTGGTTAAGTTCCACATCGGGATAATCCTTGTGGACTTCTTCCACAACGTTTCTCCAGAGTTCCGTGGCTTCGAGTACATTTGCTTTATCAACGCTTGTTACTTTTTTCCTTCTCTGTCGTGCAATTTCAAAGGCTATTTTTGCAATTCTCCTTATTTCATCCTCGGTATAGGCAAGGGTGTTAACCCCTTTTCTTCTGCCATCAGGCAGAGTTTCCACGCCCTTGGGTGTTGCAAAGTAGAGGCCGCCTGTCAATTCTCTGACCACTATGAGGTCAATATTTTTAATGACATCCTCTTTGAGCGTAGAGGCAGACAGGAGTTGGGGAAAAACCCTCGCTGGCCGAAGATTGGCAAACAATCCAAGTTCCTTTCTCAGGGCGAGCAGTGCTCTCTCGGGTCTGATTGAATAATCCAGAGGTTCCCATTTAGGTCCACCCACAGCTCCCAGCAGTACGGCGTCAGCGGAGAGTGCAAGTTGAAGATTCTCATCTGTTAGGGGAACACCATATCTGTCAATGGAGGCACCTCCAGCAATTCCCTCCCTTATCTCAAGCTGTACGTCGGTTAATTTATTTACAGTGTCAATAATTTTCCTGGCCTCTGCAACAACTTCCACTCCAATTCCGTCTCCCGGGAAAACAGCGACGGTATATCTCATCTATTTTCCTCCCAGGTTATATTTTTTCTTTATGTATTCCATCAGTCCTCCAGCTTCCAGAAGTTCCTCCATGAATGGTGGTATGGGATTGGCTTTGTAGGTGATTCCCGTTCGTGTATTTTTTATGGTACCAGCTTTGGTGTCTATTTCAATTATGTCTCCCTCTTCTATGCCATCCACAGCCTCCGGTGCTTCAAGAATGAGGAGTCCAGTGTTAAAAGAGTTTCTGTAGAAAATCCTTGCAAAGCTCTTAGCAATAACTGCGGCAACACCCGCTGCTTTAATGGCTATGGGAGCGTGTTCCCTGCTTGACCCTGATCCAAAATTTTTTCCGGCAACAATTATGTCACCCTTGCTTACTTTTTTGGGAAAATCTGGATCTGCATCTTCCATGCAATGTTCTGCAAGTTTTTCAGGATCTGAGGTGTTGAGATATCTTGCAGGAATGATCCTGTCTGTATCAATATCATCACCAAATTTCCAGACCTTACCTCTTATAATAGCCATTTTAATCTTCCCCCTGATAAACTTCATCTGGATGAGTTATCCTACCTGTTATAGCTGAGGCAGCAGCAACTGCCGGACTTGCAAGATAGACCTCACTTTCAGGATGTCCCATTCTTCCCACAAAATTCCTGTTGGTGGTTGCAAGTGCCCGTTCCCCTTTAGCAAGTACCCCCATGTGACCTCCAAGACACGGACCGCATGTGGGTGGTCCGATTACTGCTCCGGCCTCAGTTAAAATTTCAATGATGCCTTCCTTTAAAGCCTGTCTGTAAATTGTGGGTGTTGCAGGAATTACTATGAGTCTGAGATATTTCTTTTTCTTCTTTCCCTTAAGAATTTTTGCTGCTATTCTGAGATCTTCAAGTCTTCCATTTGTGCATGAGCCTATGAAGACCTGATCAATTTCGATATGGGAAACTTCCCTTACATTTTTAGTGTTTTCCGGGAGGTGAGGTAGAGCCACCTGTGGTTCGATTTCAGTAACATCTATGTCTATGACTTCACTGTATTTTGCATCACTGTCGCTGTAGTAGAGTTTGTAACTTCTCTTTGCTCTGTTTTTTATGAATTCGAGTGTAATTTCGTCTGGCGGAATAATTCCATTCTTGGCACCTGCTTCAACAGCCATATTGGCCATTGTAAATCTATCTGACATGGGTAATTCTTCAATTACAGGCCCACGGAATTCCATTGCCTTGTAAAGCGCTCCATCTACACCAATTTTCCCAATGGTGTAAAGTATGAGGTCTTTCCCTGTTACCCATCTATTTCTTTTGCCATGATAGACAAATTTTATACTTTCAGGTACCCTTAACCATATTTCACCGGTTACCCACGCAGCAGCTAAATCTGTGCTTCCCACCCCTGTTGAAAAGGCGCCAAGTGCTCCATATGTGCATGTGTGACTGTCAGCACCTATTACCAGATCCCCGGGGAGAACTATTCCCTGCTCAGGAAGGAGAACATGTTCAATCCCCACTTCACCCAGTTCAAAGTAGTGGGTAATCCCATATTCCCGAGCAAAATCCCTGAGTATCTTGGCCTGAGTTGCTGAAAGGATGTCTTTGTTGGGAGTGAAATGATCAGGTACAAGTACAACCCTGTTTACATCAAAGACCTGTTTGGCTCCCAGTTCTTTAAATTTTCTTATTGCAATGGGTGCTGTAACATCGTTACCCAGTGCAATATCCACTTTCACCGTGATGAGTTCACCTGGCTCAACGCTTTTCTTACCGGCGTGATCAGCAAGTATTTTTTCGGTAATTGTCATTCCCATTGTGCTTCTCCATGTTACCAGTTCTTCTTTTGATATTCTTTTATTTCCCTTTCCATTTCGCGTTTCATCTCTTTTTCTCTGATTATTTCTCTTTTGTCGTACTTCTTCCTGCCCTTAACAAGGGCAAGCTCGACCTTTATCTTACCATTTTTAACATATACTTTCAAAGGAACGAGAGTGAGACCTTTTGTTTTCAATTTACCGGCAAGTCTGTCTATTTCCCTTCTGTGAAGGAGAAGTTTCCTCCTTCTGTAAGGATCCACTCTGTCGTATGTGGAATATTGATACGGTGGAATATGCGAATTGAGCAAAAAAACTTCTCCGTTATCGATTATTGCAAAAGAGTCCCTGATGTTTATGTGACCATTTTTTGCCGATTTAACTTCACTTCCTTTAAGTTCTATACCAGCTTCGATTGTTTCGAGTATCTCGTAATTGTGATAGGCTTTTTTATTTACTGTCAGAACCTTTACTGAATCGTTTCTGGTCATTTTCTCCTCCGGGCGTGTAGATTCCACCCGAAATGATGAATGAAAATGCATCATCAATGCTGATGTCAAGAGGAATCAACTCCTCTTCGGGTGCAAGAATTACGAAGCCGCTTGTTGGATTTGGTGAAGTTGGTATAAAGAGGGTAACTAAGTTATCCTTTTCCCCATTTTTGATAAAATTTTTTTCTGATGTGACAAAACCTATGGCAAATATGCCCTTTCTCGGATACTCAATTGCAACCACTTTGAGAAATCTGCTTCTGTCAATTACTGTTATATTCTGGGTGATTTTTTTTATGCTTGTGTAAATTCCCCGTATTCCGGGTATTTTCTGGAGGAATTGCTCCCAGTAGAAAAGCAGTTTTTTGCCGAAGTATCTGTTTGAGAAGAATCCTATAAGGTAGATGATGATAAATGCCAGAAGCAATCCAAGGCCAGGTATTTCAGGAATTCCTTTAAATGGAATGAGAATTTTGAGAAGTTTGTTGGAAAATTTTATCAGAATGTAAAGCACATAAATTGTGCCGATAAATGGCAGGAGAAGCAACAGTCCTGTTATAAAGTTTTGTTTAATGTGAAGTGAAAAGCTGTTTTTTTCCTTCATATCCCCCTCTATTTGAGCAAAATAAAAGGGGGAATGTTCCCCTCCAGGAATTCCCCCTTATTTTAGCTGGAGATGAACAGAAGCACTTATACCAGTTGCGGACCTTTAATTTCTTTTATCCTGTTGTTTTCATCTACAAGGACAATTGTGGGAACATGATTTCTTGCTTCTTCCTCACTCATTGTGACATAGCAGGCAATTATGATAAGATCACCAACAGCAACTTTCCTCGCTGCAGCTCCATTGAGGCAGATTGTCCCACTTCCTCTTTCTCCTTCAATTACATAAGTTGAGAATCTTTCTCCATTCGTTATGTTGTAAATGTCAACTTTTTCATAGGGAAGCAATCCTGCAGCATCCATAAGGTTTCTGTCTATGGTTATACTCCCTTCATAGTTGAGGTCGGCTTCTGTAACCTTCGCTCTGTGAATTTTGGATTTGAGAATGATCCTTTCCATCAAAAATCCTCCTTTAGGGTTTAAGGATAGTGTTGTCTATCAGTCTTGCCTGACCAACCCAGACCGCAAGGGCAAGAAGAGCTCCGCTCTCTGGAAGTTCATCAATTGTTACGAGAGTTTCAGGATCAGTTGTTTCAACATAATCTATCTTTGTATGGGGATATTTTTCTATAAATCTTTTGACTTCTTCTCTTATCTTTTTCAGATTCCTCTCTCCTTTTTTCACCATCTCTTCGGCGATTCTGAGAGCTCTGTTTAAACTGAGGGCAGATTCTCTTTCCTCTGGAGAAAGGTATTTGTTCCTTGAACTCATTGCGAGACCATCTTTTTCCCTCACTATTGGCATTCCAATAATTTTCACCGGGAAATTCAGGTCCCTTACCATTCTCTCAATAATTTTCAACTGCTGGTAATCCTTCTTTCCAAATATGGCAATATCTGGTTGAACTATGTTAAAGAGTTTTGTAACCACAGTGGTAACACCTCTGAAGTGCCCCGGCCTGCTTTTTCCGCAGAGATACTTTGAGAGTTCTGTTACTTCAACAAATGTCTGATAACCCTCAGGGTACATATCCTTCATTTCAGGATAAAAAATATAATCAACCCCTTCTTTTTCACACAGCTTCTTATCCCGCTCAAAATCTCTTGGATATCTATCGAGGTCTTCATTGGGTCCAAACTGGGTGGGATTTACAAAGATACTGACAACCAGAATATCACCTCTTTTTCTACCTTCTCTTATGAGACTCAAATGACCCTCATGCAGGTATCCCATGGTTGGAACAAATGCTATTTTTTCTCCTTTAAGTCTGTGCTGAAAAATTATCTTCTGCATTTCTTCTGGTTTCTGGACTATCTTCATCTTTCATCCCTCAAATGAGTGGTTTTCATCCGGGAAGATTTCCTCTTTTACTTCCTTTATATACATACCCACTGCTTCGGTAATGAGTGTGTGCAGATCAGCGTATTTTTTCAAAAATCTGGGATTGAATTCCTTATCCATTCCAAGTAAATCGTAAATCACAAGTATCTGCCCATCGGTGTATTTTCCTGCACCTATACCAATTGTTGGAATAGATATGCTTTCTGTAATCTTCTTTGCAAGAGGCCAGGGGATACTCTCCAGTACAAGAGCATAGGCACCTGCTTCTTCAATTGCTTTTGCAGATTCGAGAAGATACCTGGCCTGTTCCTCATCCCTTCCCTGAACCCTGTATCCACCAAATTTATGAACTGATTGGGGTGTTAATCCTATATGCCCCATAACCGGGATTCCTGCCGAGGTTATTTTCCTGATGGTTTCGGCCCTTTCAACTCCTCCCTCAAGCTTGACTGCTTCAGCAAATCCTTCTTTTATGAGCCTGCCGGCACTCTCAAGAGCCTGTTCGGGAGAGATCTGATAACTCATAAAGGGCATGTCTGCTACAAGATGAGCTCTTTTTATACCTCTTGATACAGCCCGGGTGTGATAAATAACATCTTCCAGGGTTACCTGAAGGGTTGTTTCTCTTCCCTGTATGACCATTCCGAGGGAATCACCTACAAGGATAACCTCCACTCCGGCTTCATCAAGGATTCTTGCAAAGGTGGCATCGTATGCTGTTAGAGCTGTAATTTTCTCCCCCTTCTTTTTCATTTCTTTGAGGTAGGGGGCTGTAATCTTCTTCATCTTCCATCTCCAATAAAAAAGGCCTTCCGAACCGGAAGGCCTGGATTTTCCTCCTCCAAACCGTCCCGGTCCGGAATTACCGGATCCAGGCGTATGTCAATTATAAGTTTATATGTTTTTTCTTTTGTGTCAAGGGATTAAATGAATCAATAATATTCAATACAAAAAACCAAAAAGATAAAGCGGGATTACTCCTTTTTCTCCGTAAAGAATATCATCTTTTCGACAAAAGCAGGTTGTTCTTGACACACAATTGAGAATATGTTTAAATTACTTTCAAAATGCAAACATCCAGGAGGTCGAAAGATGGATATTAAAATTACTCTACCTGAAAAGGAAATTCCTTCTCAGTGGTATAACATTCTGGCAGATCTTCCATCTCCTTTACCACCTCCCCTTCATCCAGTTACAAAGAAGCCGGTTGGACCGGAGGATCTTTCACCGATTTTTCCGATGGCGCTTATTGAACAGGAAGTGAGTACGCAGAGATGGATAGATATTCCCGAAGAGGTCAGAGAAATATACAGGCTATGGAGACCCACACCACTGATCAGAGCAAGAAGACTTGAGGAGTATCTTGGTACCCCTGCTCACATTTATTACAAGTATGAGGGTGCAAGTCCACCGGGGAGTCACAAGCCCAATACCGCCGTTGCCCAGGCTTATTACAATAAGAAGGAAGGTGTTAAGAGATTGACCACAGAGACAGGTGCCGGTCAGTGGGGAAGTGCTCTTGCCTTTGCAGGAAGGATGTTTGGTCTTGAAGTGGTGGTGTATATGGTAAAGGTAAGTTATCATCAGAAGCCATACAGAAGAGTAATGATTGAAACCTGGGGTGCCAATGTTTATCCCAGCCCAACCAACAGAACAGAGGCTGGAAGAAAAATTCTTGAAGCGGACCCTGATAATCCTGGTTCCCTTGGTATTGCAATAAGTGAAGCTGTGGAGGATGCTGTAAGTAGAGAAGATACAAAATATGCTCTTGGAAGCGTTTTGAATCATGTTTTGATGCATCAGACTGTAATTGGGCTTGAGGCCAAAAAGCAGTTTGAAATAGTGGGAGAGTATCCTGATGTTGTTATAGCACCCTGTGGAGGAGGAAGCAATCTTGGTGGGATCTCTTTTCCATTTCTGGCAGACAAGTTTGCTGGCAGAGAAGTTAGAGTAATCGCAGCTGAACCAACTTCATGTCCAACACTCACAAAGGGAGTGTACACATACGATTATGGTGATGTTGCTCAGATGACACCCCTTATGAAAATGTACACTTTAGGCCATGATTTCATTCCTCCTGGAATACACGCGGGGGGACTCAGGTATCATGGAGATTCTCCCATTATCAGCCTCTTTGTTAAGGAGGGATTGATGGAAGCTGTGGCTCTTCCGCAGACTAAGGTGTTTGAAGCGGCAATAACCTTCGCAAGAACAGAGGGTATGATTCCTGCTCCTGAAACAAATCATGCAATTGCTGCTGCCATTGATGAAGCTCTGAAAGCAAAGGAAGAAGGCAAAGAAAAGGTGATTCTCTTTAATTTTTCCGGACATGGTCTCCTTGATCTGGCTGCTTATGATGCTTATCTTTCCGGTAAACTTGAGGATTACGATTATCCTGAAGAGAAAGTTAAGGAAGCCCTTGAAAGATTGCCAAAAGTTGAAGAATAGGGAGGTTTTTCCTCCCTTTTTTCAATTTCGTAAGGGGAATCAATTATGGTACCGCTGGGTATAATACCACCTGCAAGGCCATACATTGCGGAGGCTGAGACATTTTTTGAGTTTCAAATGTTTCCTGATGTTGATCAGGCGGTTAAGGCACTTGAGAGGAAGGTTGTGGATGGAATAATAATTGACAGAAGGTTGTATCCATCTGAGATTCCCCCCGAGTGGAAGGAGGTAATTTTAATAGATTCTTTTACTCTTGTTAAGTTCAAAGATGAAGCGGTAATAAGATATGAGGATCTTTCCCATGTGCGTGTGAATGCATATGTAGAAGATGAAGGTATTGAGGAAATTTTAAAAGAACTTTTACCGGATCCGGATATGGTATTTTTTCATGGTGATCTTGAAAGAGCTTGCAGTTTTGCTTTTGCCAATGATGAGCCGGTGCTAATAAGGTGGAGTGATTTTCACAGGATGAATTTTAAGTTGCTCATTCCTGTGGATGAAAATCACAGAAGGATTCAGAAGTTCAGAACCCCGGTGCTTTACTATGATAACCTGACTGATGAAGAAGTGAAGATTTTGAGAGACATAATAAGAAAACCTTCTCAGTCTCTTTGATTCCTGCTATAATATTGTATCATGTATGATCCAGACATACAAGTAGCCAGAGTTGAGGTACCGGCAAGGGTTCAGGAATACTTCTATGAGAGAATAAGAACAGGAAAAGATTCCCTTGACCAGATTCTGAGCGAGGTCCTTTATCTTGAAAGAAACAGGATTAAAGAAGAGAAACTTAATAAAAGAGTTAAGTCAGATATCCAGTTTCTCAGACGTTTAAACAAGATCTTAAACAGAGGAAGCGAAGAAGAGAAAAAGGAAATTTTTGAAGAACTGGTAAATAGATATCTTGTTGAAATTACAGGTCATTTCAGTAAGCCTGTGTATAAATTTGCCACAATTGTTCTTCCCAGAGCCATAGGTCTCATGCTGAACCCTCTTTCTATTAAAAAGCTCATTGAAGATTTTCCCAATTTGCCATCTGTGGAGAATAATATCCATATTTCCGGAGAGATCGATTTGCTAAAATCTCTGTACAGGAAAGGAACTATCATTCTCACCCCCACCCACCAGAGCAATCTGGATTCACCCATTATTGGGCTTGCGATTTACATGATGGGGTTTGATCCTTTTCTCTATGGGGCTGGTTTGAATCTCTTTGAAAATCCTGTCTTCAGTTTCTTCATGCACAATCTTGGAGCATACACTGTGGACAGGAAAAAGAAAAATGAAGTTTATCATAAGACTCTGCGTGAATATGCTATATTTGCGCTGGAAAGGGGCTACAACATGCTCTTTTTCCCGGGGGGTACAAGGAGCAGAAGTGGTGCTGTGGAGAAAAGGCTCAAAAAGGGTTTGCTTGGAACGGGGATTAAAGCGTATATAAATAATCTTCTGCTCAAAAGGGAAAAACCAGATATATTTGTGGTTCCGCTGAACATGTCATATCAGCTTGTTCTGGAGGCTGAGACACTTATTGATGATTATTTAAAGGAAAGTGGAAAGTCTCGTTACATCATTGAGGATGATGAATCAAGCAAAATTGAAAAAATGGCTCTGTTTATCGCCAAGTTGTTTTCACTTGACGCACAGATATACCTGCGTGTTGGTAAAGCCATTGATGTTTTTGGTAATTTTGTGGATGATGAAGGAATATCTTATGACCAGAGAGGAAGGAGAGTTAACAGAGTTGATTATCTTACTGAAAATGGCGAAATTGTCCTGGATGATCAGAGAGACAGAGTGTACACAGATGAGCTTGGTGAAACAATTTTGAAGGAATTCAAGAGAAACAATATTGTTCTCACCAATCATCTTGTATCCTTTGTTGCTTTTGAAATCTTCCGGAAGTATCATAGAGATATTGATCTATATAAACTTGTAAAAATAGGTGTTACTTACAAAGGTATTCCCCTCCGGGATCTTGCCAGAAGTGTGGACAAGTTAAAATCAGAACTGGTGAAGATGCATGAAAATGATCAAATTTTCCTGAGTCCAGAAGTGCTGAATTACAATGCTCTTGATATCATCAATGATGCGTTGAGATATGGAAGTATATACCACAAGAACGCTTTTCTCTACAGAGTAGGGGATAAAATATATTCGGATGATCTTGCAGTTTTATTCTACTATCATAACAGACTTGATGGGTATGGTTTAGAACAGAAGGTATGAAAAGAAAAAGTGAAAAGTCGGGAGTAGGTGTCATTGGTGGAGGCAGCTGGGGGACAACCATTGCTCAGCTGCTTGCGAGAAAGAGAAACAGGGTAATTTTGTGGGTGAGGGATGAGGCTCTGGCCAGGGAAATTAATGAAAAAAGGATTAACTCAAAGTATTTCCCGGCGCACAGGTTGAGTTCCCTTATTGAGGCAACCACGAGTATGGCAAAGGTGGCTGATGAATCCCAGGTTATTTTTGTGGTTGTACCATCAAGAGTGTTCAGGGAAGTGGTGAGAAGACTTGGAGATTTCCTTCACGGTGAGCATATTCTTATATCCGCGACAAAAGGGATCGAGGATGAAACATTTAAAAGAATGTCGGAGATTATCAAAGAAGAAACTCCTGTAAAGAAAGTGGGAGTACTGTCGGGACCAAATATTGCAGAAGAGATAATGAGGGGTCATCCATCTGCTACCATTGTTGCTTCAAGATTTGAACTGGTGAAGAGTAAAGTAATATCTCTCCTCAATCATAGATTATTCAATGTGTATGGCAGCAGTGATGTAACAGGGGTGGAACTGGCAGGAACATTCAAGAACATTGTGGCAATTGCGTCTGGTATAGCCCACGGAAAGGGATTTGGAGTGAACACATTTTCTTATCTAATGACCGAAGGCCTTCGCGAAATGAAAATACTTGGTGAAGCTATGGGAGCGGAGGGGGATACTTTCATTTCTCTTGCTGGAATAGGGGATCTCATTGCCACCTGTACAAGTCAATACAGTAGAAATTTCCGTTTTGGAAAGGCTCTTTCAGAAGGTTTATCACCGGATGAAGCTTTGAAAAAGGTAAATCAGACTGTTGAAGGTATATACGCAGCAAAAGTGATGTATCATTATGCTGAAAAACATGGGGTTAATCTTCCACTTCTCACAGCAATTCATGATGTTATTTACAGAGGATTAAAAGTTGAAGATGCCATTGAAAAACTTACCAGAGTTCCTCAGGAAGAGTAAAACTGTTAAGAGGAATATTTATCCTGAGAGAATTGATTCTGTTTTTTATCCTCTGGTTATTTTCAGAGAACGTGACTCCTTTCCTGCGACCGGGAGAGTAATAATCAGCGATATTGATAAAACCTACCTGAACACCGATTTTGAATCCTTAAAGGGGCTTATGTGGATACCTCTTGAGGTGGCTGTTGATAAAGTGACCATTGACAGAATGAATCTTGTTTATCAGGCGCTGCGGCATGGTAGGGGGGATCAACCTGTTTTGACGCCTTTTGTATTTGTAACTGCTTCTCCACCATTTCTTTTTTCTCCTTTGAGTGACAAGATGCTGAGGGATGGTGTGGAGTATGACGTTATAGCGATGAAAGATCAGCCTGCACTTTTCAAGAGATTTGAATTTGATCAATTAAGGTCTCAGGTTACATTTAAACTCTTTGCTCTATTTGAGATTTTGAGGCTGATGGATGGGAAAAGACATTCACTCATATTATTCGGAGACGATACAGAAAGTGATCTTCAAATTTATCTACTTTTTAAGAAAATAGTTGAAGAAAAACCACGGATGTTTAGAGTAGCAGATTTGTTGCTTGAAAATGGAGTTTCTCTCAAGTACATGGAGAAGCTGCTAAAGTTGATAAGAGAGTTTTACACGATGAATGTTTCAATAAAGGTTGATTATATTTTTATCTATCTTTCAAAGGGAGAATTTTTACCAGGAGGTGTTTATCCACCAGTAGTTGAATATACCTCTTCCTCACAGGTGGCAATTTTCCTGTTTGAAAAGAAATTGATAAACAGGTATTATTTAGAAAAAATTGTTTCACCGGAGAGTGAAGAGTATTTTCTTGCTACGGAATGGTTAAGAGATTACGGATACCTGTGAATGAATAAATTACGAAAAGCTCTGCTTTTTCTTTTTCTTATTTGTCTTAATGGTTCAGTTGTTTTACTGGCTGAAGAGGATCTTTATCTAAAATACAAAACTCTCGTTCAGCAGTTTCCCGATAACCCTGTTTATCATTACAATCTTGGAATAATTCTTGCAGAAAGAGGAAACTTATCTGAAGCAGAGAAAGAGGTGGAGAAGGCAGCAGAACTTGAGGAAAAGCCTGAATTTTACTATTCCCTTGGGATGATAAGAAAAGATCTTGGTAAAGTGGACGAAGCCATTGTGTCTTTTAAAAAAGCCCTTTCTCTAAAGCCAGATTATGTTGATGTTTTTCTTCCTCTTGCCAGACTATTGCACAAGAAAGGGAAAGATGATGAGGCACTCAGATATCTTGAAAGTGGATTGATTCTGGCTCCTGATAATGTTGATATGCTGATGCTTGATGCGAGGATTTCCGGAGAAATGGGACTTTTTTCAAGAACCATTAATGACCTCAAACATGTTGTGCAGATTGATCCTTCCAATTTAGAAGCTCACTATTTCCTTTATCAGGTTTATTTTAATCTGGGCAATTTTGACCTTGCTCTTAAAGAAATTTTTTTCGTGGAAACACTCGATCCCCGGAATTATAAAGTTTATCTGGAGAAGGGCAGGGTTCTTCAAAAGATGAAACGTTACAGTGAATCCAGAAAGGCTCTTGAGAAGGCGATAAAACTGAATCCCGGATGTTCTATTTGTTACAGTATACTTGCCATGGATCTTTATTTTTTGAAAGATTATGCTGGCGCTCTTTTAAATTTTAAAAAATCCCTGCAGATTCATTATGATGAGACTGTAGCCAGCAATTACAGTAAGTTGCTTTCATATATTTCAGCAGTAACACTTGATATGATGAATGGAAGTAATCTGGATAAAGCGGAGAAATATGCCAGATTACTTGTTCAGGTTGAACCGGCAAATCCATCATATATGGTGCTCCTGGGAATGGTTTTGTTGAACAAAGGAGAATGTGAGGAGAGTATCAGGATTTTGTCTGAAGCGGTTGAAAAGGAATACAGTAAACCTGAAGTTGTTTACTACAATCAGGGTATCTGCTATTTTAAACTTGGGAAGTATAATGAAGCTGAAAAGGTGTATGAAAAGGTTGTCAGGAAGAGGCCTGATTTTGCAGAGGCGTGGTACAATCTTGGGAGTACTTATGAAAAGGAGGGGAAAAAAGAGAAAGCGATTCTCGCTTATCTAAGATTTATTTCCCTTAAACCAGATTCAACACTGGTACCGCTGGTTAAGCACAAAATATCGGTTCTCAGGGGAAGCCTCACTCATACTTCAACTTCGGTTGACGGGCAGCCCTGACCTCATCAAGGCGGGATACGAGGGTATTCTCTGGCGCATTTCTTATTTTTTCAGGATTTTTTTCAGCCTCTTCAGCAATTTCAATCATTGCATTTATAAACTGGTCGAGTTCCTCTTTACTTTCAGTTTCAGTTGGTTCAATCATTATTGCATCTTTAACCACCAGCGGAAAGTAAACTGTGGGTGGGTGAAATCCCCTGTCAATGAGTGCTTTGGCAATATCCATCGTTGTAACATGATTTTTCATCTGATACCTGTCAGTAAATACAACTTCATGCATTGAAGGGGTTTCAAAGGGAAGATGAAAATGTT
>Ga0256833_1001923_pt1 | contig 14989 bp, 17 predicted proteins | sample 356284metaG_FD_190535 | JGI IMG/M metagenome (GOLD analysis project Ga0256833, IMG submission 190535) | Hydrothermal vent microbial communities from Mid Atlantic Ridge, Atlantic Ocean - 356-284 | ecosystem: Environmental > Aquatic > Marine > Hydrothermal vents | place: Atlantic Ocean: Mid...
CTGAGATGTTAAGTTGAGAGGGAAAAGATTTGTGATTTTTGTTAAGTATGGAGGGAAACTTTATGATTTCTCTTTCCTATCTGCTCAGGTTCCTTGAGGAGGATTCGCCCTTCGGCGACGTCACGAGTGAAGCTATAATTCCTGAAGGAACGAAGGCCAAAGCAGTGATCATTGCGAAGCAAAACGGAGTTATAGCGGGAGTCGAGGAAGCGAAGGCCCTCTTCGAGCACTTCGGGATTGAAGTTGAGGTCAGGAAGAGGGACGGCGAAGAAGTGAAGAGAGGCGATGTTATCCTCGAGCTGACCGGTGATGCACGCGCCATACTCCTCGTCGAGAGAACGGCTTTGAACGTCATGGGCAGGATGAGCGGGATTGCGACAGAGGTGAGGAGGCTGGTCGATAAAGTCAAAGCTGTGAACCCGAGGGTTCGCGTTGCAGGAACCAGAAAGACCCTTCTCAAGCCGATAGACAAGAGGGCGATACTCCTCGGGGGAGGAGAGCCACACCGCTTCTCGCTGAGCGACGCAGTACTCATAAAGGACAACCACCTCGCTCTGGTTCCTCTGGAAGAGGCGGTAAGGCGCGCCAAAGCCTTCAGCGTTTACAAGGTCGTCGAGGTGGAAGTCGAGAGCCTTGAGGATGCAATTAAAGCGGCAAGGGCCGGCGCCGATGTGATTATGCTCGACAACATGACGCCCGGGGAAATAGCCGAGACGTTAGGGGCTTTAAAACTCGAAGGGCTCAGGGAGAGGGTGAGGATAGAGGTCAGCGGAGGAATAACTCCTGAAAACATCGAGGAGTACGCGGAACTCGATATAGACGTCATAAGCTTGGGTTATCTAACGCACTCCGTCAGGAACTTCGACGTGAGCCTTGAGATAATCGGAAAGCTCTGAACGGATTTCCTTTTCTCATTCCATATCTCCGTCGAAGATTTTTCCAAGGCATTGGGATGTTTTTGCGGCAAGGTTTATATTCAAGTTTTGACTTGAATAATGTTGCAAGTCAAAACTTGAAAAGGTGATGCCTATGGGAAAGCTCCACGTTATAGAGGCCAAGGGCACGGACAGACTCAAGAGGGGCTTCGCCAAGATGGTGAAGGGCGGCGTAATTATGGACGTCACCAACGCCGAGCAGGCGAGAATCGCTGAAGAAGCTGGAGCCGTCTCTGTTATGGCCCTTCACAGGGTTCCAGCGGACATCAGAAAGGCAGGCGGGGTTGCCAGGATGGCCCCGATAGAGAAGATTCAGGAGATAATGGACGCTGTGACTATTCCAGTCATGGCAAAGGTCAGGATCGGCCACGTGGCAGAGGCGAGAATCCTCGAAGCTTTAGGCGTTGACATGATAGACGAGAGCGAGGTTCTAACGCCTTCAGACCCGTTCTTCCACATAGACAAGAGGGAGTTCAAAGTTCCCTTCGTCTGCGGCGCCAGGAACCTCGGTGAAGCGGTAAGGAGGATATGGGAAGGCTCGGCGATGATCAGGACCAAGGGCGAGGCCGGAACCGGCAACATCGTCGAGGCAGTTAGGCACGTCCGTCTCGTCGCCGAAGGAATCAGGCAGATTCAGGCCATGACCGACGAGCAGGTTTATGGAGTGGCTGAAAAGTTCGCCGAGCCATATCTCAGGCTTTCACTGAACGTCAAGGAGATAGCGGGACTTCCTGCGAGGGTTCTTGAGAACGAACCTGTCTACGGCCACTACACCTACCGCGAGATAGTTGAGGGCCTCTACAAGGTTCTCCTCGAGATAAAGAAGCTTGGCAGGTTGCCTGTCGTGAACTTCGCCGCCGGAGGAGTTGCGACACCGGCCGATGCAGCTTTGATGATGGGGATGGGAATGGACGGTGTCTTCGTCGGCTCGGGAATCTTCAAGAGCTCCCAGCCCGAGAAGATGGCGAGGGCCATAGTTGAAGCGGTAAACCACTGGGACGAGCCCGAGCTTTTGGTGGAGATAAGCAGGGAAATCGGTGAGCCGATGAAGGGGCAGGAAATAGAAGAGCTTGAAGTCCGCCTCGAAGAGAGGGGTGTCTGACCCTTTCTCAATTTTCCTGAGGTGATAAAATGGTCAAGGTAGGCGTCATAGGCCTTCAGGGCGACGTCAGCGAACACATGGAGGCGAGCAAGAGGGCTTTGGAAAACCTCGGGATTTCCGGAGAGGTTATATGGCTCAGGAAGCCGGAACAACTTGAAAACATTTCGGCAATCATAATCCCCGGCGGTGAGAGCACGACCATCTCAAGACTCATGGTAAAGAACGGCCTCCTTGAGCCCGTGAGGGAGCTCGGGAAGGAAGGCCTGCCGATAATGGGGACCTGTGCCGGGCTGATAATGCTCTCAAAGGAGGTAATCGGTGCCACTCCGGAACAGAGGTTCCTCAAGCTCCTCGACGTTCGCGTTAACAGAAACGCCTACGGCAGGCAGGTGGACAGCTTCGAGGCTCCAATAAAGCTCGCCTTCAGCGACGAGCCGTTCCCAGGGGTTTTCATCCGCGCCCCGAGGATAGTCAAACTCCTGAGCGATAGAGTTCGGCCGATAGCATGGCTCGGCGATAGGGTTGTTGGCGTCGAGGGGGACAACATCATTGGCCTGGAGTTCCACCCGGAGCTGACCGACGACACAAGGGTTCACGAGTACTTCATAGGAAAGGTCCTCTGAATTAGCATTTTACTGTAAATTTTCCTCAGAAAACTTTTTATTCTTGCCGTGTATATGTTTATCGGTGGTAGCGTGAAAACCGTCGTGTGCCCGTTCTGCGGCTTTGGGTGCAGGCTTCTCCTTGACCCCGGGACGATGAGGATTAGACCTTACCGTGGAGAGCCGAACAGAGGCAAACTCTGCCCCAAGGGTCTCCACGCGACGGAGTTCGTTCTTTCCGGGGACAGGCTCAAGCGTCCCCTTAAGCGTGAGGGTTCCAAGATGAGGCCGATAAGCTGGGGAGTTGCGCTTGAGGAGATAGCGGGCAAGCTCCTCGAAATCCGCGAGCTGTACGGTCCAGACGCTGTGGCGTTCATAGCCTCATCCAAGGTCAGCAACGAGGAGAACTACCTTTTGCAAAAGATCGCGAGGCTCTTCGGCACGAACAACATAGACAACTGCGCAAGGCTATGCCACGAGGCTTCAGTCCATGCCCTCAAGATGACCCTTGGAGCCGGGGCGCAGACCAACCCCTACGAAGACCTGGAGGGGCTTAATGCCATACTCATCTGGGGCTACAATCCCGCCGAAACCCATCCAGTCGTCATGAACCACATCATAAAAGCCAGGAGGAAAGGTGCTAAAATAATCGTCGTCGACGTCAGGGAAACCAGGACGATGGCCTTCGCGGACTATAGGCTCATCATCCGTCCTGGGAGTGACATAGCCCTCGCGAACGCCATGATGAACGTCATAATCCGGGAGGAGCTCTACGACGAGGAGTTCATAAAGACCAGAACCGCCGGCTTCTCCGAGGTGAGGATGGCGGTAATGAAGTACACCCCTGAGTATGCGGAGAAGGTAACGGGAAATCCGGCCGAAACTATCAGGGAAGTCGCGAGAACCTTTGCATTGGCGGGAAGCGGTGCAATAATGTGGGGAATGGGTTTGACACAGCACGTTTCCGGCGTCGAGAACGTTTTAGCGATTATAGACCTCGCCCTGCTCCTCGGTTACATCGGCGAGAAGGGTGGTCTCTATCCGATGCGCGGCCAGAACAACGTTCAGGGAGCGGCATACATGGGTGCGCTGAGTGAGTTTTTACCTGGCTACGTCCCCCTGAGCGATGAACGCTTTAGAAAGCGGGTGGCAAAGATATGGGGCGTGGAGGACCTTCCGGTGGAGAGGGGGCTCTACCTCACGGAGCTCTGGGAGGCGATAGAAAGAGGCGACGTTAGGGCGCTCTACATAGTCGGGGAAAACCCTGCCATCAGTGAGGCGAACTCCCTCCGGGTGAGGAAAGCACTGAGAAAGCTCGATCTCCTCGTCGTTCAGGACATCTTTATGACGCGCACGGCGAGATACGCTCACTACGTTCTTCCTGCGAGTGCCTTCTGTGAGAAGGAAGGCTCGTACATGAACAGCGAGAGGAGAATTCAGTGGAGCCACAAGGTCTGCGAGCCGATGGGCGATTCGAAGCCCGACTGGGAGATTTTAGCGTTACTCGGCAGGGCCCTCGGTCTGCCCGGGTTCAACTATTCGAGCGTTGAAGAGATAACGGAGGAATACTTCCGCCTCTTCCCTTCGCTGGAGGAGAGGAGCGTTGAGGAGCTAAAAAGCGGTGACGGCATATTCCTTCCGAGGAAGAGGCTGCACACCTGGGAGTTTTCTACACCCGACGGAAGGGCCCGCTTTATTGCCGTGGAACAGGTGCAACCGTGGGAGAGACCGGACTACGAGTATCCCTTCATACTTACGACAATCAGGCTGATAAGCCACTACAACACAGGTGAAATGACCCTCAGGAGTCCCTCGCTCGTCAGACTGATGGGAGAGCCCAGGGTGCTGATAAACAGAAGCGACGCGGAGAGGCTTGGAATCCACGACGGCGACTGGGTTGAGATCGAGACTAGGCGCGGGAAGATTAGAATGAGGGCCAAGCTCGGAAATATACAGAGGGGTGTAATTGCGGTTCCCTTCCACTTCAAGGCGAACAAAATAACGAGTCCAGCTCTCAACAAAGCGGGAACACCTGAGCTCAAGTTCTCCGCGGCGAGGTTGAGGAAGCTCAAAAGGGGCTAACGTCTAAAAGTTTCTTCTCCAATCTTTAACCATGTCCAAGGTGATAGTTGCCGTGGGTAGAGGGGATGTTATAATTCCCCTTGAAAAGCTTAACATACCTTCCGGAGCAAAGCTCAGGATAAGGATTGAAGCCATTGAAAAGGGGGATTCTCTCAAGGACCTGGTTATCTAAAGCTCCTCAGGGAGGGAGAGGATACCGAGGAGCTCTTTGAAATTTAACCAGGGCGATATAGTTCTTCTGGAGCTTCCTTTCACCGAGTATTTTGGAAGCAAACTCCGGACACTCATGGGTGAAGGCAACGTTATGTTTTTAGGAAATTCAGCTCTATTCCCCATGGTGGTCACTATGGGAGAAGTCCTTGTTAAGGTTCCCTCAGATCTCATGAGGATCCTTCGTCTTGATGAAAGGGAACTTTCACGGGCGGTTCGGATATACTTAGCTATTGAGCTGTATCGCGAGGGTATCGTTAGCCTTGGAAAAGCCGCTGAGATAGCTGGGATGGACAGATGGGAGATGATGGAGCTCCTTGCTTCCCGGGGTGTTCCTCTGAATTATGATGAGAACGACCTTCAGGAGGACATCGAGACCCTTGAGGGATTGCTATGATTGTTGTCGCCGATTCCGGTCCGCTTATAGCCCTCGCGAAGATAGGGAAGCTTCACGTCTTACACGAGCTGTTTGGGACGGTGGTGATTCCGAGGGCAGTATGGGTAGAGGTTGTAGAACGCGGCAGGGGAAAACCTGGTTCGGAAGAGGTTAGAACCGCCGAGTGGATTGAGGTTGTTGAAGTCCGGGACGTTCTCGGAGTTGAAATCCTGGAGAGAGAAATCGAGAGGGGAGAGGCTGAAGCTATAGTGCTTGCAAGGGAGCTAAACGTGCCCCTTTTGCTTCTCGATGAGAAGATTCCGAGGATAATAGCGAAGTCCCTCGGCCTTAAAGTTGCTGGAAGCCTCGCCGTTCTCTTTATGGCCAAGAAACGAGGGATTTTGAACGAGGATCTCGATTCGCTGATCAGAGAGCTAAGGCGTAAAGGAGTGTACTTCAGCGATGGAGTTGTGAAATCCCTGAAGGAGATGTATTCTAAAACCTGAACGCCCACTCCGGATACTCCCCAGTAAGACACGCTAAGCAGAGGTCTCTCCTCCCAACTGCTTTCTTCAGCCCCTCAACGCTGAGGTAGGCCAGGCTGTCGGCGCCTATGGATTCCCTAACCTTCTCAACGCTTCCAAAGGCCGCTATGAGCTCGTGCCTGGTAGGAATGTCCACCCCCATGTAGCACGGGTACCTTATCGGAGGGGAGGCTATTCTCACGTGCACCTCCTTCGCGCCGGCCTTTCTAAGCATTGCCACTATACGCTTCATCGTCGTTCCCCTGACGATTGAGTCATCGACGAGAACGACGCTTTTGCTCTCTATAACCTCCCTCACCGGCGAGAGCTTGAGCTTAACCTTCAGCTCGCGGTAGAACTGGCCGGGGGTTATGAACGTCCTCCCGATGTAGCGGTTCTTTATGAGGCCCTCAGAGTAAGGAATCCCGCTGACCCTGGAGAAGCCCAAAGCGGAAGCCCTTCCGGAGTCGGGAACCGCTATAACGACGTCTCCGTTGGCAGGGCTTTCCCTTGCCAGTTCTTCCCCCATCTTTACCCGGGATGTATAGACGTTCACACCATCCAAGACACTGTCCGGTCGGGCGAAGTATATGTACTCGAAGACGCAGTGATAATGATTTTCTCTGGTCAGAACCCTGCTCTCGATCCCGTCTTCCGAGAGGAGGAAGACCTCTCCAGGCTGAACGTCCCTCGTATCCTCGGTGAATAGTCTCAACGCGGAATCCTCGGAGGCGAAGTAGTGGCCGTCTCCACTCCCGTAGCTCAGCGGCCTGAAGCCGACCGGGTCCCTCGCAACGAGTATTTTTCCATCGAAGAGGAAGGCAATCGAATAGGCCCCCTTAACTTCATCAAAAACTTCTCTCATCGCTTCGAACTCGTCGCCGGTCTCTTTCAGATGCCAGAGAAAAACAATCCCCAGGAGCTCGGAATCCACCGAATGCCTGAACTTAACCCCCATCCGTTCGTAGTGTCTCCGAAGGGGGAGGAAATTCGTTAGGGTTCCGTTGTGGGCTATCGCGATGCTCTTTCCGCAGCAGCTTGTCTCCAGCGGCTGGGTTTCGTTGGGCGAGCCTGAAGTAGAGTACCGGACGTGGGCTATTGCCATTTTTGATTTAAGCCTAAACAAATTTCCGTTCTTGAAAACCTCCGAAACGAGTCCCCTACCTGAAAGGGTCTTTATGGTGTGCTTCCACACGCTTATCCCTGCACTCTCCTGGCCTCTGTGCTGGAGTGTTATCAGTGCATAGTATGCCTTTCTCATCGCGTTCTCTGAAAGGGTGGCGAAAATGCCGCATTTCTCGTGCATAACCATCACCAATTGGCCTGTGGATGCCAATGATCCCAAGTTAAGCCTACCAAATTTCAGACCTCATGCTTAAAAGCTTTGCCCATCTTTTAACATTTTAATGTTAAAAAAATCCTTAAATACAGTAAAGTTTTACAAGAAGTTGGTGATTAATGTGGAGGTCTACGAGGGCAAGGCCAAGAAGGTAATCCCCCTCGACGATGGAAAAGTCATCATGGAGTTTAAGGACGACGCCACTGCCTTTGATGGTTCAAAGAAAGCCCAGTTCAGGGGCAAAGGCTGGCTCAACGCCCAGATAAGCGCAACTCTCTTTAAAGTTCTTGAAGAAAACGGGATAAAGACTCACTTCATAGGCGTTGCAGGTGACAACAGGCTCATCGTTGAGAGGCTGGAGATGTACCCGCTCGAAGTTGTCGTTAGAAACGTCGTCGCTGGAAGTCTTAAGAAGCGTCTCCCCCTTGAGGAGGGAACGGAACTAAAAGAGCCAATAGTTGAGCTTTACTACAAGGACGATTCCCTACATGACCCCATGATAAACCACTATCACGCCAAAATCCTTGGAATAAACGAGGGGGAAATCAGAGAGATGGAGAGGATAGCACTCAAGGTAAACGAAATCCTTAGGGAGTATTTCGCCAAGCGCGGGATAATCCTCGTTGATTTCAAGCTGGAATTCGGGAAGAACGGGAGGGGCGAGATAATTCTCGGTGACGAGATAAGTCCAGACACATGCCGATTCTGGGATGCAAGAACAAAGAAAAGCCTTGACAAGGACGTCTTTCGCTTTGACAAGGGAGATCTGATACGCGCATATGAAGAACTCTACGAACGCCTTACAGGGGATTCGTAGGTTATGAAAACCGTGTAGCAGCCCTTTTCGTCTTCCTCTATCACTATTTTCCTCAGCCGGATCCCGTATTCGCTTACGGCCTTTTCCACCAGGCCTGGCAGGTTCTCAAGGAACGCCTTCCTCTTTACCGTGAGCTCCATAGTGCATCAAGAAAAGTTTGGGAAGGAGCTTAAAGCCTTACCGTTCTGGTTAGCCGTGAGTTGCGTTTGTAATTCTCGTTACGGCTAACCTTCCCTCCTCCAGTCTTCATTGGAGGACTTTCGGGGGGAACGATAACTCCCCACATCTTCGGGCTGAACAGTCCCCATTCGGGCTTAGTAACCCCCACATATCGGGGACTGTCAAGCTACGCTAAAATAAAGACCTGAGAATAATTAAAAATTATGGTTACAACCTAATAAACAATCCCGTAGTTCTTCACAACTATCCCCTCTTTTTCCGTGACTGTCCCGAGTTCAAAGGTCTCGAAGTGTCTGTTGAGGATTTCCAGGGCTTCCTCCCTCTCCTTCACCGGTACTATGGCTATCATTCCAATGCCCATGTTGAAGACCCTGAACATCTCCTCCAGCGGGACGCCGTTCTCATGGATTAACCGGAATATCCCCTCAATTGGGGGCATCTCAAGGAAAAAGCCATGGCTTGTGAGGCGCTTGAGGTTGGTCAGCCCGCCGCCGGTTACGTGGGCCAATCCATGAACCTCGACGCTCTCGATCAGCTCAAGAACCGCTTTAACGTAAATCCTCGTTGGCTCTAAGAGCCACTCCCAGAGTTTCCTTCCTTCGTACTCGTAGTCGAGGCCGTACTTTGGAATTAAAAGCTTTCTCGCCAGTGTCAGGCCGTTGGAGTGGATTCCCGAACTCGCTATACCAATAACTGCATCTCCGGGTCTTATCTTCTCTCCCGTTATCACCTTCCCCTTCTCGGCTATTCCAATGGCCGTTCCTGCCAAGTCGAAGCCGTTGATGAGGTCTGGCATAACCGCGGTTTCGCCCCCGACTATCGCTATCCCCGCCTGCCTCGCCCCTTCGTAGAGTCCCTTGGCTATCTCTTCAAAGACCTTCTCCTCCGGCTCCTTCACGGCGAGGTAGTCAACGAGGGCTATAGGTTCGGCACCAACGCAGAGCAAATCATTGACGTTCATTGCTATCATGTCCACCCCTATCGTGTCGAACTTCCCAACGGCCTCAGCAACGAGTACCTTTGTGCCAACCCCATCAGTCGTCATGGCGAGGTAAAAGTCCTGAAAATCCATCAGCGCCGCGTAGTGACCTATTCCACTCGGTTCGCCGGTTTTGCCCTTTCTGAACTCGAAGGTCTCCTTCGCGAGCCCTATGATTCCCCTAAGAGCCCTTGCAGTTTTCTCGTCATCGACTCCTGCTTGAGCATAGGTCAGCATGAACATCACCGGTGAGAGTTCCATCAAGGGCTTAAAAGCTTTGCCATATTTATGCCAAAAAACCCTTAAATATAACGGAATTTAAACATTAAACCGTCAAAACATGAGGTGGTGCTCATGATCAAGCCCCGTGATGGACTCGGAACGGCAATGACGGATTCCGCCCAGAAGATACTCCTCCTTGGAAGCGGCGAGCTGGGAAGGGAGATAGCTATCGAGGCTCAGAGACTCGGTGTTGAGGTTGTAGCGGTTGATAGATACGCCAACGCCCCCGCCATGCAGGTCGCCCATAGAGCCTACATCGGCGACATGCGCAACGCTGACTTCCTCCTCTCGGTCGTCGAGAGGGAAAAGCCCGATGCAGTAATCCCCGAGATAGAGGCAATTAACCTGGACGCCCTCTTCGAGCTTGAAAAAGACGGATACTTCGTAGTTCCCAATGCAAAGGCAACGTGGATTGCCATGCACCGCGAAAGGACGCGGGAGACCCTCGCTAAGGAGGCCAAAGTACCGACTTCTCGCTACGCCTACGCTGAAACGCTCGATGAGCTCTACGAGGCCTGCGAGAAGATAGGCTATCCCTGCCACACCAAAGCCATAATGAGCTCCTCCGGAAAGGGTTCCTACTTCGTGAAAGGGCCAGAGGACGTTCCGAAGGCCTGGGAAGAGGCCAAGAAAAAAGCACGCGGTAGTGCCGACAAGATAATCGTGGAAGAACATATTGACTTCGACGTCGAGATTACGGAGTTGGCTGTCAGACACTACGACGAGAGCGGAGAGATTGTTACCACCTTCCCGAAGCCGGTCGGCCACTACCAGATCGACGGCGACTATCATTCCAGCTGGCAACCGGCTGAAATTTCAGAAAAGGCCGAGCGCGAGGTTTACAGGATTGCTAAGCGCATAACAGATGCCCTCGGTGGTCTGGGATTGTTTGGCGTCGAGATGTTTGTCAAGGGGGACAAAGTTTACGCCAATGAGGTCTCCCCAAGACCCCACGACACGGGTATGGTGACTTTAGCGTCTCACCCGGCGGGCTTCTCCGAGTTCGGGCTTCACCTGAGAGCCGTCCTCGGACTTCCAATTCCCGGCGAGTGGGTAAACGACTATCGTCTGTTCCCCCTCCTAACTCCGGCGGCAACCCACGTCATTAAGGCCAACGTTTCAGGCTACTCCCCGCGCTTCCGTGGTCTGTTAAAGGCTCTGAGCGTCCCGAACGCCACCCTTAGGCTCTTCAGCAAGCCGGAGGCGTATCCTGGAAGGAGGCTTGGCGTGGTTTTAGCCTGGGACGGGAACGTTGGGAAGGCGAAAAGGCGCGCTGAGATGGTTGCCCACTCTGTCGAGCTTAGAACCAGGAGTTCAGAGTGGCACTCCCAGGACTACGAGAGGAGGAAGCACCTCCTTCGATAAGGTACAGGTTCGAGAATTGAAAGTAAGGTTTAAAAGGGCCTGATATTTCCAAAGAACTGTTTAAATCACGGGGCTCAAACAAGGCTCCGGTGAAATAACTGGGCGGGCTTACGCCCGCATCCTCTCCCTGTACTCGTTGAGTTTCCTCCCAAGTTCCCCATCTTTCAGTGCAAGAATCTCTATCGCGAGCAATGCCGCGTTTCTCCCGTTGTCTATCCCCACCGTCGCCACTGGAACTCCAGGCGGAAGCTGGGCCATGCTCAGGAGGGCGTCCAGACCACCGAGCTTCGCTGATACGGGGACCCCTATGACCGGCTTGATCGTATGGGCCGCTACAACTCCCGGCAGGGCAGCACTTAAGCCCGCTATCGCTATGAAAACGTCGTAATCTTTCTTGGCCAACTCCTCAACCTTTTTCGGGTTTCTGTGTGCAGAGGCGACCTCAACGTCGTAATCAACTCCGAACTCGTCGAGAACACCAGTAACTTTTTCGGCTATATGGGAATCACTTTTACTTCCCATCACCACAAGCACCCTCATGGAACCCACCGGAGAACATCCGCCCCGGGCCTTATAAGTCTTGCCATTTCAATGTAAAAACAAAGCTTAAAAGCTTAAGTTTTTAACATGTACATGGTGAAGCTTATGAGGGTTCTGCTCGTTGGAGGCGGTGGCAGGGAGAACGCCATCGGCGAAGCTTTGGTAAGGGCCGGCGCCGAGCTGTACGTCGTTTCGAAGCACAGAAATCCCGGACTGGCAGGGCTGGCAAAGGACTACGGCCTCGCCAAGGAAACTGATGTGGGGAAGGTCTTAGACTATGCCGAGAAGTTTGGCATCGAATTGGCTTTCATAGGGCCAGAGGCACCGCTTGAGCGGGGAATCGTTGATACCCTCGAGGAGAACGGAATTCCGGCAGTTGGACCAACTAAAGAAGCGGCCAGACTTGAGACGGACAAGGCCTTTGCCCGTTCCCTCATGGAGGAACATGAAATCCCTGGCAGGAAGCTCTTCAGGGTTTTTAGCGACGTTTCCGAGATGCGCTCTTGGATAGACGACTTTGGAAGACCGGTCGTTGTGAAGCCCCTCGGTCTCACCGGGGGGAAGGGCGTTAAGGTCGTTGGTTATCAGCTGAGGGACAACGACGAAGCAAAAGCTTACGCTGAGGGGCTCATCAGAAAAGACGGAAAGGTTCTGATTGAAGAAAGAACCGACGGTGTCGAGTTCACCTTCCAGGTTTTCACTGATGGAAAAAAAGTTGTCCCGATGCCCCTCGCGCAGGATTACCCCCACGCCTACGAGAACGACGAAGGCCCTATAACCGGTGGGATGGGAAGTTACTCCTGCGCGAAGGGCCTGCTTCCCTTCGTTTCGAGAGAAGACTACAAAAAGGCCCTTGAAACGCTGAAAGCGACGATCAAAGCAATGAGAAAGAACGGAACGCCCTACAAGGGAATCCTCTACGGCCAGTTCATGCTGGGCAAAGATGACCCCATCATTATCGAATACAACGCCCGCTTCGGGGATCCTGAGGCAATGAACGTTCTGCCGCTCCTCAAGACGAGTCTGCTTGATATATCCGAGGGAATAGTGGATGGCAACCTTGGAAAGGCAGAATTCGAGAAAAAGGCAACGGTAGTCAAATATCTGGCCCCAAAGGGCTATCCCCTGAACCCGATTAAGGGAATTAAAGTTCAGGTGGACGAAGAAGCTATAGCGGAAACCGGGGCGAAGCTCTACTACGCCTCGATTGATGAAAACTTCACGCTCCTCGGCTCGCGCGCCATAGCGGTTGTTGGAATAGCCGAGACCTTGGAGGAAGCTGAAGGAATAGCTCAGAGCGCTATCGGTCACGTGAAGGGCGAGCTCTTCTACCGGAGAGACGTTGGAACGAGGGAGAGCGTTGAAAGGAGGATTAGGTTGATGAAAGAGATCGGAAAGGATTTCGAGCCGAATTCGTGCTGAGGTGGTTAGAATGATAAGCCGTGAGGAGATTTTGAGCGTTCTCGAAAGCTACGATCCAGAGAAAATCACCGTTGGGGTAATAGGGAGCCACTCCGCGCTGGACATAGCCGATGGAGCTAAAGAAGAAGGTCTTCCAGTCCTGGTGGTTGCCCAGAGGGGCAGGCACAGGACTTATGCGGAGTACTTCAAGCTGAGGAAGACAAAGGACAACCTCACCAAGGGCTTCATCGATGAGGTTGTGATTCTTGAGAAATTCGCCCAAATCATCGACGTTCAGGGGGAGCTGATGAAGAGGAACGTCATCTTCGTGCCCAACCGCTCCTTTGTTGTATACACCGGCATCGACAGGGTTGAGAACGACTTTAAAGTTCCCCTCTTCGGGAGCAGAAACCTCCTCCGGAGCGAGGAGAGGAGTGAGGAGAGGAGCTACTACTGGCTCCTTGAGAAGGCCAATCTCCCCTACCCGGAGCCGGTTAAGCCCGAGGAAATCGACGATATAGGTTTGGTCATCGTCAAGCTCCCTCACGCCAAGAAGAGGCTTGAGCGCGGCTTCTTTACGGCAGCAAGCTACAAGGAGTTCCGCGAGAAGGCTGAAAAGCTCATCAAGCTCGGCGTAATCACAGAGGAAGACCTCGCCAGGGCCAGAATCGAGCGCTACATCATCGGTCCGGTCTTCAACTTCGACTTCTTCTACTCGCCGATCGACGGGGAGATAGAGCTTTTGGGAATAGACTGGCGCTTCGAGACGAGTTTGGACGGCCACGTTCGTTTGCCGGCTTCCCAGCAGCTCACCCTTCCCGAGTGGCAGTTCGAGCCGGAGTACACCGTTACGGGCCACGCATCCTCAACGCTCCGTGAATCGCTTTTGGAGAAGGTCTTCGACATGGCCGAGCGCTACGTGAAGGCCACCCGGGAGTACTACTCTCCAGGAATCATCGGGCCCTTCACCCTGCAAACTGCGGTGGACAAGGACCTCAACTTCTACATCTACGATGTAGCTCCAAGAACCGGTGGCGGAACCAACATCCACATGGCGATGGGTCATCCCTATGGAAATTCCCTCTGGAGGAAGCCGATGAGCACAGGAAGGAGAATCGCCCTTGAGATAAAGAGAGCCATAGAGCTCGACGAGCTTGAGAAGGTCGTCACGTGAGGTGGTGCCAATGAAATGGAAGGTTACCGTCATCGTCCGCCTCAAGGAAGGCCTCAACGACCCGGAAGGAAGGGTCATAGGGAACGCCCTCAGGAACCTCGGCTACTTCGTTGAAAACCTGCGCGTTCCCAAGTACTTTGAGTTCGAGCTGGAGAGCGAAGAGCCTGAGCAAGAGGTCGAGGAGATGTGCAGAAAGCTCCTTGCAAACCCGCTGATTCACAGCTGGGAGTACAGCATCGAACCGGTGAGCTGAGATGGTTCGCTTTGCTGTGGTGGTGTTTCCGGGAACCAACTGCGACTTCGAGACGGAGAGGGCTATAAGAAAGGCTGGAGGAAAAGCGGAGCGCGTCTGGTATAAAACGAGCCTCAAGGACTTCGACGGCGTGGTTTTACCCGGCGGCTTCAGCTACGCCGATTACCTCCGTGCTGGAGCGATAGCGGCAAGGCAGGGAATCATGGAGGAGGTTAAGGAGTTTGCCCGGGACGGCAAACCCGTCCTCGGGATATGCAACGGCTTTCAGGTTCTCACCGAGGCAGGTCTCCTTCCGGGAGCACTGAGGCCGAACAGAACCCCGCGCTTCCTCTGCAGGTGGGTGCACCTGAGGGTTGCCGATGTAGAGACGCCGTTCACTTCTCTCTACGAGCCGGGAGAGGTCATAAGGATGCCAATAGCCCACGCGGAGGGGAACTACTACGTAGACGACCCCTCGAAGGTCAGAATTGTCTTCCAGTACAGCGACGAGAATGGGAACGTAACCGAGGAGGCAAATCCAAACGGCTCGATTCTCAACATAGCTGCAATAGCCAACGAGAGGGGCAACGTCCTCGGAACCATGCCCCACCCTGAGAGAGCCAGCGACCGCTTTTTGGGCAGTGAGGACGGATTAAAGCTCTTCAGGAGCATGGTGGAGTGGGCGAGGAGGTGAGGAAATGTTTTCCCACGAGGAGAAGCTCATCCTTGAAAGACTCGACAGGGAGCCGAATGAAACGGAGAAGGCGATGTTAGAAATCATGTGGAGCGAGCACGCCTCCTACAAGTCGAGCAGGAAGTGGCTTAAACTCCTTCCAACGGAGAACGAGC
>Ga0256833_1001924_pt1 | contig 14988 bp, 18 predicted proteins | sample 356284metaG_FD_190535 | JGI IMG/M metagenome (GOLD analysis project Ga0256833, IMG submission 190535) | Hydrothermal vent microbial communities from Mid Atlantic Ridge, Atlantic Ocean - 356-284 | ecosystem: Environmental > Aquatic > Marine > Hydrothermal vents | place: Atlantic Ocean: Mid...
TCCATCGGAAGTGATACCTATCACCTTCTCTTTAAACTCCTGCAGGGAAGGTTTAATGTGAACAGGTTTATTTAGATGTCCCTCTAACACTTCCATTGTCTTGTATCCGTTTCCTGTAATGTAAGCAACAACAATCTCATCTGGGTCAAAGACTCCTTTTTCGGCAAACTTTTTCAGGACGGCGATAGTTGTTCCACCTGCTGTTTCTGTGAATATTCCTTCTGTTTCTGCAAGGAGTTTCATACCTTCTATAATTTCCTCGTTTGTTGCGATTTCCATATCTCCGTTGCTCTCTTTTCCAACCTTTACAGCATAGGGGCCATCTGCAGGGTTTCCTATTGCAATAGATTTTGCAATTGTGTCTGGTTTTTCTGGAATTATCCAGTCTCTTCCTTCCTTGAATGCTTTGTATATGGGACTACATCCTGAGGCCTGAGCTCCATACATTCTTGGTAGATTGTCTGATATCAGTCCTACTGTTTTCAGCTCGTTAAAGCCTTTCCATATTTTTGTGTAAAGTGAGCCTGATGCAAGGGGAGCAACAACTGCGTCTGGAGCTTTCCATCCAAGCTGCTCTGCCACTTCAAATGCAAGTGTTTTTGAACCTTCTGAGTAGAAAGGTCTCACATTTATGTTAACAAAAGCCCATCCAAACTCGTTTGCTATCTCGGAAGACAGTCTGTTCACGTCGTCGTAATTTCCTTCAACGGCAACAACCGTAGGATTAAAAACAAGAGAGCCTATTATCTTGTTTGTTTCTAAATTTGCAGGTATAAAAACATAACAGTTCATTCCTGCAGCTGCTGCGTTGGCTGCTACAGAGTTTGCTAAATTTCCTGTTGATGCACAGGCTGCAGTGTCAAATCCAAATTCTTTCGCCTTTGAAAGGGCTACAGCCACAACCCTGTCCTTGAATGACAGCGTTGGATGGTTAACAGAGTCATCTTTTATGTAAAGGTTGTTCAGCCCTAACTTTCTTCCAAGCTTCTCTGCCTTTATCAGTGGTGTAAATCCGGCAGACAGTCCAACGGTAGGATTTTCTACAGGAAGAAGGTCAACGTATCTCCACAGGCTTTTGGGGCCCTTTTCAATCTTTTCCCTTGATACATTTTTCTTTATCTCATCGTAGTCATACTCTATCTCAAGGGGACCAAAGCAATATTCACACACATGAATAGGTTCTACAAGATACTCTTTGCCGCATTCTTTGCATCTGAGTGCTTTAACTTTTGCCAATTTGTAGACCTCCGAAGAAATGTAGAAGTAATAATTATAATATAAAACTATCAGTAATTAAAAAATAATGACAATTGTCAATCAAACAGTTAGAATATAACAAACAAAAACAGGAGGTGTTTTATGCAAGGCACAGACCCGATGAGCAGTATTATAGGTGCTGTTCTGTGGATGGTTATACTGATAGCTATTTTTTATTTTCTGCTGTACAGACCACAGCAGCAGCAGAGAAAGAAACATCAGGAGTTTATAAACTCCCTGAAAAAAGGGGATAAGGTTGTTACCTCTGGAGGAATAATAGGAGAGATAAAGGCTATTGACGAGAAAACTGTTACCCTTAAAGTGTCAGAAGGGACGATGATAAAGGTTTTAAAAACGGCAGTCTCTGCTCCATTTGAGGAAGTTGAGAAAAAAGATTAATCCTTTTTCATCTTCAGTATGTTTGCAAAAACCTCAGGTAGCCCAGCATTGATTATGTCCCGGGCTGCCTTTTCCACGTTGTATTTAACTCTTCTGAGCTGTATGTATCTCTCTTCTGTATCAACGATAACGTATCCAGCCCTTGGGTCTTTATCCCTTGGCTGTCCCACACTGCCTGCTGATATAAGGAATTGCTCTTCTTCTGAAAAGTGATACTTTTCTGACTTTTCACTGAAAACCTCTTTATTCTTTTTTACAAAGACTATCTGAAGGTGTGTATGCCCATAAAAACAGAATCTGTTTTCAAAGCAGGTAAATGTTTCTTTTGCATCTCTCAGGGAAGTTAAAAAGTGGTATGTCCCTGGAATAGAAGGCTCGTCGTGTGTAAGGATAAAATTCCTTTCTTCATAAAAGTTTTCTAAAGAGCGGATGTAATCAAAATCCTCTTCTGAAAGCTGGTCGTAAGTCCAGTCAGCTGCTTTTATGGCAAAGGGATTAGAGAGGAACACTTCGTCAGGGTCTGCAACGAATATGTCGTGTTCTCCTTTTATCACAATATCACAGTTTTCCCGTGTCCAGTCTAACGTTTCCTTTGGATGTGCCCCAAAGTTTATAATATCTCCAAGACAGAAAATTCTGTCAATACTGTTTTCCTTTATGTCTTTTTCAACTGCTTCTAATGCGTGAATGTTTCCGTGTATGTCCGATAGAACTGCTATTCTCATGCTTTCACGTTCTGGTATTTTTTGTAGATGCTACTGAGAACGCCGTTTATAAATTTCAGAGACTCTTCACTGTTTATGTAGCATTTTGCAAGGTCTAATATATCTATAAAAACTCTGCCTTTGTCAGGTATTTCTGAAAAGAGCAGCTCGTAAACACCAAGTCTGAGAAGAGCCCTTTCAGGATAACCTAATCTCTCTAATCTCCACTCTTTCAGGTTTTCTTTAATTATTTTGTCTATCTCATCTAAACTGTCTAATATCCCTTTTGCTGTTGAATATACGTATTCTAACGTTTCTGTTGACAGCTTTTCTCTGAAGTCTCTAATGTGTTCTTCTAATATCTCAAATATGTCTCCACCTTTCAGGTCGTATGTGTAAAGTGTTCTGAACAGTATCTCTCTTGCTTTTTTTCTGTATCTACCTGATTTTGCCATCTAATGCATTCCTTTCAAAAGATTTACCATCTCTATTGCTGTCAGAGCAGCATCAAATCCTTTATTTCCCATCTTTGTTCCTGCCCTTTCCACTGCCTGCTCTATAGTATCTGTGGTTAATATACCATATGCCACCGGGACTTCTGTTTCAAGTGTAACAAGTGCAATACCCTTTGTAACTTCTGATGCTACGTAATCAAAGTGGGGTGTTGCACCTCTGATAACAGCGCCAAGACAGATAACTGCGTCGTATTTGCCAGATTTTGCTGCCTTTTTTGCTGTCAGAGGTATCTCAAAAGAGCCAGGAACTCTTATCACTGTTATGTTCTCTTCTGACCCTCCGTGTCTCAGTATGCAGTCGACTGCACCTTCCAACAGCTTTTCTGTTATGAGGCTATTGAACCTGCCTACAACAATGGCAAACTTTAACCCTTCTGCATTAAGCTGTCCTTCTATCTGTCTCATCTTCACCACCTATAGATTATTAATAATATCTTTGACTGTCTCTATGATATACGACACCTCATCATTTTTCAAAGCAGCATGCACAGGGATAGCAAATATCTCCCTGCTTACCTTCTCACCAAAACTGCAGTCTAAATGTTCAGCATTTCTCAGCTGATGCAGTGTGTATTCGTAATAAACCCTTGCACCAATACCTTTCTGGATTAGCTGTTCTACTATCTTGTCCCTTTCAGGATGTCTCAGGGCGTATATGTGGTAAACATGTTTCCTTCCTTCAAACTCCTGGGGAAGAATAAGACCGGGAAGATTTTTAAACTCTTCGTTGTAAAGTTTCGCTATTTTTCTTCTCTTCTCATTTGTCTCCTCTAACTTTTTCAACTGCCAGTAACCGATACCTGCCTGAAATTCTGTTATTCTCAGGTTCAGTGCAGGATGGTCTCCAAACTCTATCCAGTTTGATATTTTCTCATCTAAGTAAATGTCGTTTGTCAGTATTGCTCCCCCTTCTCCCATTGCCACATTTTTTGATGCATAAAAGCTAAAAGCCGCCATATCACCTAAATTTCCTGCCTTTTTTCCTCTGTACTCTGCTCCGTGAGCCTGTGCTGCGTCTTCTAACACGTATATGTTTTTTTCTCTGCATATCTGATTTATCCTGTCCATATCTGCTGTCTGTCCAAATAGGTGTACAGGTATTACTACCTTTGGGCTGTATTTTTCTACAGCTTCTTCAAGAGCTTCTGGAGAGATGCAGTAGTCTTCTCCTATGTCAACGACTATTGGCGTTCCCCCTGCAAGTATAACAGCATCAATAGTTGCCATAAAGCTCATTGACGGAACAATAACCCTGTCTTCTCTGCTGTTTATTCCAAGGGCTTTCAGTGCTATGTAGAGGGCTGCCGTTCCGCTACATACAGTATGGCAGAATGTTACCCCTGTATAACTGCTGAACTCCTCTTTGAATTTTAATGTCCACTTTCCCCTTGTTATCTGACCACTTTTCATAATTTCTAAAACAGTTTTTTCCTCTTCTGGTCCAAAAACAGGTTTGATTATCGGTATCATCTCCTCTCCTTTATGCTGTGAATTTACTGAACTCTTTTAGAATGTTTAATGCCCTGTAGGAGCTTTCAAATGAAGGATTTTCAATAAACTGTTTTATCATAAGCTCTAATTTGTCTTTGCCGTCTTTTTCTACTGTTGTTCCATCTTCATATACTATCCTGTCTTCTGCAAAGTTCAGCTTTATACTCTGCTGAGGGGTTATTATTTCCCATTCTCTTCTTAGAAATTTGTGGCTCCATGCCACCTGAAGAAAAAACTCGCTACTTTGTGTTTCTCCGTAAATGTCGTATATGTCTCCTTTGTCTATAACTTTTTTTATTCTAAAATCCCCAAACAGGTAGTTCATAATGTACAGGTCATGCCATGCAAGGTCGTAAAATGGGTTTATGTATCCCCTTCCAAGATTCAGTCTGTAGGCCTGTATCTGCTCAACAGCCGAATTAATACTCAGGTTTCTCACGATGCTTGATTTTAGCTCTATTTCTGAAACAGACAGGACAGTGTTTTTTTTCTGTGCAAACTCGATTGCCTTTTCAAGCTGTGAGGGATTGATTGCAGGAGGTTTTTCTACCATAACGTTTATTCCCCTTTCCAGTGCTTTAAGTGCGAGGGGAATGTGGGATTTAGGATCTGTTGCAATAAAAAGATGTGTTATGTTTTCTTTTTTTAAGGCTTCATCTAACTGTGTATATTTTTTGAATCTTTCTGGGTACTGGGATAGTTTACTGGCGTCTAAGTCTATAAGGACTGCATCGTAACCTAAAACCTCAAACTTTTTTATGTATTTTGAGCCCATATTTCCTGTTCCTACTATACCTACTTTCAAACATCTACCTCCATAATGTTTTACAGGTCTGGTTAATAAGCAAAAAAAATGCCATAAAAACTCTGTCCTTTTTTGCCTCTTTGAGCCTGAGAAGGTTTGCAGTTTTGCAAATTTACTGAATAAGCCCGTAGTCTTTTAGAACCTGTTTCAGTTTTTCTTCGTTTTCAGGTTTCATGTAGTAAAGGGGGAGTCTCATTTCTATGTCGTCTATCAGACCCATAAGGTATGCTGCTGTTTTTACAGGTATAGGATTTGTTTCAATAAACAGGGTTTTGAACAGTTTCCAGTATCTGTCGTGTATCTTTCTTGCTTCTTCAAACTTTCCTTCCAGTGCAAGTCTGCACATCTGGGCTATGTCCTGCGGTACTAAGTTGTTTGCCACAGATATAACCCCTTTAGCTCCTACTGCCATCATTGGTAGTGTAAGGGCATCATCCCCTGACAGGATAACAACTTCTGAGTTTGTCAGATTTATTGTTTCTGAAACCCTTGCAACATTTCCTGTGGCTTCCTTTATCCCTATCACATTGGGAAAGTCTGCATAAAGTCTTGCAAATGTTTCAGGTAGCATGTCTGTCCCTGTTCTGGATGGGATGTTGTATAAAATAAGGGGAATGTTTGTCTCCTCGCATATTGCCTTAAAGTGCTGGTATATTCCTTCCTGTGTAGGCTTGTTGTAGTAAGGAACTATCTGGAGTGAACCGTCAGCTCCTGCCTTTTCTGCTGATTTTGTCAGGGCTATAGCTTCGTGGGTTGCATTAGCTCCTGTTCCTGCGATAATAGGTATTCTCCTGTCGGCATACTCAACAGCAAGATTTATCAGTTCCTCATGTTCAGGAAATGTAAGGGTTGCAGATTCTCCTGTCGTTCCTGCAACAACTATAGCATCTGTTCCATTTTCTACATGGAAATCTATAAGATTTTTTAAAGATTTCCTATCTATAGAGCCGTTTTTAAATGGCGTAATCAATGCAACAATAGAACCTTTAAACATCTTGACCTCCATTTGAGAAATTTGTCTTTAATAATAGTTTATAATATATTTGCTTTTTTAGTCTTAAAAATGGAGGGAATATGTTTTTAGACAAGATTATTGGACTGTTTTCTAATGATATTGGTATTGATTTAGGAACTGCAAATACACTGGTTTTTGTTAAAGGGAAGGGAATAGTTCTTTCAGAGCCTTCTATCGTTTCTGTAGATACAAGAACAGAAAAAGTTATAGCTGTAGGTGAAGAATCAAAACAGATGATAGGTAAAACACCAAAAGAAATAGAGGTTATTAGACCTTTGAGGGATGGTGTTATTGCGGATTTTGATGTTACACAGGAGATGCTCAAATACTTTATCAGAAAGGTTCATTCAAATATGTCCCTGTCAAAAATTTTAAAACCAAGACCCCGAGTTATTATAGGAGTTCCGTCTGGGATAACTACTGTGGAAAAAAGAGCCGTTATAGATGCTGCAAGACAGTCTGGAGCAAGGGAGGTTTTCCTTATAGCAGAGCCTATGGCTGCAGCACTGGGAGCAGGTCTGCCTATCCAGTCTCCCGGTGGGAATATGATTGTTGATATTGGCGGTGGAACTTCAGAAATTGCTGTTATATCACTTTCTGGTCTTGTGCTGTCAGAGTCCATAAAGATAGCTGGAGACGAGATGAATGAGGCTATCATTCAGTACATGAAGAGAAACCACAACCTCCTGATTGGTGAACAGTCTGCAGAGAGAATAAAAATAGAATTAGGTTCAGCATATCCTTCAGAAAGAGACCAGAAGACGATGGTTGTTCCCGGTAGAGACCTGAGAGGTCTTCCGGGAAGTGTTGAGATAAAAGGTGAAGAGATAAGAGTGGCGCTGGAAAATGTTATTCACAGCATAGTGAACGCTGTAAGACTTGCCCTTGAGAAAACACCTCCTGAACTTTCAGCAGATATAGTGGAAAGGGGAATTGTTCTTGCTGGAGGAGGTTCTCTTTTACATGGTATGGATATAAGATTAAGAGAGGAAACAAACCTTCCTGTATATTACTGTGAAGACCCGCTGACAGCTGTTGCAAGAGGAATAGGCCAGGCATTAGATGACATAGAGCTTATAAGAAAAATATCACTTCAGTAATAATGAAAAAAAAGCATCTCTTGATACTTCTATTTTTAGTATTAGTAGGGGGAATAGTTTTCTTTTTCAGAAATGGACAGTTTAAGGAAGTTACCCTTGATGCTTTTTATCCCATCTTAAAAACTGCTAATGTTGTGGAAGAGTTCTTTGAAACTGCCTTGTTATATTTTAAATCCCAAAACAGTCTTATTGAAGAAAATCAGCAACTTCATAGAAAGATGGAACTCTTAAAAGCCCACATTATTCAGCTCAAAAAATTAGAAATTGAAAACAAAGAATTAAAAAGGATACTAAACTTTATAGACAAGTATCCAGAATTTGACTTAAAAATAGCCAGAGTAATTGGTTATTCACCAGACAACTGGAGTAATTTTATTATTATTGATGCAGGCTCCTTTGATGGTATAAAGAAGGGAGATATTGTAGTGTCTGATGGTTTCTTACTTGGTCAGATTTATCAGGTTGGGGCTTTTTCTTCTTCTGTTGTGCTTGTTTCTGATAAAAATTTTAAGATTTCTGCCAGATGCAGAAAAACACGGGAATTTGTTTTTTTTCAAGGAAAAAATAGAGAAGAAGGAAGACTTATTTTTGTTAGACCTGAACAGGATATAAGAATAGGAGATGTTATTGAAACAGACGGATTGGGCAAAGTTCCTTCAGGCATTCCAATAGGTGTAGTTAACTCTGTATCCTATGTTGAGGGAAATTTCTATAAAGATGTTACTGTATCCCTAAATTTGAACCCATATAATATTGAATATGTAGTAATATTTTCAGGTAGGAAATGAAAACATACCTTTTTGCCTTTTTTATTCTTGTTTTCCAGATGTATGTTGCTAAATTTTTCTCTATATGGGGAATTGTTCCAGATTTTCTGACTATATTTATAGTTATTTTAACTTTGAAAAATACTGTTCTCAATTCTCTAAAAATTGCAGTTTTTATAAGTGTTCTCCAGGATTTAATAAGTCCGATAAGTTTTCCTATCAATACGATAACTAAAGGATTTATTGTTTTGTTTGTTAGCAGCGTAAAACAGAGGTTTTATTATTCATCTGGAACTGTTAAATTTTTTCTTATATTGATTGTTACCACTGTTGATGTATGTTTTAAAGGATTTATAACGTATGTGTCCACAGGAGTAATGGATTTTATGTATATTTATCCAGTTAGCATTTTGATTAACTTTTTAACCTTTTATGTGGTAAGTATTTTCTATGAAATTAGATAGAATAAAGATTATAACGCTGCTCTTTTTTATAGGCTATATCGTCCTTTTAGGTAGGTTGTTTTATTTACAGGTTGTAAAGGGAGAGTACTACAAAAGTATATCAGAAAAAAATCATTTGAGGATTATTGTTGTTAATCCTCCCAGAGGAAAGATTTACGATAGAAATGGAATTCTTCTTGCTTATGACGAGCCTTCCTTTCAGATATATACCTATCCCTATATGATAAAAAAACGTCTGAAGTTACTAAAAGACAATCTGGAAAAAATTTTAAATATACAGATAGACGAGGAAACTTTTGAAAAGCTCAAGAAAGGATACGGGAACAAGGTAATTTTGAAAAAGCGGTTGACTAAGGAACAGGTGAAAAAATTCATCAACCACTGGCAGAGTTTTGAAGGAATATATTTAGAAGTTCAACCCCGACGCATTTATACTAAATATGCTAAATATATGCCCCATTTGTTAGGTTATGTAGGATATCCCTCAAAGAAGGAATTAGAAAAAAATCCCCATTTAACCCCAGATACACTTATTGGGAAAAGAGGTATTGAAAAGATTTTTGATAAATACTTGAGAGGTAGTTACGGAACAAGAGCTGTTATTGTTGATGCAAAGGGAAGAATTGTGAAAACATTATGGGAAAAACAGCCTAAGAGGGGTAATGATATATATTTAACAATTGATGGAAGAGTTCAAAAAATAGTTTATGAATCCTTCAAAGAATCTGGACAAAAATCAGGAGCAGTTGTTGTAGTAAATCCTGAAAACTATCACATTATTGCTATGCTGAGTTATCCCACTTATGATGTGCAAAAATTTTCAGACGGTCTTTCTGTGAAAGAATGGAAATCCCTTTTAAAGAATAAGTATAAACCTCTATTTAATAAAGCATTAGATGGGCTGTATCCCCCCGGTTCTATATTTAAAATAACTGTTGCCCTTGCAGCTTTACAGGAAGGAGTTATCGCTCCATATCAGAAAATCTTTTCTGGAGCTGAGTTTAAAATAGGAAAGTGGGTTTATAGAAACTGGGATCCACGGGGATGTGGAAAGATTGATGTTATGAAAGCTTTAGAGATGTCCTGTGACACATATTTTTATCAGGTAGGAATAAAGTTGGGTGCAGAAAGAATCAGTTATTATGCCCGGCTGTTCGGATTAGGAGAAAAGCTAAATCCTGAAATTGAAGTTAGGAATTCAAGGATACCTGACCCTGAATGGAAATCACAAGTAGTTGGAGAACCATGGTATCTTGGTGATACTGTAAACTACAGTATAGGGCAGGGATTCCTTGCAATTACGCCATTTGACAGCACAAAAATCTTAGTTCCTGTCCTTAACGGTGGATATGTTTTAAAGCCTCAACTTTTGAAAGCATATTACGATACCCATAAAATGAGATTTGTAAATGTAAAAACTGAAAAAATAAGAAAACTACACATAAAACAGTTTTTTTATAGAGTGATAAAAAAGGGACTGTATGATGTTGTTTACGGAAAAGATGGAACAGCAAAGCTACTCTCCACTCTCCCTATCAAAAATGCAGGAAAAACGGGAACAGCTCAGGTTTTTAGACATAAAAAAAGAAAAGAAAAAATTGAAAAGTGGTATTTACAAAACCATGCGTGGTTTGTTGATTTTGTTCCCTACAGAAAGCCAAAGTACCTAATATCTGTTTTTGTTGAGCATGGGATAGGTGGAGCACGAACTGCAGTCCCCATTACAAAGTCTATTATAGAAAAGATGTATTCAGAAGGAATACTAAGATGAACAAACTGAAAAACTATGACGTGATACTCGTAGTAATGGTAATACTTCTAATTGGTTGGAGTATTTTGAACATATATAGTGCTACTATTCACGAATACACCAATCTATACATAAAACAAGGATTATATGGTTTTGTAGCTGTTCTCATTATTTTGTTTTTCCCTTTAGTAAATTACAGGAAATTACTTCATTTTGCCCCTTTTATATATGCTTTGGGTATTATTATGCTTGTATCTGTTTTTTTCTTTGGTATAACTATCTTGGGAGCAAAAAGATGGATAAGTTTTGGCATTTTCACGGTGCAACCATCTGAACTTATGAAGTATGTAATTATTCTTATTACTGCATACATTTTAGGTTTAAAAAAGGAAAAGGTTGACTTTAAAACAGCTATTGTTGTTATTTTTATAGTATCTGTTCCCTTTGTTCTTACCGTAAAACAGCCTGATTTGGGGACAGCAATAACATTTTTTATTCCTGTGTTTTTTATGTTATTTGCAGGAGGAATTTCGTCTAAATATATAGTTTCTGGGATTATGATTGTTCTTTTATCTTCTCCATTGATATGGAATAACATGAAAGATTATCAGAAAAAGAGAATCCTTGCGTTTATAGACCCCCAGTCGGACCCATTTAAAAGTGCATACCATCTACTACAGTCTAAAATTGCAATAGGCTCAGGAGGTATTACAGGAAAAGGATTCCTTCATGGAACCCAATCAAAACTGTTTTTCCTGCCAGAACAACACACTGATTTTATATTTGCCACTATAGGAGAAGAATGGGGATTTTTAGTTTCTTTTATTATATTAAGTATGTATTTACTTATTGGCCTGAGAATTTTGTATTGGAGCAAAAAGATTAAAGATTATGAAGGTAAGTATATATGTATTGGTGTTGCATCTTTGGTTGTTATTCAGGCGTTTATAAACATAGCAATGACTGTAGGTTTAGCTCCTGTTGTAGGAATAACACTTCCTTTCCTTAGCTATGGAGGTAGCTCTATGATTACATTCTCTTTGATGATAGGAACTGTTTTGAGCGTGATAAGAGTATACAAAGAAGAAAAATTACATTTTTAGAAAAAGAAAGGGGGTTTCCCCTTTCTGTTACCCATCTAACGGATATACAGAAACTACTTTTTTTCCTTTAGCTCTTTCAAACTTTACCACACCATCAATAAGTGCAAAAAGTGTATAGTCTTTTCCAAGTCCCACATTTTTTCCTGGATAGATTTTTGTTCCTCTCTGTCTTACTAAGATATTTCCAGCTTTTACAACTTGCCCATCATATCTTTTAACACCAAGCCTTTTACTAAAGGAATCCCTACCGTTTTTAGCTGAACCACCACTTTTCTTGGAAGCCATATTTAATTCCTCCTTTTAAGCTTTGATTTCAGTAATTTTTATAGCTGTGTAAGGCTGTCTATGTCCGTTAAGTTTTTTGTAATTTTTCTTTCTTTTGAAGTGGAAAACTAAAACCTTTTTGTGTTTTCCGTGTCCTATCACTTCTGCCTGAACTTTACCCTCAGTTTTTATGTTTCCGTTATCATCTCTAACCAAAGTAGCTTCTATCTCTATTTTGTCACCTGGGTTTGCATTTAGCTTTTCAACTCTTATGACATTTCCTGGTTCTACCTTATACTGCTTGCCACCTGTCTTTATTACTGCATACATAATGAACAACACCTCCTTTGGCAATTTAAAGCAAAACAATATGTTATAACAAAAGGCAAAAAGATTCAACACTTTGTAGGAGTCTGTTTAAAAAATCTACAAAGCAGGATAAAAAAAGCCATCAATACAGCTATGTTGTAGAGTAGAAACCTCATCAAGACAAACACACATTTTCTAATATCTGCAGTAGTTTAGTCAGGTTTATTCTCTTTAATTCTATCCTTCTCTCTCTCCTATGTAGTATTTTATCTATCTCTGATGATTTTTTAAACACACTAAAATTTTCTGTTGACAAAATTTTGTGGTATGCATATAATATTTGCCTGTTAGTTGAGCCGCTAGCTCAGTTGGTAGAGCACCGGTCTTTTAAACCGGTGGTCCCGGGTTCGACCCCCGGGCGGCTCACCATCTGCCCCCGTCGTCTAGCCAGGCCTAGGACACCGGCCTTTCACGCCGGCGACACGGGTTCGAATCCCGTCGGGGGCATTTTTCATTTCTGGTCGGTTAGCTCAGATGGCTAGAGCGCCTGCCCGACACGCAGGAGGTCGGAGGTTCGAATCCTCCACCGACCATTCTTTATGTTGAAATCTCCTTTTTCCTTCATAGATTTATTTGTGATAAGTAAAGTAGGGAGGGCAAAAATGAGGGTTTATATCAAGGAGGAAGGAGATCAAGTCGTTTTAATCAATACTATCTCTGGAGAAGAAATTTCCCGTTTTAATGATGTTTCAGAAGCTGTCAAATATTCCCTTGATAATGGTTATCAGCTTCCCTTAAGGTCTGTTGATGGTGAGTTTGTAACTGATAAAAAAGGAAATCCTGTTTATATAGATGAAAAGGGAATATTAGAGCTTGCAGATGGAACACTGTTAGAGGGATGCAGAATATGTCCAAAATGTGGATGGATTGCTTACTGGGAGGAGGTTTTAGACCCTGATAAAGAACCAAGGGAGTGTTATGTATGTCCCCATTGTGGATATATTTTTGAATGCACACCAGAAGAGGAAGATATAGGGGCAGGGGATTAACATCCCCTTTACGCCTGACTTTTTTCCTTTTCTGTAGTTTCTACTTTTTTCTCTTCTTTAATTTCAGGTTCAAGCTCTTTTGTTTTTACAATTTTTTCTTCTTTTTCCTCTTCACCACTCAGGGAGTTTTTAAAACTTCTTATACCTTCTCCTAATCCTCTTCCAATCTCAGGTAATTTTTTAGCTCCAAAGAGAAGAAGTAGTATACCAAAAATAAGCAAAAGCTCTGGAATTCCTATACCACCAAACATATATGTCCTCCTTATATACCTTTTAATTTTTTGACAGCGTTAATTATATCATCAATAGACTCCTCAATTTTTTTCGGCTCCCAAACATGGACAATTCTACCTTCTGGATTTATTAAAAAAGCTGTGCTTACAATTTTTTCTTTTTCTACACCGTGAATGTTCACTTTTTCATAAACACCGTAACCTTTGATTGTTTCCATTGTTGGGTCGCTGAGCATGAGAAATTTTATGTTATGTTCATGTTTAAATCTTTTGTGTTCTTCTACAGGATCTGCATCTATTAAAACAGGAAGAACATCTAAATCCATTAATCTCTCAAGATTTTCCTTTAAAGGACAGCTGCTTCTGTCACATCTGCTTTTTTCTTCTGTTGAGGTGAAGTAAAGGAGAATATATCTGTTTTCTCCTAACATGTCCGAAAGACTTATTTTTCTCCCATCTGCTTCATAAAGATGAAACTCAGGGGCTATTTCTCCTACTTTCTTTAGCTTGTCTTTAGCCATAGCGAACCTCCTTCTTTCTTTTCAGGTCTTCTAATAACTCGTCCATATGCTGAAATCTGTGATTTCCACCAGGAAACATTCTTACATTGAAACCTTTAAAATATTCGGCTGTTTTTCTGCTGTCCAACAGTTCGTCTTCTTCATCAAGATAAATATACAGCTTATCCTTTATCTTTTGAAGTTCTGACATAGGAATCTCAATTCTTTTGAGAAAATTAAGATACTCTTCTTTGAATTCGTATTCTTCTTCTGTTTTATAGTTTTTCTGTTTTCCCACTTCTGTTTTAAGGTCTTCCGAAGGTTTAACAGATGGATTTATGACAACACCGGGAACGTCAAATTTATAAGACAGATAAAGCGTGTAGGCACCTCCTAATGATGTCCCTACTAAAAGCAGTGGTTCTTCGTTTTTTATGTTTCTTATTATAAACTCAAGCAGAGCAATTGCTTTTTCTGGATTGTAAGGAAGATTTATAGAGAGAACATTTTCATCTCCAAAGAACTGCTTCAGCTTGTTTACTTTGTCTCCATATCCGGCAGAGTTAAAACCGTGGATGTATATAACTTTCATATTGAAATCCCTTGAAAAAATTTGTCTTTATATTATATTAGTGAATCTGTAAAATGCAAACAAAGGGTTGTTGACAAAAAAAGAGAGTTTATATATAATTTTTGCCTCGGTTGTTAAGCTGGCGTAGCTCAGTCGGCAGAGCAGGTGATTTGTAATCACCAGGTCGTGGGTTCAAGTCCCACCGCCAGCTCTTGAAAAGAATAAGTGGAGGAGTCGCCTAGCCTGGCCAATGGCGGGAGACTGTAAATCTCCTGGCGTATGCCTGCGCAGGTTCGAATCCTGCCTCCTCCACCATCAGAATATGCGGGAGTAGCTCAGTTGGTAGAGCATCTGCCTTCCAAGCAGATGGTCGCGGGTTCGAGTCCCGTCTCCCGCTCCATTACAAATTTTCTTTACAAAGCCCCATTATCTGTGTTACAATATCTTTTTGCTTGTGAGATTCTGGTTATTTTTTGTTGCCCACGTAGCTCAGTCGGCAGAGCACACCCTTGGTAAGGGTGAGGTCGGCGGTTCAAGTCCGCTCGTGGGCTTAGGAGCTGAAGCTAAAACCAAAGGAGGTAAATAAAGTAATGGCGAGAGAGAAATTTGAGAGGAAGAAAGAGCACGTAAACGTGGGGACAATAGGTCACGTAGACCACGGGAAGACAACACTAACAGCGGCTATAACATAT
>Ga0256833_1001925_pt1 | contig 14976 bp, 12 predicted proteins | sample 356284metaG_FD_190535 | JGI IMG/M metagenome (GOLD analysis project Ga0256833, IMG submission 190535) | Hydrothermal vent microbial communities from Mid Atlantic Ridge, Atlantic Ocean - 356-284 | ecosystem: Environmental > Aquatic > Marine > Hydrothermal vents | place: Atlantic Ocean: Mid...
CTTTTTACCCAAGCAAGATGAGAATATATGCTATCAATGCTCAATCCTATTACTTTTGTATTCAACTTTTTAAATTCATCATTTCTTTTTGCAAAAGCCATAAATTCGGTTGTACAAACCGGTGTAAAATCTGCCGGATGAGAAAACAATACTACCCATTGACCTTTTAAATCCGATAATTTAATAATTCCGTGTGTTGTTTTAGCAACAAATTCCGGTGCCGGTTCATTTAGTCTTGGCATACTAACTACTTGTGTTTCTTCCATTGTGAACTCCTTTATTTATTTGTGAATATTTATTAGATAATAATTATTATCCATTATGATTAAAAAAATTTATTTATTTCTACATTCTGAGCAAACTATATTGAATTGGATAGTGTAATCCAAAACTTGGTTGCCCCTTTTTACCTTTTCAGGTATTTTAATATTTTCAAGTACCGGATCATTTATGTCCATTACTTTTTTACATTTTACGCAAACAATATGGTGATGTTGTTTCATTTCCGCATCATAGCGTACGGTTTCATGTAAAGGTGTTACTACGGAAATAATTCCATGCTTCTCAAATGTTTCCAAAGTTTTATAAACCGTAGCTAACGAAATAGTTGGAAAATCCGGTTTTATATTATTATAGATAGTTTCCGGATTAGGATGCGATTTATCCGCTATAAGTGCTTTATATATAGCTAATCTTTGCGGTGTAACACTTAATGCATTAGTTTTACACTTTTGAATAAATTCATCTATTTTTGATTCTGTAGCTATCATATTTATGAGAATAACTTTTATTTGATAATTATTATTAGGTAATATAATGCTTTATATTTGGTTTGTCAAGTAAAATAATTATTTAAACTCTTTTTACGGAATAAAATATTATCCTTGTTTTTTACATAACATGTTTATCTACATGTTATTCTAAGAGAATATTATTTTACAAAAACTAAATTTATTTCCTTAATGCCGGAAAAATCTTTTCTATTGACAGTAGCTATATTTTCAATATTATGAGATAAAGCTATACTAATTATTTCAAAATTATGAATCTTAAGTCCGTGTGGAGAATATTTTTTTAACAAAAAAAAAAATTAAATTTGATTGTTCAGAAGGATATAAAATTGTAAAAATACTTTTAAATTCATTAATTACAACAAGAGCATCTTTAATGGAAATGCTTTTATCCGGATAGCGGGTAACAACAGAAAGAAATTCCGAAATATTTTTGGATGTAGTAAATAAATTGTTCGATTCAGCAAATAAAATATTTTGAACAGAGTTATAATATTTGGAATCTTCATCGATAGCATATATGAGTAAATTAGTATCCAATAAAATATTATTCATAAGCTTTATCTCGTATATTTACATCGTCAAATTGTCCCTTTAATTTAAATGTATGTATTTTCTTTTTTGCAGTTTTTGTGCTTGTAAGAGAATTGATGTAATTATATACTTTATCCAAGAACTCATTTGGCATTTTGTCTATTTTGCGTTTGATGTGTGCTTTTGTAATCATAATATTGTCAAAGATTTTTCATTTAATTTTATTTAAATATAAAGTAAATAATCTATAGTTTCAATCCAATATTTTTTAACTAGGGATAACAAATATGTAAATGCCGAATATCCTCACAAATAATGATTTATTAACTCATGTTACCCAAAAAATTTCCAAATATATTTGTATTAATTTTATACTGAATTTCTTAGTTTGTTGTCTCTCTTTTCACAATACTATTTTTTTTGATATAAAAAAGCCATCAATATTTTGATGGCTCTTAATTTGTTTTTCTATTTTAATACCTATAATGATCAGGTTTATATGGACCTTCAATAGGAATTCCCAAATATTCCGATTGTTCTTTGGAAAGTTTTGTTAAATGAACGCCCAACTTTTCTAAGTGCAATCTTGCAACTTCTTCATCTAAGTGTTTTGGTAAACGATATACGTCAACTTTATACTCTTTTGTCCAAAGTTCTATTTGTGCAAGTGTTTGGTTTGTAAATGAATTACTCATTACAAAAGATGGATGTCCCGTAGCGTTACCAAGATTAACAAGTCGTCCTTCCGAAAGAAGAATTATGGAATGTCCGTCCGGAAAAATATATTGATCAACTTGCGGTTTTATATTAACGTGTTTAATTCCGGGATAATTTTTCAATTGTTCAACTTGAATCTCGTTATCAAAATGACCGATGTTACAAACAATAGCACCGTCTTTCATTTTTTCCATGTGTTCAATTGTAATAATATCTTTATTGCCTGTAGTGGTAACATAAATATCACCAATTTCCAAATATTCTTCTGTTGTTTTAACATCAAATCCTTCCATTGCTGCTTGTAAAGCACATATCGGATCAATTTCCGTTACATGAACTTTTGCACCGAAACCTCGCATAGATTGAGCGGAGCCTTTACCCACATCTCCGTAACCGCAAACGATAACATGTTTACCTGCCATCATAATATCCGTTGCTCGCTTTATTCCGTCTGCTAAGGATTCTCTACAACCGTAAAGGTTATCAAATTTAGATTTTGTAACGGAATCATTTACATTGATTGCCGGAAATAAAAGTTTACCGGATTCCATCATTTGATAGAGACGGTGAACTCCGGTTGTTGTTTCTTCCGAAACTCCGCGAATGTGTTTTGCCATATCCGCCCATTTATTAGGATTTTCGTTATAATCAATTTTTAATCTTTTAAATAATTCAACTTCATCTTCGGCAGAATATTCAGCATCTAAAATTGCAGGATTCTCCAAAGCTTCCACTCCTTTATGAATCATCATTGTAGCATCACCGCCGTCATCAACAATAACATCCGGACCGGTTCCATCCGGCCAGGTTAAAGCCATATCGGTACACCACCAATATTCTTCCAATGTTTCACCTTTCCAAGCATAAACGGGAACTCCGGTTTTGGCAATAGCAGCTGCAGCATGATCTTGAGTAGAATAAATATTACAACTTGCCCAACGAACATCCGCACCAAGTTCTACCAAAGTTTCTATCAAAACTGCCGTTTGAATTGTCATGTGAAGAGAACCCATAATTTTAGCTCCCTTTAACGGTTTGGTTTCTCCGTATTTTTGTCTCAGTGCCATTAAACCCGGCATTTCCTTTTCTGCTAATTCTATTTCTTTTCTTCCGAAATCAGCTAATGAAATATCTTTAACTTTATACGGCAGATATTCCACATTGGTTTTTACTTCGCTCATTTACTTTCCTTTTGGTTTATATTTTTGAAATTTTTTAACTAAGTCCAATTTTTCCCAAGAAAATTCTTTCCTCCCGAAATGACCATAGGATGATGTGATTTGGTAAATAGGTTTACGTAAACCAAGTCTATTTATTATACCTTTGGGAGTAAGATCAACTTCTTTTTTTATCATTTCGGATAATTCATTATCGGAGATTACTCCTGTTCCTTTAGTATCAATAAATATTGAGACCGGTTGTTCAACACCAATTGCATAAGCTAGTTGAACCAAACATTCTTTAGCCAATTTAGCGGCAACAATATTTTTTGCAATATGACGAGCAGCATAAGTTGCGCTTCTATCAACTTTAGAAGGATCTTTACCTGAAAAAGCTCCGCCGCCGTGTGGTGCCCAGCCGCCATAAGTATCTACAATAATCTTTCTTCCCGTTAAACCACTATCTCCGTGCGGACCGCCTATTTCAAATCTTCCGGTGGGATTTACATGGTATTTTGTATTCTTATCCAATAATCTTGAAGGTATTACTTTTTTAATAACATGTTTTACAATATCACTTTTTATTTTTTTCTGGCTTACACCTTTATCATGTTGAGTAGAAATAACAACAGTATCAACCCTAATCGGCTTATTATTATCATCATATTCAACTGTTACTTGTGATTTTGAATCAGGACGAAGATACGGCATTAGTTTTTTATTTCTTTTACGTATATCCGCCAATTTTTTTACAAGCTTATGAGCATACATAATTGGCATCGGCATTAATTCTTTTGTTTGATCACAAGCATACCCAAACATAATTCCTTGATCACCGGCACCACCTGTATCTACTCCCATCGCAATATCGGGTGATTGCGAATGGATGGCATTAAGAACAGAACAAGATTCGGAATCAAATTTATAATCGGCTTCCGTATATCCAATATTTTTAACGGTTTTTCTAACAATATCTTGAATATCAACATAAGCTGTAGTTGTAATTTCACCACCAACAAGAACCAAGCCTGTTGTTACAAAAGTTTCGCAAGCAACTCTTGCATTTGGGTCTTCTGCTAAAATAGCATCAAGCACACTATCAGAAATTGCATCGGAAACTTTATCCGGATGCCCTTCTGAAACTGATTCTGAAGTAAAAAGGTAGGACATTTAAACCTCTTTTATTATTTTATTGTTTTAATTTAGAATAGATTTTTTTTACGAATACTTAATTTAGATAATTTCTGTGCATTTATCAAAATTATCGTTTAATATTCAACTTTATTAAGCAATATTTTTATGCAAAAAACAAAAATAACAAAACTTTTTAATATTGAATTTCCAATTATCCAAGGCGGTATGGTTTGGGTTTCCGGTTGGAAGCTTGCCGCAGCTGTTTCTAATAATGGCGGATTAGGTTTAATTGGTGCAGGGTCTATGAAACCGGATTTACTAACAGAGCATATTCTGAAATGTAGAAAAGCAACAGATAGACCGTTTGGCGTTAATATTCCTTTGCTACGCGAAGATGCGGCTGATTTGGTAAATACTGTGATTCGTGAAAATGTAAAGATTGTTTTTACTTCGGCAGGACATCCCGGAAAGTTTATAGATTTATTTAAAATAAATAATATTACTGTTGTTCATGTTGTATCGTCCCTTAAGTTTGCACACAAAGCCGAAAGCGTTGGATGTGACGCTATTGTAGGGGAAGGTGTTGAAGCCGGCGGTCACAACGGACTTGATGAGTTGACAACTTTTTCACTTATTCCACAATTGATAAATGAAATTAAGATACCTGTAATTGCAGCCGGCGGCATAATGAACGGACAAACAATTCTTGCTGCTCTTGCGCTTGGTGCCGAAGGTGTACAGATAGGAACCAGATTTGCCGTTACTAAAGAATCTTCAGCTCATATTAATTACAAGAATGCTGTTTTAAATGCTAAGGATAACAGTACAAAATTAATTTTGAAAAAACTTGCTATGGCAAGGGTAATTAAAAATGAATTCAGCACACAAATTACCGAAGCCGAAGATAATTGTGCCGATATTGACGAACTAAAAGAAATACTTGGAGAAAAAAGAGAACGCGAAGGTATCTTTAACGGTAATCTTGAGGAAGGAATGCTTGAAGCAAGTCAAAGCAGTGGAATAATAACAAATATTCCAGCTGTTAAAGAGTTAATGAAAAATTTAATTTCGGAATATTCAATTGCTCTTAATAACTTAAAAGCAGCCAAGTAATTTAAAACAAGCACATTAATATTTTTACCTCACTATTCAATTAATCTTTAGTTAAATTTTATTGCTTATTTATTTTAATAAAAACATATTTTTTGAAAGGATATATTTATGAATTTCCATCCAACCAACATTACACTTCATATTGTTATTGCAGGTATTTGGTTATCTTATTTTATAATAGAAAACAGGTTAAAAGCTCAAATCAAAAATTCCGGAACAAAAGAAACAAAATTATTTGTAATCAAACAGTACCTAAAATTTTCAAAGGTTTTTATGTTAATAGTGTCTGTTGGCATTGCCGTTACCGGAATTCTATTGGTTTTATTTAATTCTCACTACGGTTTTTTCAATATGAGCAATAACCATTGGTTAGCAACAAAGCAAATTTTATTCGTTATAATTTTGATAAATATTTTTATTAATCTTTTACCTTCTATCAAAAAAGTTACACGGTTAATCGAACAAAACGCAACCGAAAATGAATATGAAAAATTTTTAAGAAAAATATTTAAAGCTAATTTATTAATTAACATATTGGCTTTACTGAATTTTCTGTTTGCAATTACACATAAATTTTATAGTTAGATTTTTTTGAGGTTTTTATTATATACTTAAAATTGACTTGATTTAACCAAAAGTATCTGAGAGTAGATTTTAAAAGTTATCATCAGCAAATACCACAAATAGAAAATTTGGATCAGTTAAAAATTCGTGGATCATCGTTTTAATATTTTGCTTCGGAATCTCTGTTTCCTTAATATTGACTTACTTTTAGTGAAATTTAATGTTATTTTATTAGTTTAAATTAAAAATTACTACTTGCGTAAATGAAAACTATTCTGTTACTTGGTTCAACAGGGTCTATTGGTGTAAGCACGTTAGACGTTATAAGATTATTAAAAGATAAGTTTAAAGTTTTTGCACTTACTGCCAATACAAATATAGAACTATTGGAAAAACAAATAAACGAGTTTCGTCCTGAATTTGTTGTTGTAAAAGACAAAGAGAAAGCAAAAGAATTAAAATCTATTGTTAATGATAAATGTACTGTTCTTGCCGGAGAAGAAGGACTTTTGGAAATTACAAAAAATGGGAATTATGATATTCTTCTTTCCGCTTTAGTTGGGTTTGCCGGTCTTAAACCGACAATTGAAAGCATAAAACGAGGCAAAAGAATTGCTCTTGCAAACAAAGAAACTTTAGTAGCAGCCGGTGAAATTGTAATTAACCTTGCACAAAAACATAATGCGGAAATTCTTCCGGTAGATTCCGAACATAGTGCAATATTTCAATGTTTGGTTGGTGAAAAAAATAATAGTATTGAAAAATTAATTGTTACGGCATCCGGCGGACCTTTTAGAAATCATTCTATAGAAGAATTAAAAAATGTTACCGTTGCAGAAGCACTTAATCATCCTAATTGGGATATGGGCAACAAAGTAACTATCGATTCCGCAACAATGATGAATAAAGGCTTGGAAGTTATTGAAGCACATTGGTTATTTAATTTGGACAAGGATAAAATTGATGTTGTCATTCATCCGCAGTCAATAGTTCATTCAATGGTTGAATTTGTTGATAATACAATAAAAGCTCAATTAAGTTTGCCTGATATGAAGTTACCGATTCAATATGCATTAACCTATCCGGAAAGAGTTGGGAGTAATTTTGTAAACACACATTTCCCTTCTCTTAAAGAACTTACTTTTTATGAACCGGATTTGGTAAAATTTAACTGTTTGCAATTAGCTTATGATGCTATGGAAGAAGGAGGAACTGCTCCTTGCATTCTTAATGCCGCAAACGAAATTGCCGTTGAGAAATTCTTGACCGGGACAATTAAATTTACACAAATACCTGAACTGATAACAAATGCACTCGATAATATAGTTTCTGAAACATTAATTGATTTAGAAACTATTATGGAATGTGATAGTAAAACAAGGAAACACTCACAAAATTTTAGCTAGGAGATTTAACTTTGATAGAATCAACAATATATTTTATTATAACGATAGGCATTTTGGTTTTTGTTCACGAATTCGGACATTTTATTGCAGCCAGAATGTGCGGTATGCGTACGGATGCATTTGCAATCGGATTTGGCAAACGTCTTTTCGGTTGGAACAAAGTTACAGGTTTTACTTGGGGAGATTTGGATAAAGATACTGATTTACAAGGACACACTGATTACAAACTTTGCTTACTTCCACTTGGTGGTTACGTAAAAATTGCAGGGATGGTTGACGAAAGTTTTGATACTGAATTTGCCGACAAAGAACCGGAGCCTTATGAATTTAGAGCAAAACCAACATATCAAAAATTATTTGTCATAACTGCCGGTGTTTTAATGAACTTATTACTTGCTGTTGCAATTTATTGGGGAATTAATTTTTTCCAAGGCAAACAAGTAATGGAAACAACAGAAATAGGTGTAGTTGCAGATTCATCATTAGCCTATCAAGCAGGTTTCCGTTCTTATGACAAAGTTATTTCAGTTAACGGAACTCCGGTTAGTGATTGGGAAAACTTCTTAAATACATTATTAATAAAAAATATTGGGAAAGATGTTGACGTTACAGTTGAAAGAAACGGCGAAGAAGTAACATTCAAAGCGCCTAAGAATATTTTAGGAAAGGCAGCTCAAACACCAATGTTTTTAACAATTGGTGAAACAAAGCCAATGATAAGTGGTGTGTTGGAAAACTCTCCGGCTGAAAAAGCAGGAATAAAACCCGGCGATATTTTTTATGAATTAAATAAAAAGAAAGTTGCCAGCACAAAACAGGTAATAAGTATTATTTCTTCGCATAAAGACACCGATATTCCAATAAAATTAATTAGAAAAGATGATACAATTGCAACTGAAGTTAATCCCGGCTTGGAAGGTAAAATTGGTGTTGCTCTTGGTGATGCTTATGTTGGTCCTGTTACTTATAAAGATTATGGTTTAGGAGAATCTTTAAGTAAAAGTTTTTCCAACGTTAGTCTTTATACGGCTCTTACTTTCAAAATGTTCGGCAGTATTATCAAGGGAGATGCTGCTTTGGCAGATAATATTGGCGGTCCGGTAAAGATTGCAAAATTTGCAGCACAATCCGCTGATGCCGGACTAATTCCATTTTTATTATTTTTAGCAATGTTAAGTTTAAGTCTTGCAATTATAAATATTTTACCATTCCCTGTTTTAGACGGCGGACATTTTGTAATAATATTGATTGAAGGCATAATAGGAAAAGAATTACCGATAAAAGCTAAAATTGCAATTCAAAATGTAGGTTTTGTTATTTTGCTTTTGTTAATGGTTTTTATTGTTTATACGGATATTTCAAGCTTATAAGGTTATTAAATACACTCTTTTTATACATAACTTAAAGAAAGTATTTTAAACTAGGTTTTGAATGCTAATCAAAAATTAAAGCAAACAGTCTTTCAATAGATTAAACTAAGGTTAATTTCTTGAGGGAGGTTTAACTTGTTGCCATCTATCTTATTTTAGAATAGAACCAAAATTTATAATAAGTTTACATTTAAAACAAAACCCCGATTTTTTTCTACTAATCGGGGTTTAACAAATAAATCTTTTTTACAAAAAAACTTAGCTCATCTACTAATCAACCTTAAACATAGAATCTTTTAATCCCGTATTTATTTTTACGGATGTTACTTCCAATTCCAATTTGTTTGCTCCTACCGTTTGTGACATTTTGTAAGGAACCATTAGTCCGTTTACCGGTTTATAATCTCCGAGATCAACAGTTTGCGTAAAATTACCTTGCGGTGTTTTTATTGAATTAACTTCGCGTACTTTCAGTCCTGTGCTTACATCATAGTATTCTGTTTTTTTAGTTCCTGTTGGATATGTGAACAATATTTTATAAGCATCTTTATCGTTTATTTTTTCAATACCTTTTAATTCATATTTAACATTGTATTTTTTATAATCTACAACCATGTATAAATTATTTTGCAATTTTAGGTCTTCTAATTTATCGCCGGTAATTTCTTGTACTTGTCCCATTGCTTCTTGCTTAGCTTTTTTTCCATCAAAAATAATTACTTGCTTACCAACACCAAAATCAACTTCTTGATAAAGTTTATTAGGAGCTTTTTGAGACATGGTCAATTTAATATCCATTCCTTGCATCTTTCCTTTAAGCTTGGTTGTTTTATCTTTAACGGCAAGTAACTTTTCTTTACCACCTATTGCTTTTACATATTTTTCAATTATGCTTTCGGCAGTTATATCAGACGGAACTTTTTTAACATTAGGGTCGTATTTATTTCCGTAATTATCATAATATTGTATTTTACCGCTCGGACTGAATTTTTTCAAACTTTTTGCAACTTCATCGGCATTTCCAACAACAATTACATTGCAATTTTTGGGTTTAAGATATTTTTTTGACACTGTTTGAATATCATCGGCAGTAATTTTATTTAGTCTTTTCAAATATGTTTTATAATAATCTTTAGGTAAGTTATATTTTTCAATATTTAAAGCAAACGAAGCTATAGTTTGAGGTTTTTCCAAAGATCTTGCAAAACCTCCGGCCATAAAATTTTTAAATCTGCTTAATTCAACATCTCCAACTTTTTCGTTTCTTAATCTTTTCATTTCATTTAATATTTCCGTTACCGAACTATCGGTTACGGGGTTTCTAACGGTAGTTTGAGCAATAAAGTTACCTACTAATCTATCGGAAGCAATGCGTGCATAAGCGCCATAAGTGTAAGCATGTTTTTCTCTCAGGTTTTGCATTAATCTTGCAGAAAATGATCCGCCTAAAATTGTACTCATTAGGCTTGCTTTAATAACATCATCACTACCTTTTTTTAGATCAATTGGATATGTAATATTTATTACAGACTGAACCGATGCAGGTCTATCTGAAATTGCAACTCTTCTTACTATAGGTGCTTTGGGTGTTTTGTATTTTTTTCCGGTTACTTGTTTCTTTTCCCAACTGCCAAGATATTTTTCAACCAAGTCTTTTGCTTCGTCTAGTGTAATATCACCAACTATGGCAAGTAAAGAAATATTAGGTCTGAAAAAATCTTTATAATAATTTTTACACATATCCAACGTTACGGATTTAACGGTTTCTTCCGTAGTTACTTCTCCGTAAGGATGGTTTTTACCGTAATTAAGAACTTTTCGCAAATTAGAAGCAATTGAACTTGGTTCTTCTTTTGCAGCTGCCAAACCGGAAATAGTTTGTTTTTTAATTTTATCCAATTCTTCTTGTTTGAAATCTGCATTTAATATTATATCGGAAATAATATCCATCAAAGAAGAGAAATGGCGTTTTAACGAAGAACCGTAAATACTTTGTCCGGATGTATATAGACTAGCCCCAATAAAATCAACAGCTTCATCTATTTGATCTTTAGTTTTGGTTTTTGTTCCTGTTCTTAATAATTGTCCGGCAATATCTATGTAGCCTTTGTGTTTTCCTTCTAAAATCGGTTCGCGTACTGTTTCCAATCTAAAAGTAACTTTGGGCAATTTATGGTTTTCAATTACAAATACTTTTAACCCGTTAGGCAATTCAAAAGATTCATAATCGCCAAGTTTAATTTCCGGTGCCGGACCGGGTTTTGGTTGAATACTTCTATCCAATTGAGCAAACAGATTTATTGCCGCTATCATTAAAAGGATAGTTATTGTTTTAATTTTCATTATTTCTCTCCAATATTATATTTCAATTTATTCTTATTTTTTCTTGTCTTTTTTCGGTAAATAATAAAGCACTACCCGATTGTTTTTATTTAAATATTTTTTTGCCACATTTTGAATTTCTTCTCTTGTAACATTCATATATTTATCTATCTCGGAATTTATCAAATTGGTATTTCCGTAGATTGCATGATAATCCGCCAAACTTCCGGCAATTCCCGCAACTGTAGAATTTTGGTTTACAAAAGTATTTTCAATTTGATTACGTAGTTTTTGAAATTCTTTTTCTGAAATAAGTTCATTTTTAACCTTATCCAATTCGTTTTGCATAGTTGCTTCCAAATCGTTTGCAGCAACACCTTTGTTACTTATTGCATAAATCAAAAATAATCCCGGATCTTCAAGAGGATAAACAAACGAACCGGCATTAATTGCTTTTTGTGTTTTATCTACCAAAGCTTTATGCAAACGGGAACTTTGACCGGATGCAAGTAAAGTTGTTAACATATCCAAGGCATAAAAATCTTTTGTACCCAAGGCAGGAATTCTATAAGCTTGAGCAACCAAAGGAAGTTGGATATTATCATAAACCGTATCACGCACTTCTCCGTTTAGAGGTGGTTCAACAACTGTTGGTCTAGGAATTTTCTTCTTCCCTTTTGGAATATCGGCAAAATATTTTTTAACTAAATCTTTTGTTTTGTTAACATCTATATCTCCGGCAATTACAAGAGTTGCATTTTGCGGTACGTAAAATGTGTGATAAAAATCTCTGAATTCATCAATTGTTGCTTGATCTATATATTGTGCCGAACCAATAGGCAACCATTTATAAGGATGAACTTTATAAGCTCGTTTAAATGTTTCTTCCATAAAGGTTCCGTAAGGTCTGTTATCGTATCTTTGACTTCTTTCTTCTTTAACAACTTTTCTTTGTGTTTCAACTCCAATAGTATCAATTTTTGCATGCATTAGTCTTTCGGATTCTATCCAAAGACCTAACTCAAGTTGATTTGATGGCATTATTTCGTAATAGTATGTTTTATCTTGTGTTGTATAAGCGTTATTTGCAGAGCCGGAACTTTCCATTATTTTATCAAATTTTCCTCTTGGAATATTTTCCGATCCTTCAAACATCAGATGTTCAAAAAAATGTGCGAAACCGGTTCTTGAAGGTTCTTCATTTTTAGAACCTACATGATAAAGTATGGAAACCGCAACAATAGGTGTTGTATGGTCTTCGTGTAATATTACATGTAAACCGTTTTCCAAATCAAATTCAGTGAATTCAATTTTTCGTGCTTGTGCAAATGTTAAAGTGGAAATTAACAAAAGAACAAGAATAGCTTTGATTTTCATTATGCTCCTTATTTATTTTTAATTTGTTATTGAAGAATTAAATTTCAAAATAGTAAAAAATATTTTTATAAAGTTAATTATCTAATTATTTAAATAAAAATTAGTAAAAAATTGTAAATCTATTACAATAAAACTTACTAAAATATATTTGACGAGTATTGTGCTTAAATGTTCCGTAAATATGTGGAATTATAGTTAATAAGAAGAAAATTTCTACAGCTTATTTGTTAAAATTAAAGTCCTAATATAGAGTAGGTTAAAACAAAAAAAATTCTCAACAACATTGTAAAATTTAATAATGGATTATTTGGTTAAACCCAATTTATACATTAGAATTTAGAAATTGTTTATAAAACTCTGATGCAATAAGTTAAAGAGACTTTCAACTTAACCATTCCCAATGCTTTACATTAGAGTAATTGCTTTTATTACAATAGATTAGATCTCTTCTGTTTTTCTATTGCATAATTCGGGTTAAACAAAATCGTTAAGTTTTAATACCTCAGAACCTTGCAGTCAAATTAATAAAAAAATATATTTTGAAATTAATCTTCATCAAATCCCGGTCGTATAAAACTGCGGGCATTAGGAAATTTTTTCTCTATGGTATGTTGTAATTCTATTAAATGCAAAATATTTGTGAATATAAGTTTATCTTCGTCGGAAAAATACAACAATAAATTTTCCCAAGCGCTTATTGAGCTATCAATTCCGATTAAAGCAACTTTTGCAGAACCATCGGAATCTTTCGGCAAATCATCTACTACATCTAAATCCTCACCAGATAAAGCCCGCATAATTTTTACATAAATTTGGTATTGATACCACTGAACAACTTCAATAGAATCAACTATTTTGGAGATAGCTTTGGAGTTTAATGCTTGCATTTCTAAACTGCCGGATTTTTTTGAATTGTTCCTTTGGTTATTAAACCATTCATTAACCATGCTAATATATTTTTTTGAAGCTTCGGCACAATCGGAACTTTCATTAATTAATCTTTTAATTTTCCTTTCCTCTATAAAACTTTCCTCTTCTTCAGTATCTTCGCTATCAAAATCCAATTCCATATTTTTTTCATAAAATGAATTTTTTGTATCCGTAAAATATTTTTCAAAAATATCTTCCAACGAAGTAATACCGTTATCAAGTTCGTTTTTCTTAGTTTCTATCTCGTTTTCAATAGCTCCTAACATACACCTTGATGTAAATTCACATCGTTGACACCAGCGATTGCAATAGTTGTATATTCCCGATATAAATTGATTACTGTTTTTATTTTGTTCTTGGTTCATTTTTTATAATAATTTGTATCCAAAATTATCGGAAGAAAAAACAATAATAATTTGCGATAAAGAATTAACGTTTAATTCCACCAGGGAAAAAATTTATCTTAACTTCTCTAAAAAATAATTAAGCAGCTCATCTTTTTTCAAACGAATTTGCTCCATACTGTCGCGGTCTCTTATCGTAACCGTATCATCTTCAAAAGTTTGGGTATCAACCGTAACGCAAAAAGGTGTTCCAGCTTCGTCTTGTCGTCTGTATCTTCTTCCAACAGCACCTTTGCTATCGTAAAATACTTTCATATAAGGACGTAACTCGGCTTCAATTTCTTTGGCAACTTCCGGCATACCGTCTTTATTTACCAAAGGAAAAATTGCAACTTTAATGGGTGATAATTTAGGATGAAATTTCAGTACAACTCTTGTTTCTCCTTTTACTTCTTCTTCGTGGTAAGCATTTATTAAAAATGCCATAAACGATCTTGAAGCGCCGGCAGATGTTTCAATTATAAAAGGAATATATTTTTCTTTAATTTCATCATCATAATATTTTTGCGATTTACCGGAATACTCTTCGTGTCTTCTTAAATCAAAATCCGTTCTGTTATGTATTCCTTCAATTTCTCCCCAACCGAAAGGAAACTTATATTCAATATCGGTAGCTTCTTTTGCATAGTGCGCAAGTTTATCTGCCGGATGATCGTGAAACCGTAATTTGTCTTCACTTATTCCCAAATTTTTATAAAAGTTTATTCTCGTTTCTTTCCAAGCATCGTAATGTTTTTTATCTTCGGAAGGTTTTACAAAATATTGCATTTCCATTTGTTCAAATTCGCGTGTACGGAAAAGGAAATTTTTTGTATTTATTTCGTTACGAAACGCTTTGCCTATTTGTGCAATTCCGAACGGCAATTTTTGTCTGCTTGCACTTTGAACATTTAAAAAGTTCACAAAAATACCTTGTGCTGTTTCGGGTCTTAAATATATTGCATTTTCCGTTTTTTCAACCGGACCTAAAAATGTTTTGAACATTAAGTTAAAACTTCTCGGTTCGGTAAATGTTCCTTTATTTCCGCATTGCGGACAATTGACTTCTTCTAAAAATTTTGGGGCGGTATCTTTTAATTCAAGCAGTGCTTCAAATTTTTCATTAAGCGAAAGTTCGGAGTTTAGGATGTTTTCTATTTTCTCTTTTTCTTCCG
>Ga0256833_1001926_pt1 | contig 14974 bp, 13 predicted proteins | sample 356284metaG_FD_190535 | JGI IMG/M metagenome (GOLD analysis project Ga0256833, IMG submission 190535) | Hydrothermal vent microbial communities from Mid Atlantic Ridge, Atlantic Ocean - 356-284 | ecosystem: Environmental > Aquatic > Marine > Hydrothermal vents | place: Atlantic Ocean: Mid...
CATGCTCAATAGTCGACCTATTAAAGTATTTAATGAAGGTCAGATGAGTAGGGATTTTACTTATATTGACGATATTGTTGACGGTATCGTTAAGGTGATAGATAATCCGGCAACACCGGATGCGACATGGAGTGCATTGAACCCCACACCACAAAGCTCTTCGAGTTCATACCGTATATACAATATCGGTAATAGTGCGCCCGTTTCGTTAATGAAGTTTATTGAAACTATGGAGCAAGCCCTGGGCATGACGGCGCAAAAACAGATGTTGCCGATGCAAGACGGAGACGTGGTATCAACTTATGCTGATGTGAGTGCTTTAAGCAAAGAGTTTGGATACAAACCGAACACAACACTTGATGAGGGAATAGCGCAGTTTGTTGAATGGTATCAAAAATTTTACGGGAGAGCATCATAAATGAATACATATAAAATAGCGGTTATTGGGCTTGGGTATGTTGGATTGCCTCTTGCGCATGCATTTGCGACACAATATAACGTTATAGGGTTTGATATTTTTGAGGAACGTATTAAAGAGCTTTCGCAAGGTTACGATAGAACACTGGAATTGAATGAACTTCAAATGCAAGAAGCAATTGACAATGGAATAATATTTACCGCTACTTTAGAAGATATTGCCGATTGTAATATTTATATTGTGACGGTTCCAACACCTATAGATAAGTACAAAAAACCTGACCTTACACCGTTGATCAAAGCAAGTGAAGCAATAGGAAGCATCTTAAAAAAAGATGATATTGTTATTTATGAGTCTACCGTATATCCTGGAGCTACCGAAGAAGATTGTGTTCCCGTTCTTGAAAAATCGAGTGGACTGAAATACAATCAAGACTTTTTTTGCGGCTATTCTCCAGAAAGAATCAATCCCGGCGATAAAGAACATACGGTTACGAAAATATTAAAAATAACGTCAGGATCAACCCCTGATATCGCCAATAAAATAGATACACTCTATAAAAGCATTATTACAGCCGGAACACATCTGGCACCGACAATCAAAGTAGCAGAAGCAGCCAAAGTTATTGAAAATTCGCAACGAGATATTAATATTGCATTTGTTAACGAGCTCTCAATGATATTTAACCGACTCGATATTGATACGAATGCCGTGCTTGAAGCGGCAGGAACCAAGTGGAATTTTCTACCGTTTAAACCCGGTTTGGTCGGTGGCCATTGCATCGGTGTAGATCCTTATTATTTAACACACAAGGCCCAAGAAATTGGCTATAACCCAGAAATCATCTTAGCCGGACGACGTCTAAATGATAATATGGGCATTTATGTGGCAAACCAAGTGATTAAGCTAATGATTAAAAAAGGGCACAAGATAGAAAATGCCAAAGTGCTGGTACTGGGTATTACATTTAAGGAAAACTGTCCCGATATTCGCAACTCCCGTGTTATAGATGTTATTAATGAACTTCAGGAGTTCGGAGTCATTGTAGATGTTTTTGATCCATGGGCAGACAAAGAGGAGGTGCATAAAGAGTATGGTATTATGATGCTTGATGCATTTGAATTAGAGCAGTATGCGTCAGTACTTTTAGCGGTAGCGCATGATGAGTTCAAAAATCTTGATTTTTGTATGAGTGAGAGGCAGGTACTTTTTGACATTAAGTCAATGATAACAGACAAACACGTAGATGGACGACTCTAATGACAGCATTTGAAACACTTTTGGAAATATTACAACAAGAACAAAAAACATGGTTAGTTACAGGAAATGCCGGATTTATCGGTTCAAATTTAGTAGAGTTTTTGCTTTTACACAATCAAAAAGTTGTAGGTTTAGATAATTTTTCTACGGGATATCAACACAATATTGACAATGTTCTCGCCTGTGTCGGTGATCGGGCAGCAGAAAACTTTGTTTTTATTCAAGGAGACATTGCTGATTTAAAAATATGTCAGCAAGCGTGTGAGGGAGTAGATATTATATTGCATCAGGCGGCTTTGGGGTCAGTTCCTCGTTCAATCGCAGATCCGGTGACATCCAATCGTTCTAACATTACGGGTTTTTTAAATATGCTGACGGCGGCTAAAGATGCAGGTATTAAACGTTTTGTATATGCCAGTTCCAGTTCAGTTTATGGAGACTCAACGGAACTTCCAAAAGTTGAGGAACGAACCGGAAAATTACTTTCACCGTATGCTGCAATGAAAATGACTAACGAACTGTATGCAGGAGTGTTTGCACGTACATACGGTATGGAGACTATCGGATTACGATATTTCAACGTTTTTGGCCGTCGTCAAGATCCCGACGGAGCATATGCAGCAGTTATTCCCAAGTGGATAAGCGCACTGCTGAATGATGATGCGGTATATATTAACGGCGATGGAGAGACCAGTCGAGATTTTACGTATATAGACAATGTCATTCAGATGAACCTTTTAGCGGGAATGACAACAAATACCCGCGCATTTTCTGAAGCGTTTAATGTTGCAGTCGGGGGACGTAATACCTTGAATGAACTTTATGTGACTATTAGCAATGAGCTGGCAAAGCATTTAGCAGAATTTCAAAGGAAAGAACCGATATATCGTGACTTTAGAGAAGGTGATATTCGTCACTCTAATGCCAATATTTCAAAAGCTGAACACTTGGTTGGCTATAAACCAACACATGACATCTATCGGGGAATGGAAGAAGCAATAGAGTGGTATATCGATAATATAGCAGTCAAGTCATGATAAGTATTGTAGAAAAAGATATCAGCAAATTGGCCACTGTACAAACTCCGGCACACACAAAATATTATGCTGACATTTATGCGCTTCCCGATTTAATTGAAGTCAATCGGTATGCTGAAAACAAGCATCTCAAGCTTCAGGTAATTGGGAAAGGAAGTAATGTTCTTTTTACAAAAGAACATTACAGTGACAGATTATTTATAAGATTAAAAAAAGAGTTTAATAGTTTTAATCTTATGAATAATTCTGTACAGATTGGTGCGGCATTTTTATTAAAAAAAGCAGGGGCACGTCTGATTGAAAAAGGCTACAAGGATTTTACGTATATGTGTTTAATCCCCGGAACGCTTGGAGGCGCCGTAAGGCAAAATGCCGGGACGACTCAAGAAGGAGAAATTAGAGACAATCTTTTAAGCGTCAGGTTGTTCGATACACAAAGCAGTGAAGAAGTTACACTAAGCAATAAAGAGATGCTGTTTTCGTATCGAAACTCTTTGGTGCAACAAGAACACGACCGCTATATTGTTTTATCTGCGATATTTTCTTGCGGTGATCCGGTAAATGATATTGAAGGTTTAAAAAAAGAGGTAGAAAATAAAAAAAAGATGAAGCGAGAAAAAGAGCCCCGCGGGTACTCTTTTGGATCGACATTTAAGAGTCGACTTCATGAAAGGGCTGCATGGTACTATCTGGATCAGGTAGGATTGCGGAACTATACTGTAGGTGGAGCTAAGTTTTCTCAAAAACACCCTAATTGGATTATTAATTATAATAATGCAACGGCTAAAGATGTTATGGCATTGATCTCTAAGGCAAAAGATCGTGTTAATAAACAGTTTAATATTGAGCTTATTGAAGAAGTAGAATTGATTTAAAAGGCATGAAATGAAAAAAGTACGCGTTAACAGATCAAAGCTTGAGGGAGAAGTGACGGTTTCAGGAGCAAAGAACAGCTCATTGCGTCTCTTGGCAGCGACATTATTAACACAAGAAGAGGTCGTTTTAACCAATGTTCCTACAGGCATCTTAGACTTTCAGATACATGTTGACATGCTTGAAGTATTAGGTAAAAAGGTGATAGCGGGTTCACATATTGCTAGAATAAAAGAGGGTACGCTAGGTAATGTTCTTGAATGGAACCAGCGATCGATCCGAAATACATTGTTGATTTTGGGAGCACTGCTTACACGTACCGGATACGGTAAAGTACCACTACCAGGGGGTTGTAAGCTAGGCGAACGTAAATATGATTTACATGTAATGGCAATGGAACAGATGGGTGCAAAAGTTTGGGAAGAAGAAGAATACTTAGTAGCACAATCAGACGGGAGACTCACAGGCGCTGAAATAAGATTACCGTTTCGATCGACGGGAGCGACGGAAAACAGTATTATAATGGCGGTTCTTGCAAAAGGGCAAACGCAAATATGGAATCCACATATTCGACCCGAAATACTTGATCTCATAAGCATGTTGAGGCGCATGGGAGCAAACATTCGCGTTAATGGGCAGGAGTCTATTGTTGTGGATGGAGTAGAATCTCTTTATGGCATGGAATACTCCTGTGTACCGGACAATATGGAAGCACTGACTTTTGCTATTGCAGCGGCAGTGACCGGAGGAGAGGTGGAAATTCATAATTTTCCATTAGAACATTTGGAAATTCCCATGATCTATCTTCGTGAGTCCGGACTTAGGTACTATATTTCTGAAGACAGATGTAGTATTATTGTAAAAAATTCAAATGTATACCCTATAGAGATAGCGACGGGGCCGTACCCCTCCTTGAATTCTGATATGCAGCCCCTGTTTGCTGTATACGGACTGACGGCGCAAGGAGAAAGCAAAATTATTGACTTGCGGTTTCCTGGAAGATACCAGTATGCATTGGAGCTCAATAAAATGGGAGCAAAGACAACGACAGATGGCGATATGTTAATTATCAATGGCGGATACAGCTTAAGAGGTACAACCGTAACCGCATTGGATTTAAGAGCCGGAGCAGCTTTAATGCTGGCAGGAATGGTTGCAGAGGGAGAGACGGTTATTGAACACTTTGAGCAGGTTGAGCGTGGATATGAAAATATTATAGAGAAAATGAGCAGTTTAGGAGGAAAAATCATTGGAATTTCGAGAGCTTAAACGATCGATAAGCAGAGACTTTGAATTTCTACGGGGAGATTCCAGAGGAATAAAAAGTTATATTATTACAATATTTTTTAATCCTAAATTTCAAATACTGTTTAACTATAGACTTTCTGTATATTTAGAGCAGTCTCCATTTGGTTTTTTTAATATAATTACTAAATACATCAATTTGATTGTATTTAGCAGTGAAATATCACCCAATGCTATTATAGGTGAAAACATCAAAATACCACACCCTATAGGTCTTGTAATCGGTCATGATGTCAAAATTGGAGATAATGTGACGATCTATCAGAATGTAACTATTGGCGGTAAAAACATAGGGGAGGGTAAATATCCGACTATTGGCAATAGTGTGGTCATATTTGCAAATACAACGATCGTTGGCGATATTGTTATTTCTGACAATATAACAATTGGTGCGAATTCACTGGTGCTAAGCAGTTGTCCTGCTGTTGGTGCTGTGTATGCAGGCAATCCAGCTAAAAAAATTCAAAAAGATTGTAGGTAATGTTACGCAAGTTAAATATTTTTAAGCGTATTGACGACAAATCAACACAAAATATTTTTAAAAATATGGCAGTGCTTATGTCAGGGGCAGTGATAGCACGAATAATTGGTTTTGGCTCGACACCTATTTTAACAAGACTGTATACCCCGGAACATTTTGGAATATTATCCATATTCTTGGCTGTTTTGGCTATGATTTTGCCTTTTGCAACATTACGTTACTCTATTGCTATTCCTCTTTTAAAATATAATGGAATTGCAATAAACCTTGTAGCAGTGTCCATGTTGATTTTAAGTATAGTTACTTTAATAACAATTGGAATATTTGGATTGTTCTACCCTATCATTTTTAAGTTGTTTTCGCTTGAGACATTACAGGCATACTGGTGGCTTCTGCCAATTGCTGTTTTTGCTTCAGGAATGTATGAAATATTTCAAAGCTGGCTTGTCAGACAGAAAGATTTTAAGGCATTAGCAACGACAGATGTTCTTACTACAATTGGCGGGGCAATTACTAAAATTGGCTTGGCACTTATGGGAATAAAGCCACTGGGCTTACTTTTAGGAAGTGTTTTTGTAAGTTCTTTTGGTTCAATACTATTGTTTTTTAGAGTAAAAAATCTTTTAAAGATAAATAAAAAATTTCTACGTTTTTCTCGTATGAAATTTTTAATACTATACTATATGGAGTATCCAAAATATCGCTTGCCATCACAGTTTTTGTTGGTATTATCTATGCAAGCACCGTTATTGGCATTAGCAAATTTTTTTGGAACTGATACGGTAGGGCAGTTTAGTTTAGCCCTTATGGCCCTGAGTCTTCCGGTAACATTGCTTGGCAATAGTATGGGGCAAGCTTATTATGCAGAAATTGCGAAGGTAGGCAAAAAAAATCCAGAAAAAATTTTTGAGATTTCGAAGCATATTATCAAAAAACTTTTGCTATTAAGCATTATCCCTTTTATAGTAATATTGTTCGCATCTCCTTTGTTGTTTAGTTTTGTCTTTGGAGAAGCATGGCGAGAAGCAGGTGCTTTTGCCCAGCTGTTGTCATTATATATGTTGGCCTCATTTGTTTCTGCTCCCTTGGTAAACACACTTAGTGTCTTTGAGCGGCAGTCTTTGTTTTTAAAATTAAATATAATAAGAGTAGGGCTTCTTCTTGGAGTTTTTACTACTGTATATTTTCTGAATTTGGGTGCTATTGAAACAGTTTTTCTATACAGTATGGTTATGGCGATGCATTTTATATATGTAAGCACTACTATTTTTACAGTGATAAAACAAGAAATTATTTTAGTTAAAAGTCGAAACGGAAGATTATGAAAAAGCGCAGAAAAGTGATATATTTAATTACAAAAAATACACAAGGTCGTGGCGGGCATTACTACAGCATGAAAACTACTATGAATGCTCTCAAAGAGATTATAGATCCCGTTGCAATTACAGTCAGTAAGGTGAAAAGTTCTCTTAAGAAGAAAAGCTTTAAAGAAACAGATTATACGATATATTGTAATGGGTGGAATCTACTTTATGTTATATATATATTAATAAAATACATTCGAAAAGAACGGCCAGTTGTTATACATGCTTTTGATGGTCTCGCATTGTTTTTTGCAAGAATCATAAGTCATACATGCAAAATTCCTATTTTATATACAAAGTGTGGAGGTGCAAATCCTAATGGATATTACCCTTACGCAAAAGAAATTATATTATACAGCCGTGAAAATTTAAATTTTTTTAAATCTCAAGAAAAGCTAAATAATTCAACTTTTTACTATATTCCAAATCGAGTGACGTCAATTAATAGCGATGCAGATCGCATTGAAATAATAAAAAAGAAAATTCACGATACTAAAAAGGTATTATTGCGCATTGCTCGCTTTGGTCCTGCTTACCAAAAAAGTATCATGCAGAGTATTGATTTGGTCGAGTTTTTGAACATGCAACAGATTGAAATACAATTGGTTATAATCGGCATTGTGCAGGATAAACTAGTGTATGATGAAGTAATGAGTTATATAAGTAAGCGAAAATATCTTGATATTTATGTGTTTGTGGATGATATAATTACTGCCAATGCATCAGAACTTATTGATTGTGCAGATTATGTAGTGGGTACTGGAAGAAGCTTTATGGAAGCAGCATCGAAACAAAAGATTTTGTTTACACCAATTGAAGATTCAGAGCTACCAATGCTCGTTACAAAAGAGAATTTCGAGAGTCTTTTCATAACAAACTTTTCACCAAGAAATCAATGCTCCACAAAAGAAATGCAACAAAATAAGAAAAATATAATAAGATTATTTGAATCAAAGGATTATTTTGAAGAACAAAAAAAGTTTGTAAAGTCGATATATGAAGAGTATTTTAATATAAACACAACAAAAGAAGAGTATAAAAAAATTTACTCGTCTGTAGTGTATCAAAAAGAAGAAAATCTTTTGGATTTTTTAGAACACTTTGTACGAACAAGCATCTCTTTTGCCAAATAATGTATAATGAAAAGTAAAAAAAAGAGGATAGAGTGAAGTCCAGTTTAATTAAATTGCAGTATATTTTATTGACGTTATATATTGCGGCTATAATTGTTTTTAAACAATATAATTTCAATATCACACATTTTATTAATATGTTTCTAATAGCGGTGTTTATTATATTAAATTTATTGGAAAAAGAACATAAGTATAAAATTAATATAGTTATTATATTATATGCTTTTTTTATCATTATATCTCTCGCAAGCTCACTATGGGGGGTTGATCCTGATAATCCATCGTTTAAGTCACTTCAATTGTTTCTTATTCTTGTAAATATGGTTGTTATATACAATATAGTAAAAAAATATAATGCAGTAGATACTTTTTTTTATGGTATATTAATAGGATCATTGATAAATTATTTGATTATGTTTGAAGTTATTCCTGTGTCTTATGATATATATATGGGAAAAGGGTTAGGAGCGAGAGCTGTTGGAACGATGGGAAATCCAAATATATTAACAACGGCCATGTTGCTTTCAATGCTAGTTAGTATGTTGTATTTATATAGAAGAGAAAGTATAAATAAAATATTTTATTTATACCAGTTTGTAAATATTTTTATGGCAATGTATTTAATTTTACTAACAGTGTCAAAGAAAGGAATTCTTCTTGGATGTCTAATTTTGCTCATGTATGTATTTATTTCGATAAAAAATAAGAAAGGTATTGCTCAGCTTAGTGCTTTAGTGCTTTTTGGCATAGTAATAGCACAATTCTTTTTAGATTGGACTCAGGTAGAGTTTCTTTTTGAATATATAGACCGGAGGTTTACTGATTTTATAGACAGTTTGTCCAGTTTAAGTCACTCTGCTGACAGTAGCACAGCAATACGAAAAAGATTAATAGAATTTGGATTAACAGCATTTCAATCAAGTCCGTTGCTTGGCCATGGCCTTGACAACTTTCGTACATTGACATCAGGTCAATATGCACATAACAATCCTGTTGAGCTGTTGGTTGGCGTTGGACTTCTTGGAGTAGTGACTTATTACAGTATCCATGCATTTTTATTAAAAAAAATTTATGCAATGAAACAAAGTGAATTAAAATATATTTTATATTTTTTTGTATTGAGTATCTTATTAATGGACTTGACCACAGTATCATACGGAGGAAAGTTGATAATTTTTTCTATGCTCTACATATCTATCATTGCGGAATCTGAGAATAAAAATCTATATAATCATAAAAAAACACTTTAAAGGTTGTGCTATGGAAAGAATCAAGTTCTTATTTTTTATTCCAAACTTCAATATGGGGGGTGCTGAAAAAGTAATGCTTAATATTGTAAGAGAGTTGGATGCGACCTATTTTGAGATACATATTGCAGTTGTTCTAAAGGAAGGACCTTTATATAGTTTGGTTCCTGAAAGCGTTAAGGTACATGAATTAGGTACATCCAAGGTACTTTTGTCTGTTTTGAAGCTTAGAAATCTTATCAAAAAACTGTCACCTGCTATGATTTATTCAACGCTGTTTCGAACACATATTGCGTTAGATATAGCGCTAAGTAGCATTAAAATAAGACCTATTGTTATATTGAGAAATCCCACATCTCCAAAACTAATACTTAAAGAGAAAAATCTGGGTGCTATAGAGAAATTTTTTTTAGTTAAAGCTTATAGCAATGCTTCACATATATTGGCACAAACTCCTGATATGAAAAAAGAGCTGGTACAGTATTTCCATCTTGAAGAAGAGAGGATTCAAGTTTTTATAAATCCTCTGGATACTGCTTCAATTCAAGAGGGAATTAAAAATATTAAAAATCCATTTGATGTAAATAGAATTAATGTAGTAGCAATGGGAAGACTTGGTAAAGAGAAGGCTTTAGACGTATTATTAAAAGCATTTAAGCTGGTAGTTCAAAAAAACCATCATTATGTTTTACATATTATTGGTCGGGATGTTGGTGAAAAAAAGAGCTTGCTAAAATTAAGAGAAACGTTAAACCTTGAAGAAAATGTGAAGTTTTGGGATGAGCAGAGTAATCCATACCGATTTTACTATTTTTCAGATTTATATGTATTGTCTTCTATTAGAGAAGGGTTACCAAACACGGTACTTGAAAATCTTTATATGAAAAAACCTATTGTTGCAACAAAATGTGTACCTTTTATGAGCGAACTTATAAAAAATGGAAAAAATGGTTTTTTAGTTAAGGTTGGAGATATTAATCAATTAGCAGAAAAGATATTGCAATATAAAGAAATAGATGTGAAAAGCTACGGTATGCTAGAAAGTCAAATAGACACAAATGAGTTTTTTAAGACATGCTTAAATAGAATGGCATTTGAATAATGAAAAACAGTTGATTAATTTAGGAGATATGGGGATGTTTAAAAAAATAAAACATATTATGAAGAGCATTATTTATAAATTATTCAGTGCAAACAAGGTTGCAGAGTTAGAGGGTGTTCACTATGGAAATAATTGTAAGTTTATGACAAAAAATTTTGGAAGTGAACCTTATTTAATTCATATTGGAAACAATTTTGCTACTTCATCGGGAGTGACTTTTGTAACCCATGACGGCTCAGTTCATGTGTTACGAAATATATTTGATGATATGAAAAACATTGATCTATTTGATCCTATTTATATAGGAAACAATGTGTTCATTGGTATTAATGCTACAATATTGCCAGGAAGTAAAATAGGAAATAATGTAATTGTAGGAGCAGGAAGCGTAGTTAAGGGAGTGCTGAAATCTGATAGTGTTTATGCGGGAGTGCCGGTAAAGTATATTTGCTCAATAGCGGAGTACACTAAAAAAAACAAGCAGTATTTTGACTATACAAAACATATGAGTAGTGCTGAAAAAAAGAGGTTTTTGCACAAAAAATATGGAGAAGCCGAGTATGAAGTTAAGTAGTTTTCATAAACTAGCAGCCCGTTTGCAGGATTTTAAAATACCGATATTGCCAAAGCTAATTTACTATATGCAATTTCTCCTGTTTAATTCATCTCTTCCGGCTACGGTAAAAATTGGAAAGAATACGGTCTTTGGTTATGGGGGAATAGGTGTTGTTATTCATGCCAGAGCTGTTATAGGTCGTGATTGTGTTTTAGGGCAAGGCATAACCATTGGAGGACGCTCAAAAGCTTATGGTGTTCCTGTAATAGGCAATAATGTATATGTTGGTCCGGGAGCAAGAATATTGGGCGATATTACAATTGGAAATAATGTGATAATTGGACCCAACTCTGTTGTCATTGATTCAATACCTGATAATTGTATTGCCGTTGGTATTCCTGCTAAAATAATTAAAAAAAATATTAACAAAGAAGATTATGTCTAAGGCTTTAATGATTGGCCCCCGAAAAAACAAAAAAAATCCCGATAAAATCGGTGGGGTCATTGTCCTGTTTGAGGATCTGCTCTCTTATTGTGATGCGCACGGTATTTCCTACGACGTTATCGATACCAACAAAGAGAACTACTCCAACAGGCTATTTTCATATGTTGCCATTGTTTTCTTGTTGCTTCGAAAAATTCCCAGAGCAACACATCTGTCGCTACACGGTACCGCCAATGACTTTGTGCTGATTGCACCGGTTGCCGTATTGTTTTCAAAACTCTTTGGAACGTCGGTGAGTTTACGAAAGTTTGCCGGTAATTTTCATGAGCTTTTTGAAGGGTTCTCGGGTTTAAAACGGCGTATTGTAACGTGGACGCTACAGCAATCTACATGTAATTTTTTTGAGACACGCTATTTGGTAGAATATTTTAAACCATACAACCCGCATACCCACTGGTTTCCCAACGTCAGAAAGCGGCAAGCGGTCAGTGTGAGCGGAGTATATCGCAAACGTTTTGTTTATATCGGGGGCATCTGCAGGGAGAAAGGTATTGAACTTTTGTGCGAAGCATCCAATCAGCTTGAAGATGACTATGTAGTTGATCTGTACGGCGTATTGCTGGAGGACTACACTAAAGATTTTTTTAACGACTATAAGGTACAATACCAAGGTATATTACAACCGGAAGATGTTATACATACATTACAACAGTATGATATATTGCTGCTGCCCTCATACAGAGAGGGGTATCCGGGCGTTATTATTGAGGCGCTATCGGTTGGATTACCCGTTATTGCCACCAAGCTGAAAGGAATAGAAGAGATGGTAAATCAGGAGTCGTCAGTGCTGATTGAACCCGGAAGTGTCGAACAGCTAGCCGCAGCAATGCAATCTTTTGGCACAACTGACTATGCTCAGAAATCATCGGCTGCCAAGCAGCAGTTTGATGCTTTTGACAGTGATATTCAAACGGAGCTTTTCTTCGCGCGTATTGGTTGGTAATGGTGAGAATTGCTGCGCTGATTCGGCTCTATCATACGGTAAAGTTTCTGCGTTTTAAACAGATCTATTATCGTCTGTTTTACCGGTTGCGCAGCCGTTGGCGACGTGTTACCGGATTCTCTTACCCTTTTACTGTCACGTCGGACGTCACCCCAATCACCTTAGCTCCTTCCATTCAAAGTGTTGCTCTGTTTCAGAATCGACGGGCCGATTTTCTTAATATTGTGCACGATTTTGGTAATGGTATTGATTGGAATATCGCTACATACGGTAAGCTCTGGACCTATAATCTGACCTATTTCGACTATCTGCACCATGGCGATGCTTCTAAAGAGGAGGGGATGGCGCTAATATATGACTTTGTGAAACAGATGCCTCTTCTTAAAGACGCTTTAGAGCCGTTTCCAATTGCATTACGGGGGATTAACTGGATCAAATTCCTTACGTATCACCATATTGACGATCGCGCCATTAATGATGCTCTGTATGCCCAGTATCATATATTGATGGACAACTTGGAGTACCATTTGCTGGGAAATCACTTGCTTGAAAACGGCTTTAGTCTGCTGTTTGGAGGCATCTACTTTCAAGATGCAGCATTGCGGCAGAAAGCAAGCGAGATTTTATATGCCGAACTGGATGAGCAGATTCTTGATGACGGGGCACATTTTGAGCTTAGTCCGATGTATCATCAGATTATGTTGTTCCGACTGCTTGAATGCATCAATTTGTTGCAGCACAACCCGGTTGACGCATCCCTTCAGAAGTTTTTGGAGACCAAAGCATCACTGATGCTCGGATGGCTTCGTCATATGACCTTTCAAGACGGCACTATTCCGCTTTTTAATGACAGCACCAATAACATAGCGCCTTCAAGTCGGGAGCTTTTTGATTATGCGGAGCGACTTAATGTACATGTAAATTCACGTCCGTTACACGAGAGCGGTTATCGAAAGTTTTCCAAAGGCCGGTACGAGTGCATTGTCGATGTCGGTTCAATCGGAGCGCGCTATATTGCCGGACATGCTCATGCCGATACCTTTGGTTTTGAGCTACATGTAAATAATCGACCCTTTATTGTCGATACGGGAATCTCCACCTATGAAGCCAATGCGCAGCGAATGACGGAGCGCGCTACCGTAGCGCACAATACGGTATCAATTAACAACGAGAGTCAAAGTGAACTGTGGGGCGCTTTTCGAGTAGCAGAACGTGCCGAAATTATATCTTTGCGTGAAGATGCCGATACTGTTACGGCAACACATAACGGCTACGAAAAACGCTACGGTGTACTGCATCAACGAGAATTTATAGGCGGTGACAAGCAGCTAACGCTTATTGATACGATTGTATCCGACAAAGAATACCACGCCGTCGCCAGAGTGCATTTTCATCCGGATATCACCGATGAAGAGATAGCACAGTCACTACGGTTTGAGCCTGCTTGCGAGTATACCGTTCGAGAGTATCGGTATGCGCCTGAATTTAATTTACATGTAAAGGCAAAGGTCGTGGAAGTTCTATTTACACAAAAACTTAAAACGGTGATTGCTATATGAAGATACTTTTTATTACCGATAACTTTCCGCCTGAAGTCAATGCGCCGGCAACACGAACGTATGAACACTGTATGGAGTGGAAGAAGCATCGCGATGTGCAGATCACGATTGTAACGTGCGCACCTAACTTCCCTCACGGTCAAGTGTATGAAGGTTATCAAAACAAGTTGTACCAAAAAGAGCATATTGACGGTATTACGGTCATTCGTGTCTGGAGTTATATGACCTCCAACAAAGGGTTTACCAAGAGGGTTCTGGACTACATGAGTTTTGCTTTTATGGCCTTTTTTGTCGGCATATGGACAAAGCACGACGTGATTGTTGCTACCTCGCCCCAGTTTTTTACTACATGGGCAGCGTGGGCCATCTCAAAAATCCGAAGAACGCCTTGGATCTTTGAACTTCGCGACATCTGGCCGGCATCCATCAAGACGGTTGGTGCCATGGACCAGGGATTTGTGCTCAATCAGTTAACCAAAATTGAGATGGGGCTTTACAAAGATGCCAACAAAGTTATTGCCGTAACCGATGCATTTAAAACCGAATTGGTAGAACGGGGTATAGAAGCGGAAAAAATAGCGGTAGTTACCAACGGCTCCAACCTCGATCTGTTTGTACCCAAAGAGAAAGACGGCGCTCTGTTGCGGCAGCTTCAGTTGGAGGGCAAGTTTATTGTCGGCTACATCGGAACACACGGTTTGGCACATAAACTTGATTTTATTATTCAAGCTGCCGCAGCTATAAACGATGCACGGATCCACTTTCTTTTTATCGGAGACGGGGCGGAAAAAGAGAAAATTGTACGCTTGGCAAAAGAACTTTCGCTGAAAAATGTGACGTTTTTAGACCCTATTGGTAAAGAGCTTGTTCCGCAGTACCTGTCGATTGTCGATCTCTCTTTGGCGCCGTTGAAAAAATCCGACACCTTTAAAAGTGTGATCCCCTCAAAAATATTTGAGGCCTCCGCCATGCGCAAACCGACACTTTTGGGAGTCGAAGGAGAGGCGCAAAAGATTCTGGAGTCGTATGGGGCAGGTTTGTGTTTTGAGCCTGAAAACGAAACGGATTTCATAGCAAAACTCTCTCGATTGAAAAATGATGAAGTGCTGTATCGGCAGTGCTTAAGCGGATGCGAGAAGCTGGCACACGACTTTGACAGAAAGTTATTGGCATCTAAGATGTTGGAGAGTA
>Ga0256833_1001928_pt1 | contig 14969 bp, 17 predicted proteins | sample 356284metaG_FD_190535 | JGI IMG/M metagenome (GOLD analysis project Ga0256833, IMG submission 190535) | Hydrothermal vent microbial communities from Mid Atlantic Ridge, Atlantic Ocean - 356-284 | ecosystem: Environmental > Aquatic > Marine > Hydrothermal vents | place: Atlantic Ocean: Mid...
CCAGTCCTATCAGGCGGGGAATGTAATCAGTATATGGGCTCCTCAGGAGCAGACTGTATGCCAGGGTGAAGTCGGCGGGGGAGGGGGAATCTTTCAGAATGCTGAGCACGGAATCCACTATGCCCCTTTCTATCAGGGAGGCCATTTCGCTGGGACTCTGGACCAGTATGAACAGGAGCACAGGTGTAATTTTACACCGTTTCGGGTGCTGTAAAATTTGGGGCAATCCATAAAGGAGGGACAGATGAGCAGGTGGAAGCAGTACAGAATCAGGAAGCAGCAGAAGAGAAAGCTTAAGAAGAAGTCCTACAGGGTGGAGGCCAGGATAGCGGAACTGCTCTCCGTTGGAGAAGTGGAGCGTGCTCTGGAACTGGCTCAGGAGTTTCTCGTGAAGCATCCCACCAATGTCAGGGCATGGGGTTATCGCAGGGGAGTGGAGATCTGGAAGGAGCACATAGAACCCAAACTGGCCAGATTGCCCCAGGATAAGGCCACGGTTGCAAGGGCAGATGCCCTGAAGATTCTCAGGGGCATCTGGAAGGTGGACCACAGGCTTACTCCCGAGAAGGTTTTACCGAAGATAGAGCCTGTGATTCCCGTTTCAGATTGATTGGGCCGGAACTTCTGGCCTTTACCTTTCATAAACTGTCTTTATCAGTCGAATGAGTCTGCGGGTGGATTTGGGAATGAATTGCCCGAAGAAGGGCTTTTTCCTGGACAGTTTTCTGTAGGCTGCTGTCGCCTGAGCAAGTCTCTGTATGGCAAATTTCATCAGGAGATCCATATCTGCTCCGTAGTACTCCGCAAGGCGGTGCCTGAAATCGTCTTTCAGATCCACATACGGGTCCCACAGGAGACTGGCCAGGTCGTAGTATGGGTGTCCGCAGTGGGCCGACTGGAAGTCTATGATCCGTATCCGGTTTCCCTTTATGAAGATGTTTCGGGATTGAAAATCCCTGTGCATGAAGGTCCTTTCTCCAAGGGTGGAAAGGAATAGGGCGTTCTCCTCAAGTATCTCTTTCAGATGGAGCATGTGGGAATTCCATCGGATGAAGTATTCCACCTCCGCCAATAGGGATTCTCCTGTGAATTGTGCAAGTCCTTCGCATTCTATTTTCTGAATATCTCTAAGGGTATCCAGCACCCGGAAATATATGTCCGGGGAGCGGCCTTCTCTCATCCATCTGTACAGGGATTCGTTTCCCAGGTCTTCCATGAGTATTTCCCTTCCATCGAAGCGGTAGATCTCGGGGGAGAAGGGACGGAGCATTTGGGCTATCTTCGAATATCTTTCGAGCGCTTCTGTGTCCTCGTCCCGGAGGAGTATCGCGGTTCTGTCTCCCCACTTCACCCGGTAGAAGATCCTGTCCGAACCGTCCTGCAGGAGCTCTATTATTTCCATGGGGGTGGGGGGAGGGAGAGCCCTCCCATCCTCACTCAATTACAGCCGCTGAGACAGTGGTTCTGCGTATGAACCTCTTATCCTTCCCCGTGTACAGGATGGAGACCACTGACTTGTCTTCAAGGATGTTATCGCCCCCGAAATCTATATCCCCTGTGAGACCCCTCGTGGATACGAATTTGATCCTCCTGGCTATTTCCTCGCTCGTGTAAACCTTGGATTTCTTCAACGCTTCGTTCAGGACCTTTATGGCATCGTATGCCAGTGCGGAGAAGGATGTGGGCACCTTCTTGTAATGCTCCATATACCTGCGGGTAAATGCCTTCGTGGAGTCGTTCTCCGTGGGGAAGAAGAAGGCGATGTATATGTTCACTCCGGGAATTCTGATGTCGGTGGGCTCCAACACATCCCACGAATCCGGTCCAGCCAGAACCCCCTTGTATCCGACATTGTTTCTAATATCCAGCAGAAGGTCATTCAGATTATCGGCGTAGAGGTTGAGAATTATTGCGCTGTTCGGATTCTTGAGGGTGGAGGGGAACTTCTCCTTCAAATCATCTATGAGGTCCTGACGGGAGCCCGTGAATTCGGATATGCCCACGACCCTTATGCCGTACCTCTCCAGGGCCTTCTTCTCCAGCTCCGTGATGTCCACGGAGTACGGGTTATCCGGATTCTGTACGAGTATGACTTCTTCTATCTTCTCGATCCCGGCATTGTTATCCCTGAATTTTGCCAGAAGGAAGGCCAGGTTGGCGGCTATTACGGAGTTGGGAGCCGCCATTGAGAAGAATTTATCGCTTGCGTGCAGGTATTCATCGTTGGTTATTGCGGGGGAGAGGAGAGGCACTCCGTACTTATCGATAAGTTTGACGAGGTCCTCTATCTTCACTTCCTTCGAAATGAGGGGCCCTATGACCAGTTCTGCCCCATTCTTCGCCGCTTCCTCGTAATACTTTAAGAAGAACTCGGGCTTTCCTTCCGTATCGTAGTACTGGAATTCCACATTTTCGGGAGCTATATCCAGGATGGCGAGGTTGAGCCCATTCTTTGCATCCATTCCGTAGGGCAATCCGTAATTTTCCATTGGCATTATGACTGCAACTTTAAGGGTATTATCCCCGCACGAGAACAGGCCGAGTGCGAGAATGGACAGAAGTATTCCCCTCTTCATCTTCAGTCCTCCTCTTCTATGGACTCCTCTGCTTTTTCTTCCAGTTTTTTCTTCAATTCGTCCACCAATTCTTCCACCCTGTCCCTTGCTTTATCGTAATATTCGCGACCCTTTTCTTCTGCCAGTTCCAGATATTCTGCAAGGACATCCCGGAGCTTATCGTAGGCGTCTTCGCCCCTTTTTCTGAGTTTTTTTCTGGTTTCCTCACCTGATTCGGGAGCGAATATTATCCCGAGTACCGCCCCCACCAGAAGGCCCAGAAGAATACCGAGGGAAAGCTCCCCGCGTCTCATGATTACCTCCTTGTTTCTTTAATTTTAATGGAAAAATTGCGCAATTTATTCACATATTCCTCGAACCGGGCCATTTCTTCCCGGGGAATGGGTTCTTTCGGCTGAAGCTTCAGGGTCAGGGGGTTGAGAAGGCGGCCGTGCTGTCTGACTTCGAAGTGGAGGTGGGGACCGGTGGATAACCCTGTGGAGCCCACCCTTCCGATGAACTGGCCCTGATTCACATGCTGTCCGGGTTTGACGGCTATGGAGGAGAGGTGCCCGTATCTGGTTTCGAACCCCTTTGGATGTCTGATTATTATGAGTTTACCGTACCCACCCCTCCATCCTGCGAACTTCACCACCCCTTCCCCCACCGAAAATACGGGGGTCCCTATGGGGGCGGCGTAATCCACCCCGTGATGCATTCTCCACTTCCTGAGGATGGGATGGAACCTTCTTCCAAAGCGGGAAGTTATGCGATAGACCTTTAGAGGGGAGCGAAGGAACATCTTCTGAAGGGAGTTCCCCTCCAGGTCGTAGTAGGCCCCTTTCCAGTAAACTGCGTACCTGTGCCCCGTCCTTCTGCCCGAATATTCCGCATAGTATATCCTCCCGTATCCTGCAAACCTGTCCCCTCTGTACAGCTTTTCCACCAGCAGCCTGAAAGTGTCCCCGTTTTCTGTTTCCACGCTGAAGTCTATGTCCCATCCGAAGATGTCGGCAAATCTCACCACCAGCTCCGGACCCTCCCCGATGGAAGTCATGCTCCAGTACAGGTTGTCCTTCACCACTCCCTCCACGAGCTCCAGTCTGCGGGAGAGGAACTTTTCCTTTATGTCGAACCCGCGCAGAAGGGTGTCCTGCAGTATGACCTCGTAAATCCTGTAGCCCTTCTTCAGGCGGAATATGTAGAGGCTCTCGGGCTTCACTTCTATATAGACGGAGTCGCCGGGGGTGAGATGGCGGAAGTTCACATGGCCTTCAAGGGTGGATATGATTTTCCGGGCATGAGGTCTGTCCAGCCCGCTCCCCACCAGCAGGTCCCACAGGGGCCTGTTTATGGAAGAAGCCACCATCAGGTAGGAAGCAATTATCGCAATCATATGGTTTCACCTCTGATGGGAATCAGGAGTTTTATGAGGGGAAATGTGTAGGCTTCTATGTATTTTGCAATGCTACCATTTGCCAGAAACGACTGGACTATGGATGTGTCATAGGTACCGTACATCACCACCCCCAGGAAGAGGGCCATTTCCACGAGCCCGACCAGCCCGGCAACCAGCTGATTCCCTATGTTGTGGGGGATATCCAGGGCCCCTTCCACCAGCTTTCCCAGAATGAGGGAGAGGGCGAAGTAAACCAGTATGAAGGTTATCATTATGGCCAGAGTCTCGTTGTTGAAGAAGGACATGAGGGGGGAGTAATACCTGAATGAAACGAATACCGCTGCAAGAAGGGAAAAGAGGCCGGCCACCTCTGCGGCCAGCCCATTCTTGAATCCGTTTACGAACCCGACGAGCAGTATAAAGCCCAGGATTACATCGTAAATCATATCACATGAAGTAGTACTTTACGAGCACCGCCAGGATGAAGTTTGCGAAGGAGAGCGGTATGAGCCACTTCCATGCGAGGGCGATGAACTGGTCCAGCCTGTAACGGGTGTAGGTCCATCTTATCAGCAGGAGGAATACATAAACGAAATAAACCTTTATGACCATCCATGCCCATCCGGGAAGGAAAGGGCCGTGCCACCCGGCAAGGAAGAAGATCACTATGAGGATGGCGCTGATGAAGTGGAATATGTATTCACCCAGATAGAAGAAGCCGAATTTCATACCCGAATACTCCACATTGGCCCCGGAGACCAGCTCGGACTCCGCCTCCGCAATATCGAAGGGGGCCCTGTTGGTCTCCGCCAGAGAGGTAATCAGAAAAATGATGAATGCTATCTGCCCCACGATGGGGACGAAGATGTAGGGCAGGGACTTCTGTGCCTCCACAATATCGGTCAGGTTAAAACTCCCCGCCAGGACCACCGGTACCAGTATGGTCAGAACCAGGGGAACTTCGTAAGCCAGCATGACCCCTGCGGATCTCACCGCCGAGATGAGGGGGTATTTGGAATTGGAGGCGAAACCGGCCAGTATGTTGCCTATTATGGGAAATCCCGCAACCGCCAGTATGAACAGGATGCCCAGATCCCAGTCGAATAGGACAGCACCGTTGTCGGCGGGAACCACTGCGAATGCCAGGATGGCGGAGAATACGAAGAGTATGGGGGCCAGATTGAAGAGGAATTTATCGGCCTTCCTGGGAACTATGTCTTCCTTGAGGAGCATCTTTAACGCATCTGCGATGAGCTGAAGCCATCCATGGGGCCTTCCCACCAGATAGGGGCCCAGCCTTCCATGCAACCTGGCGGCCACCTTCCTCTCGGTGTAAATCATGAGAACCGAGATGATTAGGGAAGCTGTAACCACCACCGCCCCCACTATGATGCTGCGCAGGGGTTCAGATGCAAGGACGGGAAATGTACCGAAGAGGAACCCCATGAGGAAGGCTATTAAGAAGGCCACTAAAAGGGAAACTAATGGCAGAATCACGAAAATCATCAGCATAGTTCGAAAATTATAAAGTTGTGAAGAGGGTTTCATAACTCCGGAATGGGGGCTCCTGCCGGTGGAAAGCCCGATAATTTATCTCCTGCCCTCAGGGAAGCTCTTCTTAACAGCCAGCCCTATGGCAGGGCACAGGGTAAACATCCTGAATTCATCCTGCGTCCGACCCCTTCCCGAAATGTCCGCTGGCAGGATCTTCGTGGAAAATTTGACCTTTCACCCACTTCGACTTTAACCTTTTGATTAGAGCCATGAAGATAAATCCATATTTCGTGGTACTCTTAATGACGGTCGTAGGCCTGGTGATAGCCTACGGGGTTCTTGCCATATCCATGTTCCTTGGAAAGCGCAATCCCTACAGGGAAAAACTCAATCCGTATGAGTCCGGCGTCAAACCCGGCAGGTGGGACTATAAGGCCAATATCCAGTACTATCTCACTGCTCTGGCTTTCCTGATCTTCGACATAGAGGTGGTATTCATGTATCCCTGGGCGGTCAAAGTGATGGATCTCAAATTCTTCGCATTCATAGAGATGCTCATCTTCATCCTGATCCTCCTGGTGGGGTACATCTATATCTGGAGGAAAGGAGGTCTGGAATGGCAGTAGGCACCAATGGGCAGGAGAGGGCGCTCCTGTGGAGGAACATCAAGCTGGATCCCGAAGAGGAAAAGGTTATCCGAAAACAGCTGGAGAGGGCCCTCCTTCTGACCAGAGTGGAGGATATGATCAGATGGGCGGTCAACTGGGGTAAGGGCCACTCCATCTGGCCCGTTACATTCGGCCTTGCATGCTGTGCCATAGAAATGATGGCCACTGCCCAGCCCCGATACGATATGGCCCGTCTGGGATATGAGGTATTCAGAGCCTCCCCAAGACAGGCGGACCTCATGATAGTCTCCGGGACAGTCACATGGAAGATGGCCCCCATTCTCCGCCAGATTTATGATCAAATGGCCGAGCCCAAGTATGTGATATCGATGGGAACTTGCGCCAATACGGGCGGGAAGTACTGGAACTATGCGGTGGTTCCGGGAGTGGATAACATCGTTCCGGTAGATGTTTATGTTCCCGGATGTCCGCCCAGGCCCGAGAGCCTGCTGTACGGAATTCTGCAGCTGAAGAAGAAGATAGAAAGGGAGAAGAGACCCCTGTTCAACTTTTAGGGCGGTTTTTCGCCCTCATCCCCTATAATTTTCCCTATGCGGACCGAATCGAAGGATAGGGTTCCCGACGAGTTGCTCGAGATACTCGTCTGTCCCAGGTGCAAGGGTCCTCTGGAGTACAGACAGGAGGAGAATGTTCTCATCTGCCACAAATGCCGGCTCAGATACCCCGTCAGGGATGGCATTCCCATAATGCTGGAAAAAGAAGCGGAGAAGTTCTGAGCCCATGTTCTTACTCCTTCTCTCCTCTATAAGCGTACTGGAGAACAGCGAAGAGTCGATAGTGATCGAGTACAGAGGTCTGATAAATGCTCCGAGCACGCATCTTGTGGCCATACCGCCCGACGCGGAGGTAAGGGTGGACTACTCCATAGAGGAGTGGACCGATGCCCCCCGGAATCTGAACATCTATTCCCCTTCGGCCTCCCCCCTCGATTATCGGGTTGTGAGGGGGGAAGTGGACCATGTGGCCCTCACCTTCAACCCCGTCGTGAAGGATGGGAGGGTGCCCCTCAGGTGGAGGGTAAAGATTCATCTGTCTGGAGGAGCAAAGGGGGGCGGCAGGTGGAGGCCCATTTACAGGCGGTTCATCAACTATCCCTTCCCCTCCGGGTGGATAAAGGGACGAAAAACTGAGCGAAGAAGCCTCCGATTCATGGATAGGGCCCGCTACTGGGTCCGCATGAATATAACCACTTCCGGGGTTTATCGGGTTTACGGCTCGCAGCTTATTGACCTGGGCATACCTGCCGGGGAATTGAGATTCGATGGCCTGATCCTCATGGGTCTTTTCGATACGCTCCGCAGCTCCCTGGAGTGGGCCGACAGCGGGGCGGTGGAAGTGGCATACGGCTTTTACGATGAAGATGGGGACGGGTTGATGGACCCCGCAGATTATCTATTCTTCTATGCGGAGGGTCCCGATGGTTTTCGCAGTTCCGATTCGGGCATCTTCTACTTCGTCCATCCCTACAGTAATTTCACTTCCTACTGGCTGGGGATTGGAGCTCCATCCCCCGGTATCCGCATGGACACTTCTTTCGTTTCCTCCCCGGTGCCCCTTCCGGCCCTGGGCATATACCATCACGAAGTTCAGAGGTTCAATCCGGGAAGGAAGGGGACAGCCTGGGTGGGGGAGGAGATGACATACGGAAGTCATACATTCGATTTTGCTCTGGAGGGTCTGACCTCTCCCTCCGGAACCCTTTCCGTTTCCCTCGTGGGGGCGGAAGACCTGGGGGATTTCACCGGGTACGGGACCGTGGACATATTCCTCAATGGGAATCCTGTGGCCACAGTCAATACCTACAGTGCCCGCAGAACCACTCTGACAGTTCCCGTCTCCGGCCTTTCTGCCGGGGGAACCATAACCTTCAGGGTGAACGGGACGAATCAGATGGTGTATCTCGATTACTTCGAAATCAGGTACAGCAGGACCCTGCCTTCCTCCGGGAAAATCTTTTCCTCCATCTCCGGTGCATACTGGATGGGGGATGTCCCACTGGTTCTGCGCATAACGGACCCTGCCCGCCCGGTTATCCTTTCCTCGGGTGCCGATACGGTATCTGTGGGTGATATCTACTTCCGGGCAGACAGCTTCCTTTCTCCGCCCCTCGAGTATGTCAATATTGGGAGGGATATACTGAATCTGGGGGATGTGAAGTATGTGATTCTGGGAAAGGAGATGTTCAGGGGAGTGTTCGACTCCTACAGGGAATTCAGGGGAAGGAGGATCCCCCTCGAGTGCGATACCCTGTTCTGCGTGGGGTCTGGAGGGGTGGAGTATGTGTCCCTCGAAGAGATATACGACAGGTTTTCTCTGGGTGTTCCGGATCCGGTTGCAATAAGGAATTTCCTGTACGCCCTCTACGGATCCAGTCCTTCCCTCCTCTATGCGCTGTTCGTGGGGGATGCCACTTACGATTACAGGGGGTACATTACGCATGAGGGGAATCTATTTCCGGTTTACTACGATGTGAAAGAGGTTTACGACATCAATATAACCGGCGTGGGTTCCTGGGATGATTTCTATGCGGATTTCGATGGGGATGGATATGCGGACCTTTACATAGGCAGGATACCGGTCAGGAATTCCGGTGAAATAGGCCGGATACTCGGCAGGATTATGGACTATGAAACTTCCCGCTTCTTCTCCTTCTGGAGGAACAGGGTGATGCTGGTGGCGGATGACTTCGTGGGGAGCAGTCCATGTGAAATCACCTGGCACCTCGTCCCATCAGATTACATAAGGAGAAATCTCGTTCCCCCGGAGGCGGAGGTATGGACCCTTTATATGCATGAATATCCCAATGTGGGGGGCACCAAGCCGCAGGCCACATCGGATTTTATAAGCAAGTATAATTCGGGTAATCTCATAGTCAATGTGTTTGCCCACGGCAACCCCTCCACGATAGCCGGAGAGAGGCTTATAACGCTGGATAATGTTTATTCTCTAAATACCGCCGGGCATAATCCCTTCGTCATGATTTTGAGCTGTAAGGTAAGTGTGTTCGACAGAATCAGCTTTGCCGGACCCAGGGGACTCGGGGAGCTGATGTTCATAGAGGACGGCGGGGCAATAGGCCTTCTGGGAGCCACTGCCCTCTCCTATGTGACGGGCAATCAAATTTATGCCAACACCATTTTCTCCACCCTTATGGACTACAGGAAGTATCCGCTGGGCTTCCTGGCCCTTCAGGGCAAGACCAATAAGTATTATGTTCTCTTCGGGGATCCGGCCGTATCCATCGGATACGAGCCCCCCGACAGCGTAATATGGGCTCCCGATACCGCCTATGTGGGGGCCCTTTATTCAGCGTACCTGGGAACATCCGGACAGTATTTCTCCACCATCGGATTTGTTCCGGACAGCATAACGGTTACCAACTGCTCCTACACCTATACCTACATGGGGGAGGACAGGACTTTCTTCCGGGCCCCCCTGTACTCCGATTCCCTGCGGGCCATAATCCCCAAGAATACCCCCGTGGCCAGGAAACTTAAGGTCAGATCTCTGTACAGGGGTGGGGTTAAGGGCAGGGATTCCATATCCGTGGCTTTCGACCCCGGGAAGATTGCACAGGATACCACCGGCCCCTCTATTCGCATGATGTTCGGAGGCAGGGAGGTGGTGGACAGCATGTCCTTTTCCCCCGTGGGCACTTTCCGGATAATCCTTTCGGACGAAAATGGCATTTATCTTTCCCCAGGGCAGAGGGATATAGAGGTTTATGTGGATGGACAGCCCCGGTGGACCCTCACCCAGTCCTTCACCTATTATGAGAATTCCTATACGGAGGGGGAAGCCCTCCTCAGGTATGACCTTACGCGGGAGCAGGGATGGCACAGGATAACCATAAGGGCATGGGATAACTATGACAACATCTCCACGAGGGATTATGTGCTCTACTTTGCCAGCAATATGCTGGAGGTTTCCGATTTCCTGCTGTATCCTGTTCCCTTCAGGGGTGGGGACCTGTACTTCACTTTCGTGTCCACGGCTCCGGCCACGGGAAAGGTGCTTCTTTACGATATGAATGGAAACCTGGTCTACTCATCCGCCCCCTTCACTGTAAATGCCGGATTCAACTCCATAGCATGGGAAAACGCAGTGCTCGGAAGCGGTCTTTATATGGCTGTCCTTAAACTTGAGAGCAACGGCGTGAGGAAGATTTACAGGAAGAAACTGGTGGTGGTAAGATGAAGGTCAGGGGTGTATTTATATGCGGACTTCCGGGTTCCCATAAGCATCGTGTTGCCGAATATCTCCACAGGTGGCTCGGGTGGAAGGTCGTGGACCTTCAGAAGGAAGTGGAATCCCGCATGCACAGGAGCATGCTGGAAATCATAGAGAACAACCTGCTGAACGAATTCCGCATGCAGGAAATTGACCTGGTCAGGAATCCGGGAGCGGGGGTTATACTCCTGAGCTCGGACCTCCTTCCATCCATAAACGAGCTGCATATTTTGAGGGAGAATGGCATTATTCCCGTTTTCCTGAGCTCCACCACGGAGACCCTGGAGAAGAGCATACAGGAGGACCCCGTTGCCCATCCGATATTGAAGATCAAAAGCCTTCAGGACCTGAACAGGGAGGTGGAGGGGCTTCTTCCCTATATGTACAATGTGCCCACGGAGGGTTTTTCCGACAGGGAAGTGGCCATAATGATAACCCGCATACTGCGCTCGGATCATGCCCTCATATACAGCAACGGGGAGAAGATTTATCTCGGCATCAATTCCTTCAAGGAGTTTTCCGAAATCCTCCGGATGGAGGGGTTCGACGATGCTTTCTTCATCACTTTCAAGAGGCTGTTTCTTATACACTTCAAGTGGGCCCTCGATGTTATGGGCAACTTCAATATGCCCTACGATGTCCTCTACCTGCCCGATAATCAGAGCGTCAAAACCCTGGAGAAGGCAAGGGAAATCTGGAAGGAGTTCATAAAGAGGAGCGTATCCAAGTACACTCCGATAGTGGCGCTCGGGGGCGGGGGCTCCATGGACCTCACGGGATTTGCCACATCCACTTTTCAGGGGGGGATGCATCTCGTACTGGTTCCCACCACATTCACTGCCCAGGTGGAAGTGGCAATCGGTGGGTCCAACATGCTCAACCTCAATGGAATGAAGAATGTGCTGGGGACCAGCTATTATCCCCGATTCATCCTGATGGACCCCGTATTCCTCCTTTCCCTTGGGGAGCAGGAATTCTACAATTCGCTGGTGACCGCCATCAAATTCGGCCTTCTCAACGATGGGGAAATCCTCGAAACTCTGGAGAGGGATACACAGCGCATAAGGGATATGTATCTGCCATCCCTGGAGCATCTCATCAGGTCCACCGCCCTTGCAAAGCTGGCATTTATTCACAGGGACACCTACGGATGGAGGGAGCGCAGGTTCATCAAGTTCGGGTGGGTGGTGTCATCCATTCTTCAGGATGTGACGGGTATCCCCTATTCCAGAGCCCTGGCGATTGGTTTGAGGATTATCCTAAATATGAGCCTGAAGAAGGGAATACTGAAGAATCCGGACATAATAGAGAGGGTGGAGGCTCTGTATGGGCTGTATTCCATAGATTTTACCATCGGGGAACTGCCCATGGACCGCCTCAGGGAGGAGGTGGCATATCTGGACAGGTTCTACAGGTCCAGCATACGGGTGGTCCTCATAGAGGATGTTGGAAAGCCGGTCATCTCCACCATAGATGCCGGAGAGCTCATAGAGGCCTTCGAGGAGTACGCATCCGGCTCCCTTTAAAATTTAAAGACCATGCAGCAGGTAAGCCCCACACGGATGAACCTTCTGAACCTCAAGCGCCAGATAAAGATGGCGACTCAGGGAGCCAGTCTCCTCAAGAACAAGCGCGATGCCCTGATGAACGAATTCCGCAAGCTCCTGGGAGATGTGGTAAGGGAAAGGAAGAAGCTGGAAGAGGAGATGAAGAGGAGCGTCAATATCCTCATGATTACCATTGGAATCGATGGTATGGAAGCCCTCGAGTCGGCGGCGCTCAGTTCGGGTCGTCGTCTGGAGATAGAGATCCTTCCCAGGAGGGCATGGGGTGTTCGAGTAACGGAATTCAAGTATGGGAATATCATAAGGAGCCTTACTGAAAAGGGCTTCATTCCCCTGTCCGTTACCTCCCGTATAACCCTGACTGCCGATAGCTTCGAGAAGGCCATAGATACAGTTTTGAAAGTTATTCCCCTGGAGTACAAGCTCAAGAAGTTCGGCGAGGAGATAAGAAAGACCAACAGGCGTGTCAATGCCCTCGAGCAGAAGCTCATCCCCGAACTTCAGGAGCAGGTGAAGTTCATAAGTCAGGTGCTGGAGGACAGGGAGAGGGAGGATAAGTTCCGCCTCAAGATCCTCAAGAGGAAGGCGGAGAAGAAGAAGGAAGGGGAAGGGACCTTCGAATGATACAGGGGGAACGACCCCCTATCTGAGAACCACTTCCTTCCAGTATCCCCGGATCAGGTCCTTTACCTGCATGGGAAGGGGAACATAGTGCAGATTGAGTGCCGCGTCGTCCCCGTTGTCGAATGCCCATCCGAAGAAGTCCAGTATCATCCGATTGGTCTCCTTCTTCTCCCTGGGAAGGAGAATGAAGACCGCTCCCACCACAGGCCATGATTTATCCCCGTCCTGCCATGTCAGGATCTGATAGAAGTGGGTGCCCGGGTCCCAGCTGGCACTGGCTGTGGCGGCACGGAAGGCCTCAACTGATGGCTCCACGAAGTTGCCCGCCTTGTTTTCCAGGAGGGCATAGACCAGACTGTTCTGCACGGCGTATGCGAACTCCACATATCCTATCGTTCCGGTGTTCTGCTTCACATAGTTGGCCACCCCTTCATTTCCCTTGGCTCCGATTCCGGTGGGCCACCTGACGCTCTTCCCGTACCCCACCCTTTCCTTCCACTCGGGGCACGCTTTGCTCAGATAGTTGGTCCACAGCCAGGTGGTTCCGGACCCGTCGGACCTGTGCACCACGGTTATTTCCATATCCGGGAGGTTTAAGTCGGGATTGAGCTTTCTGAGGGCGGGGTCGTTCCAGCGGGTTATCTTTCCCATAAATATATCGCACACGAGGCGAGAAGAGAGCTTAAGGTGTCCCTTTTCCACACCCGGCACATTCACGACGGGGACAACCCCTCCCACTATGATGGGGAACTGAAATAGTTTCAGAGAATCCAGCTCGTGGGGTGTAAGGGGAGCATCGCTGGCCCCGAAGTCCACCGTTCTCGCAGAAACCTGCCTTATCCCTCCTCCCGAGCCGATGGACTGATAGTTGATGCGGATTCCGGTCGCTTTACTGTAGTCGCTGGTCCACTGCGAGAGAAGTGGATATACGAAGGAGGAGCCGGCACCGTTTATGATCTTCTGACCCCCACCCCCACATCCCGCAAGTGCTATGCCGATGGCAACGGGCAACAATTTTCTCCAGGGCATGACAAAGTTTAAATGCCCCCCTTTCCATGGATTTTAAGCGATGACCAAATACTCAGAGTGATAAAAGCATCATACATGCCGGGAGCAGAGCAGGTAACTCGGTTTCCCCATAGAAAGCGGTGGACCCAGCATGGATAGATGCCTGAGCGCGGTGATACCCTTTTTCCAGGGTAGGGACATAGCTTTTCCCACCACACTGAGGACAGTTTCTACATACTGCCTCTGGAAGATTTTCCCCCTGCCAGCAGTTATAACCTCCAAAGCGGGAAGTCTCAACCCATCGAACCCCCTGTCTCCAAATTATAAAGCTCCTCCTGAAAACATTTCCCAAGTATAGACTCACCTCCTGACAAAAAATTGGACACCGTCTAAGTGGGGTCCATGGAATTGTTCTGGGAGGAGGGAGAGCGGAAGGGTTCTATCTCTTAGAGGAAGCAGACGGAAGAAATTGAAAAACAGGAACAGCGGACCAAACCTTCCATAGCGTCCGGAGGAAGAAAAGAACCTTTCTCTCATGAGCACACCTGCCATGAAGGAGATGATATAAGCCATAAACAGCAGAGCGAGGAACCTCTGAAGAATCCGGACATCCCTGAGCATAACCTTCTCGAGCATAAACCCACTTTTCAAATCCCTGAAAGCATTCTCCACATGGAACCTTTTCAGATATACCTTCACAGAGGAGTTTATATTCACACCATCGCTCAGAGCAAGCCATATAGTCTCCTCCACTGCAGAGCGCCTGTATCCCACTATATGAACCCTGACCTTTCCCCCATACAGGGCATTTCTGCAGACCACTATTTTGCCCGGTTCCATGCACTCGAGCAGTAATCTTTGCTCTCCCACCATTATGGATGTTCCCCTTCTGAGCCTTACTATGAACCTTATGCCTCTGGACACGAGGAAGGAGAGGATATTCTCTGAGGCAAAGCCCCTGTCCATGAGCAGGATGCTGTAGGGATACATCCTGTTGACCTCATCTATTGCTTCCATTATTATCTGGTTTTGGCTTCTGGCCTGCTGATGAATGGTAGCAGAGGAAAATTACCCTCTTTCTGTGAACTGCTCCTGCCATGAGGATGAGGTAATCCTGTGGATCATGCTTCTGGAGGTATCTGTATATGCCCTTGTAGGCTGTTTCCGGTCTGGTGTTCCACATTCTGGCGGCTTCTATTGCCAGCTGTCCTATGCGGGGGGTTCTGGAGGCTATCAGGAGGTGTATAATTTTGGTAGCGTTCCATTTTGAGGGTTCCTTCGGGAACCCTATTTTCTTTAAGATTTTTTCAATTGTTCGTTTCATAATTTTGTGGTAAGGGGTTGCCCCTTACCACTCTTGTCCAATTTTTGGTACGGATTTCAGTTCAGAGAGTATAAGCTTTTT
>Ga0256833_1001929_pt1 | contig 14967 bp, 11 predicted proteins | sample 356284metaG_FD_190535 | JGI IMG/M metagenome (GOLD analysis project Ga0256833, IMG submission 190535) | Hydrothermal vent microbial communities from Mid Atlantic Ridge, Atlantic Ocean - 356-284 | ecosystem: Environmental > Aquatic > Marine > Hydrothermal vents | place: Atlantic Ocean: Mid...
CCAGGTTGCGCACCAAGACCTGAGACTTTGCAGTATGCTATGATGATGTTGCAAAAGAAGATAAGACGAGAATCGGCAAATATGAATAAAAACAAAAAACAAAGGTTCATATAATGAGAAAATATACCCCTAAAGATAGCGTTCAAGCTAAAGCTAAATATACAGATAGATTTTGGGTTGCTCCAAGAGTTCCTAGAGTTGATGTAGCTTCTGATGAATTTTTTGTAAGTGTAGTAGAAGAGTTAAAGAGTAATGGAGTTGATATTCTTGATAGCTATATTGAGATAGGACAATTGGTTGTTAAAATTAATCCAGAGCAAAATGTTGATGCTCTAAAAGTTATGAAAGAGAAGAGATGCTTTAAGATGTGCAGTGAGCTTAGTGCGGTAGATTATTTAGCTCAAGATGGCGAGTTTGAAATTTTCTATCAGCTGTTAAATCTTGATAAGGCAAAGAGAGCAAGAGTAGTTACTAGAATTAAGCAAGAGCAATCTATAGAGAGTGTTGAGAGTATCTATAAAATGGCTAATTTTGCAGAGCGAGAGATGTTTGATATGTTTGGCATATATGTAAATAATCACCCATATTTAAAGAGAATCCTTATGCCTGATGATTGGGAGGGGCATCCTTTGCTTAAAACTTATCCACTACATGGTGATGAAGCAGCATCTTGGTATGAGGTAGATAAAATTTTTGGTAAAGAGTATAGAGATGTAATTGGACCTGAAATTAGAGACCCTGCGACAATTGATAGATATGACACTCAAAGATTTGCAAGAGTTGGTAAAGAGGTTCCATTTGGTGCCAACCCAGAGCTAGTAGATGAGACAGAGAATACAGTAGAAGATGGATACTCTAAAACATTTGCAACAGATTACACAAAAGGCTCAAAAGAGCTTGATAACAGAAGATAGGAGAGGGTATGCAACAACCTAATAAATTACAACCATTCTTTGAGAATTTAAACTTTGAGAGAAGTGATAATACAATGGTTATCAACTTTGGTCCTCAGCACCCTTCGGCGCATGGACAGTTAAGACTTGTTTTGGAGCTTCAAGGAGAGCAGGTAGTTAAAGCTTATCCAGATATAGGGTATCTGCATCGTGGTGTTGAGAAGATGGCAGAGAATATGATATATAATGAATTTTTGCCAACAACAGATAGATTGGATTATATTGCCTCTACATCTAATAACTACGCTTTTGCCTTGGCAGTAGAGAGACTACTTGGGATAGAAGATGATGTTCCAAGACGCGCAAAAGTTATTAGAACAATGCTTTTAGAGATAAATAGAGTTATTTCACATCTATTCTTTTTGGCAACTCACGCTCTTGATGTTGGAGCTATGAGTATTTTCTTGTATGCATTCCGTGAGAGAGAGTTTGCTATGGATTTAATGGAAGATTATTGTGGTGCAAGACTTACTCACGCAGCAGTTAGAATTGGTGGAGTTCCTTTGGATTTACCAGAGGGGTGGACAGCAGATTTGGCTTCATTTTTAACTAAGTTAGAGGGGCAGATAACAGATGTTTACGAGGCTCTATTAACAGAGAATAGAATCTGGAAAATGCGTCTTGAAGATGTAGGAGTTTTAGAGCCAGAAGATGCTTTATCTTGGGGATGCACTGGTCCTATGCTTAGAGGTTCTGGCATTGCTTATGATATTAGAAAAGAGGAGCCGTATGAGTTATATGGAGAGTTAGATTTTGATATTCCTGTAACTGATAGAAAAGATAGCTATGGAAGATATAGATTATATATGGAAGAGATGAAAGAGTCTATTAAGATTTTAAGACAGTTAATCTCTATCTACCCAAAGACAGAGCAAAAGCTTATGGCTCATGCTCCTAAATATATATCTGCTCCAAAAGAGGAGATTATGACACAAAACTATGCTTTAATGCAACACTTTGTGCTTGTAACTCAAGGTATGCGCCCACCAAAGGGGACAGTATATGCTCCTACAGAATCGCCAAAGGGTGAGTTAGGTTTCTATATTGTATCTGAGGGTGAGCCGTATGCATATAGAATGAAAATTAGAGCACCAAGCTTTTTCCATACTGGATTACTGCAAGATTTACTAGTGGGAACATATATAGCAGATGTTGTAACAATTATAGGAAGCACAAATATCGTGTTTGGAGAGGTTGACCGTTAGGTCATCCAAAGTCAAGGAGAAGATAATGAAGAGATATGATTTAAGACATTTGCATGATAACTTTTATGATAGAATGGTTGAACTTATAGAGAAAGATTTAAATATAGAAGAGGTTGGAATATTTCTATTTGAGATAGGAGATTTTGAGCCAATTCAAAAGAGTGCCGATATAGTAAAAGAGCATGGTCATGAGTTGATGAACTCTTTAAAGTTCAACGAAGTTGATTGGACAATAGTGGTAAAGAAAAAGGGTAAATAGTGTCTGCTGTTATTTTTTCTACATGGCGAAATGAGTTGATAGATAATCGCTCTAAGCCAAAAAATGAGTGGAAAGAGAGCGATTTTAAACTTCCTATTGAGTATGATAGCAACAGAGAGAGTCGTGCATTTATCGGCTGGGATGGTGTGGCTATTTTTGATGAGAGTATAGATGCTGTTAAACTTGCAATGGAGTATGCTGCTACATATCAAGAGTATTCAGAAGCGTGTGGTAGATGTGCACCTGGTAGATGGGGTGGCAGGATACTTTATGATTTGCTAGATAAGATTGCAAGGGGCGAGGGTAGCTTTGAGGATATTGAGCATTTAAAAGAGATAAGTCAAACTATGATGCTTACTAGCAAATGCGAAATAGGCAGAACCGTTCCAAAACCAATTTTGGATTTAATGGAGCACTATAAAGAGCAGTTTGACAAGTGTATTTTAGAGCAAGTTAAATCTAGTGAGTATGGTGATGATAGAAGATATATAGCAAAAGTTACTGCTCCATGTATCGATATGTGTCCATCTCATGTGGATATTCCTGCATATATTGAGGGTGTTAGAGATATGGAGTTTACAGACTCTTTGAGTGCTACTCGCCAAACTATGCCTTTGGCTCATACTTGTGGAAGGGTGTGTCCACATCCATGTGAAGATGCTTGTAGAAGAGCAAATTTAGATGAGCCGATATCTATAATGGAGTTAAAACGATTAGGTGCTGATTATGAGAGTGACCACTCACTAGAGTGGTTCCATCCACAAGAGCCAAAACCTCCTAGAGAAGATGGCAAAAAAGTTGCTATTATTGGTGCAGGACCAGCTGGACTTACAGCTGCTTACTATTTGGGGCTAGAGGGTATAAAAGTAGATATATTCGAAGAGCTTCCTGTGCTTGGTGGAGAGGTTGCTGTTGGTGTTCCTGAATATCGTATGCCAATTGATAAGTATAATAAAGATATTGAACTTGTTACAACTTTACCTAGCGTTACAGTGCATACAAATCATAGAGTTACCGCTTCTGATTTAAAAGAGATTTATGAAGAGTATGATGCAACTCTTTTAGGCTTTGGTGCTAGATTATCCAAAAAGGTTCGTGCCAAAAATGAGAGAGATGAGATAAAGGGTTATTGGGGAGCTATTGCTATGCTTGATAAGGTGAATCTTTGGCATAAGTATAGAATTGGTTCACCAGCTAGTGAAGATTTAAAAGATAAAGTTGTAGTTTGTGTTGGTGGTGGATTTACCTCTATGGATGTTGTTAGATGCTCTATTAGAGAGGGTGCTAAAAAGGTAATTATGCTCTATCGTAGAGATGAGAAGACTATTATTAGAAATACAACTTATGAAGAGTATCATGAAGCAGTAGAAGAGGGTGTTGAGTTTATATTCCACTCTGCTGTAGAAGAGATAATAACTGATGAGAATGATCAATTAAAAGCATTAAAGGTAAATAGATTTGAGCTTGTGCCTGACCCTGATGGTGGACGACCACAACTTGTTAAGATAGAGGGTGCAGATTTTGAAATTGAGTGCGATTATTTAATTCCAGCAGTTTCACAAGCTTTGGATTTGCAGATACTACCCAAAGAGTGGAATATAGAGATGACATCTTGGAACTCAATTATGACAAATGGTAGAGATTATATGACATCTAAAGAGGGGCTTTTTGCAGCTGGAGATTGCGAGTATGGACCAATGACAATTGTAAATGCAGTTGGACAGGCAAAAAGAGCAGCAAGTGTAATTAGTAGATATATCTATGATGGCAAAGTAAGTTTAACTGATGATGAGATAATGGAAGATCATCTAAAGAGGTTAAGAGTTTATGATAAAAACGAAAAGATTACTGGTTGGATGCCTGGAATTCCTAGAGAAGTTAGCGAAAAGTTAAGTGTAGATGAGAGAAAAACAAATAATTTAGAGGTAAATCTTGGGCTTACGGGCGAACAAGCAATTGCTGAAGCTGAGAGATGTATGAGATGTTACTATATTGCGATGGTGGCGGTGTAATATGGGTAGTCTAGATAAGAGTAGAGAGAGAGTAATAAAAATTACTATCGATGGCAAAGAGATTGAGACTACTTATGGAAAAACTATATTAGAAGTAGCTAGAGAGAATAGTATCTATATACCTACAATGTGCTATCTTACAAAGGTTGAGCCAATTGCATCTTGTCGTATGTGTGTTGTAGAGGTTGAAGGTGTTGATGGTATGATTCTCTCTTGCCAAGAGAAGGCAGTTGATGGTGCTGTGGTTACTACAAATACAAAAGAGCTTGAGAGTGAACGACAAAATATAATGAAGCTTTATGATGTAAATCATCCACTTGAGTGTGGAGTTTGCGATAAGAGTGGTGAGTGCGATTTGCAAAATAAGACTTTAGAGTTTGATGTCTCAAGCCAAAACTTTACGGCTAAAGATATGCATCGTCCAGTTGAGCATTGGGGGTTTATAGATTATGACCCATCTTTATGTATAATGTGCGAGAAGTGTGTTAGGGTTTGTAATGAGATTGTTGGTAGTGAGCAGTTGCAAATTAGTGTAGGTGGTTATAAATCTACAATTATAAATACAAAACCAGATGATAACTGTATTAGTTGTGGCGAGTGTATGGCTGTTTGTCCTGTTGGTGCGCTTGTAAGTAGCGATTTTAAATATAGCTCTAATGCTTGGGAGTTAAATAAAACTCCATCTAGTTGTGCATTTTGTAGTGCTGGGTGTGAATTGACTTATGAGAGTAAACATAAGAGTATTGATGAGCCTGTAGAGAAGATATATAGGGTAACAAATAGTTTTGAGTTTAGCTCTCTTTGTGGTGCTGGGCGTTTTGGATTTGATTTTGAAAATAGCAATTCGTATAGAGACAGAGATGAGTTTAATAGAGCAGTTGAGGCTTTTAGAGAGGCTGATAGTATAATTTTTAGCTCTTTAATTACCAATGAAGAGGCTTTGATGCTTCAAAACATTGCTAAAAAAGTTGGAGCTAAATTGGTTTGCCCTGAGGCTTATGGATTTAGTAGATTTTTAAAAGCATATAGCAGAGCTATTGGAAAATCTCTTCCTACTGCATCTATGAAAGATTTAAGCAAGAGTGATGCTGTGGTTGTATTTGGAAGTAGATTAAAAGATGATGCTCCTATGGTTAAGTATCACCTATCAATGGCAGCTAAAAGAGAGAAGGCAAAAGTTGTATATATGCATCCTATCGAAGATGGTGCTATTCAAAATTTGGTAACAAAATTTGTAAAGTATGAACCAGGTAGTGAAGAGGCAATTTTGGCTCTACTTTTAGAGTTGTTTACAAGAGGAAAAGAGTTACCAAATGAGATTAAAGAGTTTATAGATGAACTTGATATTGGCTATTTGAGTGCAGAGTCAGCTATCTCAGAAGAGGAGCTAGATGCAATAAAGCAAGAGTTTTGGAAGAGAAAGAGATATACTTTGGTTATTGGCGAAGATATCTTTAATCATGATAGAGTTGAATCGATAGCTAAAATAGTTGCTGCTATTGAGAAGTTTACAGAGTTTAAAGTTTTAATAACTCCTCCTGCTTCTAACTCTTTTGGGGTTAGCTTAATATGTGATTTAGAAGAGAGTGTAGAGGGTAAAAGTGTTGGATATAATTGTGAGGCCAATTACTCTTTAAGTGCATTGGGTGATGGTAATTTAGATATTCCAGCACTTAATCAACAAGAGGGGACAATTACAACAATTGAGAGAAGAGTTGTTCCTTTAAATGTTGCCTTACCTTATGATGGTTATATTTTAAATGATATAGCCAAAGAGTTGGGAGTTGGTAGAAAATATACAATAGATTTAACAAAAGAGTTACCAAAAGATAGGGGCTTTAGAGGGGTCGATTTTGACTCTTTAGAGGTTAAATTCTCTCCATTGGGTGATGATTTACGAGGTTATGAGTTAGAGTTGAGTAAAAGTGAAGCAGAGTTGGAGCTTAATGAGGTAGAGGAGTTGGAGAGTTTTGATGGCGTGGTTGTATATTGTGTAAATCCTGCACATAACCGTAACCCATTTACCCAAAAAGCAAAATTGACAAAAGAGGAGCCACTATTGTTAGGCTCATCTCAATTTGCAACTGCTGCAAAAGTTACAGATGGTGATATGGTTGAGTTTGAGATAGATGGTAAAAAGGTAACAAGAGTGTTTAGGATTGATACATCTCTAAAAGGAACTTTTGCTTTAAACCCAACTTTTGATATGGGATTAAGCGCCTTTGCGATATCCTCTTATAGATTTAATAGAGTTAAAATAAAAAAGATAGGTAGTGCTAATGAGTGAAAATTTAATTACAGTAACCATTGATGGCATAGAGTGTAAGGCTAAGGAGGGTGAGTATATCTTAAATGTAGCAAGAGCTAATGATATATTTATTCCAGCAATTTGTTACTTAACAAGGTGTTCACCTACACTTGCTTGTCGTATATGTTTGGTAGAGGCTGACGGAAAGAGAGTTTACTCTTGTAATGCAAAAGTAAAAGATGGTATGAGTGTATCTACTCAGAGTGAAGAGATATTGGAAGAGCGCCGTGCAATTATGGAGGTTTACGATGTAAACCATCCTCTTCAGTGTGGTGTTTGTGACCAGCATGGAGAGTGTGAGTTACAAAATTATACACTTGAACTTGGTGTGGATTCTGTTAATTATGCAATTCGTGATACAAAACGGGAAGTTAAGGATTGGAGTAGTGTTTTACACTATGATGCTGGGCTTTGTATCGTTTGTGAGAGATGTGTTACTGTTTGTAAAGATATGATAGGTGATGCAGCGATTAAGACTACAAAAAGAGGTGGAGATGCATTAGATAAAGGGTATAAAGAGACAATGCCTAAAGATGCATATGCAATGTGGAATAAGCTTCAAAAATCTATCATAGCTCCTAGTAATGGAACAGATTATACTAACTGTTCTGATTGTGGGGAGTGCACGGCTGTTTGTCCTGTTGGTGCATTAACTGAGAGAGATTTTATATATAAAGCCAACCCTTGGGATTTAAAAGAGATTCCAAGTGCTTGTGCTCACTGTTCGAGTGCATGTCATCTATATTATGAAACAAGAGCTGAGAGTATTGATAATCCAGTTGAGAGAATTTTTAGGGTTAAAAATGAGTGGAATTATCAGACTTTGTGTGGTGCAGGTCGTTTTGGTTATGATTATGAAAATCGTGATGTTGTAAAAAATAGAGATGAGTTAAACAGAGCGGTAGAGGCAATTAAAAAGGCTGATTATATTAAGTTTAACTCTATGATTACAAATGAAGAAGCTCTTATGCTTCAAAGCTTAAAAGAGAAGTTTAATATTAAGCTTATAAATAGTGAAGTTAAGGCATTCCAAGAGTTTTTAAAATATTACAGCAAGGCAACTGGAAGAGCACTATACAAAGATGATTTTAAAGATATGGATGATAGTGATTTTATAATTTCAATAGGTGCAAAACTTAGAAATGATAATCCAGCAGCTAGATATCTGTTTAACAATATTCAAAAGATGAATAAGGGTGCAGGGTTATATTTTCATCCAGTAGGAGATACGCTTATTCCTACATTTGGAAAGAGTGTATTGACATTTGAGCATAAACCAAATGATGAAGAGTATGCACTGCTTTTTGTGCTTGATTTGTTGGCCAATAGAGATAAATTACCAGATGATATTAAATCAACTCTTGATAGTTATAAAGAGAAGAGAGTTAAGAAGGTAATTAAAAAGGTAATGGAAGATGTTACTGAGATAGTTGTAGATAAAGAGAGTGGCGAAGAGAAAGAGCTTACTAAAAAAGTTCCTAAAAATATAGAAGAGGAAGTTGAGTATGAGGCTAATACTTTAGCCCAAAAACTCGGAGCTAATGTAGAGACGCTAGAGGATGAAATTGGGAAGGCTCTAAAGAAAAAAGAGAAGTTTTCACTAATTCTTGGAGAGGATTTATATTTTCACCCAAGAGCAAAAAATATTGCAAATTTGGTAGCTTTAATTGAAGAGTGTTGTGATATTAAAGTTGCATTAATTCCACCTAAATCTAATGCATTAGGTGTAGCTATAATTTGTGATTTGGATGATGAAGCAGAGGGCTTTGGCATTGGATATAATGAAGATGGCGATTATAAATTGAGTGCACTAGGCAATGGAGATTTGGATATTCCGGCTATGAATCAGCAAGAGGGGACAATTACTAATATGAACAAGAGAGTTGTTCCTCTAAATGCTGCTTTGCCATATGGTGGATATGAGTTAAATGATATTATGAATGCGCTTGGATTTGATAACGAATTTACGATAGATTGGACAGCTAAATTGCCAGTTGATAAGGGTTTTCAAGCTGTTGCATTTGATGATTTACCAAATGAGTTTGGTAATGATATGAGTGAAAACAGAGGGTATGTAGTTGCCAATTTAAGTGTTGAGGGTAGTGGTATTGAGCTTGAAGAGTTTGACGATATTGCACTAGATGGAGAGATAGCTTACAGATGTAACCCACAAAGACAATTTAATGACTTTACAGATAAAGCTCACCAAATATTTGAAGAGTTTGCTCTATATGCATCTAAAGAGAGAGCAGATGAGCTTGGAGAGTGGGTAAGAGTTGATTTTGAAAATGGAGGTGCATTAGAGCTTCCTGTTAAAGTTGATGAGAGAATGAGTGGTAATATTGTTGAGGTTCCTGATTTTAAAGCAGAGATGGATGTTTATGGACTCTTTGGCAAGAGTAGATACTCAAAAGTAACAATTACAAAGGTGTAGGTATGGGATATTTTTTAGGAACAGTAATTAATGCGATTTTAGTCTTGGCTGTTATCTCGGCATTGGCTGGATTTGGAACATATATTGAGAGAAAAATTCTTGCATTTATTCAAAGAAGATTGGGTCCAATGCATGTTGGTCCATATGGACTTTTACAAATTGCAGCAGATGGTATTAAGCTATTTACAAAAGAGGATTTTATTCCACAAGGTGCAAATAAGATAATATTTATGGTTGCTCCAATTATAACAGCTGCAACAGCTTTTATTGCAATAGCAGCAGTGCCTCTACTGCCAGAGTTTGAAATTTTTGGAATAACAGTTAGACCAATAGTTTCAGATATGAATATTGGCTTATTATTTGTAATCGCAATGATGGGTGTTGGACTTTATGGACCACTACTTGCAGGTATGGCTCAAGAGAATAAATGGGGGCTGCTTGGTAGTGCAAGAACAGCTGTTCAGTTTTTAAGTTATGAAGTTGTTACGGGATTATCTCTACTTGCACCTATAATGATGGTTGGTTCTTTATCTTTAATAGATTTTAATGAGTATCAATCCGGTGGAATTGAAAATTGGATAGTTTGGTCTCAACCAGTTGCATTTATTCTGTTTTTGATATCTGGATTTGCAGAGACAAATAGAACTCCATTTGACTTACTAGAGCATGAAGCTGAGATTGTATCTGGATATGCAACAGAGTATAGTGGTATGAGATGGGGTATGTTCTTTATTGGTGAGTATGCAAATATGATTACAATAAGTTTCTTGCTTTCTCTTGTATTTTTGGGTGGATTTAATCCAATGTGGTTTATTCCTGGAGGAGTTGCAATAGTTTTAAAAGTTGCTTTTTTCTTCTTTTTAATGTTGTGGGTTCGTTCGGCTTGGCCTCATATCAGACCAGACCAGTTGATGTGGCTTTGTTGGAAAGTTTTAATGCCATTAGCAGTAATAAATATCTTAATTACTGGCATAGTAATGACGGTTTAAGGAGAGTAGATGAGTTTAAATAGTTTAAAAGATAGAAATGTAGGAGTTCAAAACTACAGATTGTTAGACCTTGAGCCAACACCAACAACTGGGTGGGGCAGGTTTAAAAGAGTGGTTAGGCGCTCTTTAAAATTAGAGCTTCTAGTTGGATTAAAAGTAACTATAAGAGAGATGTTTAAAGCTCTTTTTATGGGAGAGATGCATACTGTTAAATATCCATTTGAAAAGCTGCCAATTAGTCCTAGATACAGAGCAATACATGAGATGAAGAGACTTCTTGAGAGTGGTCATTACAGATGTATTGGTTGTGGACTTTGTGAAAAGATTTGTATATCAGATTGTATCAGAATGGATACAAGATATGATGAGAATCAGAGAAAAGAGGTTAGTGAATATACTATTAACTTTGGTAGATGTATCTTTTGTGGTTATTGTGCAGAGGTTTGCCCAGAACTAGCAATTGTGCATGGTGGAAGATATGAGACTGCAAGTGAGCAAAGAGCTAGTTACTCTACATTTGAAGATATGCTAACACCTATGGATGAGTTACTTAATCAAAAAGAGTATCCTGGGTTTGGTGCACCATCTCCAAATGCAGATAAAAATATCAAAAAAACACCATTAGCTTATTAAGGAGGGTCGAATGGAAATAGAAGCAGTAGCATTTTATATATTTAGTATCTTAATTATTGGACTCTTTTTAGTAACAATTTTGAGTAAGAATATTCTCTACTCAATGAGTTCATTAGCAGCTGGAATGGTTTTGATATCGGGACTGTTCTTTATTTTGGGGGCAGACTTTTTAGGAGCTGTTCAACTTGTTGTTTACTCTGGCGCAGTTATGGCGCTATATGCATTTGGTATGATGTTTTTTGATGCAACAAAAGATGTAAAAGAGAAGAATAGCTCATCTTTGTTGGTATTTTTACTAAGTGGTGCAACGGCAGTTATTTTGGTAATTATATTTGCAGCACCAGCAATTGGAAAGAGCATAAAACCGTTGCTTACTGGAACAAAAGGTCTTGATAATCCTCATGTAATCGGAGAGGTATTATTTACCAAGTATCTAATTCCATTTGAAGTAGCAGCAGTAATGTTACTTGTTGCGATGATTGCAGGTATTATATTAGCAAGTAAAAAGATGGATGAGTCACTATCTGAAGTATATATCGGTGCAGATCCAGAAAATGAAGAGAAGGAGCAGAAATGACACTAACACTTACACACTATCTTGTGTTATCATCGCTAATGTTTACAATAGGATTAGCAGGTGTTCTTAGAAGAAAAAATCTTTTGATGCTATTTTTTGCAACAGAGATTATGTTAAATGCTGCAAATGTTGCTTTTGCTGCTATTTCATCTTACATAGGTGATTTAAGTGGTCAAATGTTTGCTCTATTTATTATAGCAATTGCAGCTAGTGAAGTAGCGGTAGGATTGGGTTTACTTATTTTGATTTATAAAAAATATGGAACTCTAGATTTAGATAAATTTAGTGTAATGAAGGGGTAGAGATGGAGAGTTTGGTATATATAGCACTTTTTGCTCCACTTGTTAGTTCACTTTTTGCAGCACTTTTTGCACAAAAGCCTAAGAGTTATCTAGTTGGAACGGTTGCATCGCTACTTATTGGTTCTGCTCTATTTGCATCTTTGACTCTTTTATTTGAATTATTGAAAACTCACACTCCAATTCATGTTGAGCTTATGGATTGGATTGTAGTTGGAAATATGGATGTTAAATTTGGATTTACTGTAGATGAAGTAACTGTAACTATGATGAGTGTTGTTACGCTTGTATCTACAGTTGTTCATATTTACTCTAACTACTATATGGGGCATGATAGAAGTTATAATAGATTTTTCTCATATCTATCGGCTTTTGTATTTTCGATGATGATATTGGTTATGAGTGATAACTTTCTTGGGCTATTTATTGGTTGGGAAGGTGTTGGTGTATGTTCTTGGTTGCTAATTGGATTTTGGTATCATAAAGAGGATGTATCTAAAGATATCAATCCAGCAGTATCACCATCTTGGGCAGCTAATGAGGCATTTATTGTAAATAGAATTGCAGACCTTGGTATGTTAGTTGGTATTTTTATGATTTATTGGAACTTTGGAACATTAAACTATACAGAGTTCTTTAAACAATTAGATGGGGCGGACCATACTCTATTAGTTGGTATTGGTATTGCACTCTTTATTGGAGCTATGGGGAAGTCGGCACAATTCCCACTACACACTTGGCTTACAGATGCGATGGAGGGTCCAACTCCTGTTTCGGCACTAATTCACGCAGCTACAATGGTTACAGCTGGTGTTTACTTGGTAATTAGAGCAAATCCTTTATATCATATGATACCAGAGGTTAGCTACTTTATTGCAGTTCTTGGAACATTTGTTGCTATATTTGCAGCTTCAATGGCGCTTGTAAACAGGGATTTAAAGAGAATTATTGCTTACTCAACTCTATCGCAACTAGGATATATGTTTGCAGCAGCTGGACTTGGAGCTTATTGGGTGGCACTATTTCACCTTGCAGCTCATGCATTCTTTAAAGCGCTTCTATTCTTGGGTGCTGGTAATGTAATGCATGGTATGAATGATGAGTTGGATATCTTTAAGATGGGTGCTCTTAAAAAGCAGATGGGTAAAACCTTCTTCTTTATGGGCTTGGCATCTTTGGCACTAGCTGGTATCTATCCATTGGCTGGTTTCTTCTCAAAAGATACAATTTTAGAGGTTGCATTTAATGAAGGGACATATGGAATATGGTTTGTATTATGGTTTACAGCTGGTTTAACAGCATTTTATAGCTTCCGTCAAGTATTCTTGGTATTCCTTGGGGATGCTAGATATAAAAAGTATGGTATTCACCCTCATGGTGCACCAACATGGGTAGCTTGGACATTTGCTCCTTTGGCTATTATGGCAGTTATATTTGGATTCTTTAAAGATAGTGCAGAGGAGTTCTTAACTAAGTATTTGCCTCCTTATGAGATGCACGAGCATACTCATCATGTTGTTTGGATATTGATTATTGTTACAACTTTGATTGCTGTTAGTGGTATTGTATTGGCATATATTAAGTATGCTAAAGGGCTTAAAAGAGATGAAAAAGTTGAAAATAGCTTTATCTATAAGTTACTTAAAAATCAATACTATATTCCACTATTTTATGAAAAGGCAATTACAAAACCATATGAGAAGCTCTCAAATGTTGCTTGGCAATTGATTGATTTAAAAATTGTAGATGCTACAGTTGATATGATTGCTAAGATGACTAAGAGTGGTGGTAATGTTAGTAGAAAAGCACAAACTGGTAACCTGTCTAGTTATTTAAAATGGCTGACTTTTGGTTTAATTTTAATTACACTCATTGCAGTTATATCTGTTAAGATGAAGTAAGGAGAAGGTGTATGAGTAATATTTTATCGATTTTAATTTTCTTTCCTCTAGTTGCTGCAATTTTTGGTTTTATGGTAAATCAAAAGAGCATTAGAGTATATGGTATAACTGTAGCAGCGGCTGAGTTTTTACTATCATTGTGGCTTTGGTTCTCATACGATACAGCAGATGCTGGTATGCAGTTTGTAGAGAAGTTAGAGCTTATTCCTCAATTTGGAATAAGTTATTTTTTAGGTGTAGATGGCATTAGTTTATTTATTGTAATTATGTCCACTCTTATGACACTTATTGGGATTATTGCTTTAAGTGTAAAAGAGGATGTTAAGAATATGATAATTACGCTACTATTTTTAGAGGTAGCAATGGTTGGAGTATTTGTATCTTTAGATGTGATACTGTTTTATCTATTCTGGGAGTTTAGTTTAGTTCCTATGCTCTATATCATTGGTGCTTGGGGTGGTAATTTAAGGCTTTATGCATCAATTAAGTTCTTTATTTATACATTTGCAGGTTCACTTGTGATGTTGATTGGTATTTTGTATTTAGCTTATCTATATCACTCTGTAGCTGGTGTATGGAGCTTTGCTTTAACAGATTGGTATTCACTTCAACTTCCGTTTGATGCACAAACTTGGCTATTTTGGGCATTTTTCTTGGGCTTTGCTATTAAGGTGCCTATGTTTCCATTCCATACATGGTTGCCATATGCCCATGGTCAAGCACCAACTGTTGGTTCTGTAATACTTGCAGCTGTATTGTTGAAGATGGGAACATATGGATTTGTTCGTTTTTCACTTCCACTATTTCCAGATGCATCGGTAGCATATATTGTTCCTGTTGCAATTATTGCAATTATTATGATTATTTATACAGCAATGATTGCATATGCACAAAAAGATATTAAGCAAGTTATTGCATATAGCTCAATTTCACATATGGGTGTTATAGTTATTGGAACATTCTCTATGAATGTAGAGGGAATTGCTGGTAGTGTATTTTTGATGTTATCTCACGGTATTGTATCGGGTGCATTATTTTTGCTTGTTGGTGTAATTTATGATAGAAGACATACAAAAGATATGGATGAGTTTGGTGGTCTAGCTTGGTCTATGCCAAATTTTGCAACAATTTTTGTAATAATGACTATGGCTTCTGTTGGGTTGCCACTAACTATTGGATTTGTTGGAGAGTATCTATCTCTACTTGGGTTCTTTAAGATATCACCACTTATGACAATACTAGCTGGAACATCAATAATTATTGGTTCGGTTTATATGTTAAGAGTTGTAAAAAAGACACTATTTGGTCCAATAACAAAAGATGAGAATAGAGATATTTCAGATTTAGATGGCAAAGAGTTGGTAGCACTAGTTCCTTTGGTGGCTATTGTAATATGG
>Ga0256833_1001930_pt1 | contig 14960 bp, 24 predicted proteins | sample 356284metaG_FD_190535 | JGI IMG/M metagenome (GOLD analysis project Ga0256833, IMG submission 190535) | Hydrothermal vent microbial communities from Mid Atlantic Ridge, Atlantic Ocean - 356-284 | ecosystem: Environmental > Aquatic > Marine > Hydrothermal vents | place: Atlantic Ocean: Mid...
CCTCTAGGCTTAGAGAGGAGATAGCCAGGGAGTTGCAAGGGTTTATTAGGCACTGGGGTGGAGGAGCAGATGATATTATTAGGCGTGCGCTGAGGAGAGCCAGAGAGGTTCTCGTGGAGCTAGGCTTTCAGCCGTAGCTTGTTGGAGGGGTCTTGTTCCCTGTCTTTGCTGACTCGCACGCTGCTCTAGCAAGCTCGCTGGGGTCTTCTACGTATGTTATCCTGGATACCCTTCGCTCATCTATATATGGTTCTAGTATTTGTCTAGCCTTATCGGTGGCGAGACCAGTGTTACCCAACACGTACACGGGCCTAGACTCCGTATAAGCCGTCACAATCTCCTGTAACGTGCCCGCCCCGCCGCCGAGAGCAACGAGGACATCACTACTCCTCACAAGGTATATGCTTCTTAGACGAGGCCCCGAGGAAGTCCTTATAACCAAGACCTCCTCTGGATACTCCATATCCTCGCGCTCCACGGGAGGGAAAACCACTACACGAACACCATGCCGCAGCGCCCTATCCACTACGCAGCGCATCAATCCCCAATACCCGCCGAGCAGTATAGCTAGTTGCTCGGCACCACAGAGGCCTACAAGCGCGTCGACGAAGGCTTCGCACCTCTTAACAAGACTAGGGCTTGGAGCCCCTGAGTACGCGGCCACACCTATCTGGATCATAGGCCTCTCCTCGGAGAGGGGTTGTTTTACTGCTTCTCGGCATACAGTATTGTGTAGCCCTTCTTGCGTAGAAGCACACGTGCCTCGCCAAAAACCTCACGTAGCATGCTCAGGGCTTTTGAGGAGCCTTTCCTCATAACGAGTTGAATCGTTCCCCCGGGCTTTAGGTGGGCTGGAGCCCCGCGTATAATCCTCTCTATGGCTGAGAGGCCTGCCGCCAGAGGAGGGTTGGAGAGTATAGCGTCAAAAACCATGCCGGCTACTGGCTCGTATAGATCCCCTTCTAGAACCGTGACGCGGTTCTCCACGCCGTTGAGCCTCGCGTTCATCCTTGCAAGCTCGACCGCGCGTGGATTGATATCCACCATGACTACGCGGAGCCCCGGGTAAGCCTTGGCCAGCGTAATACCTATGACCCCGTACCCGCAGCCAAGGTCGAGCAAGGTACCCTTCTCCGGCACAATAGCGTTCTCCACGAGGAGCCGTGTACCCTCATCTATCTCTCGTGGAGAGAACACGTCACTAGATACATAGAACTCTACAGTGACACCGCGCAAATTATCGCTAATAAGCATCCGTGGCCCTCTACGCCTCCTCGGCCTAAAATAATGGCTCAAGGCTCCGAGCCCACCGAGGAAGGGGAGGGGCATTAACCCGGGCTAGGCCTCGGGCTGCTTGCTGCTCTTCTGCTCCTTATCGCTTTCTTTCCGCTTCCACGCGCGCGGGTAGACCCCGGGCTTCATTATTACCCGGCGCATCTTCACAGCAATCCCTCTCCTGGCCTTCATTATCTCGTCGCTGCTCATCTTAGCGACGCCTATGGCTACGAGCTCCCCCTTGAGAGTGAACAAGGCCACCATATCCCCTGGCTGTATGTTTTCGTGCAACATGACTATCCCGGGCACCGCTAGGTCGGCTCCATGAGCTATCGCGTCGACCGCTGTGTCTCGTATAATGATCTTTGGTAGATGGCTTACGGCGTACTCTGCTGGGAGAATATACTTTCTCAGCCAGTCGTCCTTGCCCTCGGTCTTCCACCTGTAGAGGGCCTCGCTGATCTCCTGTAACCTGACCAGGCCCTTTGATTCACGGAAGGGGCCGCTACGCGTCCGCCTAAGCTCTCTCATATGTGCGCCAACGCCCAGGATGAGCCCTATGTCGTGGCATAGTTTCCTCATATAGGTGCCTGCCTCGCACTCTATCCGCATCAGGGCGTACTGTCCAGTGTACTCCAGCAACTCTATATCGTAGATCCTTTTTACCCTAAGACTCCTCTTAACGCTGCTCCTCAGCGGTGGACGCTGATAAATCTCCCCAATAAACATCGATACTGCGCGTCGAAGCTCCCGCTCCGGCACAGGGCTGTGGAGCTGCATGACACAGACATACTCCTTCCCCGTGTGAACCACTAAGCCAATTATCTTGGTCGCGTCCTCTAGCGCCACTGGGAGAACACCAGTAACCTTGGGGTCTAGTGTGCCCCCGTGACCCGCCTTGCTCAGCCCAAACATTCTCTTAATCCAGGCAACTACCTCGTGGCTGGTCGGGCCCGGCGGCTTGTCCAGGGGTATAACGCCCATTCGTATGTGCTGATCTATGGGCCTACTCCAGGGCGGCGTACCGTGCTCCGGGCTCGTCGGCTCATCCTCTATCTTTACTAGCCATTTCCTCCTCAGCTCAGCGAACTCGTCGAGACCCTTAACGAATTCTATACCTTTCCTAGCTAGCTCGATGCTCATACCCACTTGTCACCGCTATAGTTTCCCCAGCTTAGTGCACCGTACCCCTTTAGAGAAAAATACAGCTATTCCCCCACCACACGGAGCTAGGAAGGGGCTTTACAAGGCACGAGACTGGTCTATTAGGTAGCAGACTGGTAGGCGAGAGACAAGATGCATGTAGCTGTGTAAAACCCTGGTTCCTTGGGACTAGGTGCTGTGCTAGAGGCTTGGCTAGAGCAGCCCTGGCTTTAGCTCTACTCTTACCTTTTCTCTCATGAAGTCTAGTAGCCCTGCTTCTTCTAGAGCCTTTTTGACATCCTCATCGCTTGCCCCTGGCTCTATGCTTATTTTCTCGGGTAGTAGCTCTATGTGGTTAATGTTAGCTCTTCTCCTCTTCACGCCCGAAACATCCTTGGGCCCCGTTATCACTACGAAGTTATCGTCTATTATCTCTACTATCACGCATTTTCTCCCAGCTTCGCGCCCACGCACCTTTACACAGAGCCTGCCGACCTCTATCGCGGGCATCTCTCAGCTCCCCGCGCTAGGCTCTGTACGTGAATCCTTTAAGCGTTACCTTTGATTATCCAGGCCCGCGCATTTATCGAGCCTATATCCTTTGCGGAGAAGCACGGCACAGACATAGCTGCGTATTAGCGAGTAAGCTTCCTCCGCGGAGAGGGAGCCAGTATCGAGCACCAGGTTGAATATCTGCAGATTAGCTATATCGATCCCGTAGAGCATGAGGAACCTTTGTCGATGCATGTACTCGCGGAAAATAGTTTCGCGGAGCACCTCGTCCCTGTTTCTCCCCTCTCTCCTAGCTATTCTCTCGACGCGCGTCTCTAGCGGTGCTGTTATGTATATCTTCACGTCAGCGATGGATGATATGACCCATGCTACGAGGTGGCCCTCGAGAACCACGTTGCCTCTGCAACCAATCCTGTAAGTACGGCTATCGATCTCATAATCTATTCGTGGATCCTTTATTGCTAGCTGGTTTAGTTCCTCTAGGCTAACTCCCCTCTCACGAGCATATTCGCGGAAAATAGTGCCAGCAGAGTAGTATTCTAGTCCTAGTTCCTGGGCGAGTCTTTTCGCATACGTTGTTTTGCCCCCGCCAGGAGGCCCGCTGAAGGCGATTGTCGGGCCCTTCTTGGACCTACAACTACGTAAAATCTGTATAGCCAATGGTCTACACCTTTACCCTCCTAGTTCTTAGAGATGCTTGGCCAGAGACAATGATGTGTCGTGTCCGCGCCTGCTATACTATTACACGGTGATGTTCCGCTCTATACAGGGATTAAAACAATTCCTTTAGACGAGCTAAGCAGGTTCCGAGCAAAGATGCTGCTAAAAACCCGTGGAGGCACCGGGGGCTCCTTTTTATGCTGGTGTAGCTCTTCTCAGCTCCTGCAACTTAGCAACTAGCTGTGCCCGTATACTTCTCTTGAGCAATCTCTCTAAGCACTCGTGGCATATCATGCCGCCGAATGGTCTCTCCGGCCTCTTTGCCGTCTTCGGCAGCTTGCGGAGCTCTACTGGCCGTAGTCTTGGGACGCCGTTGAGCGGTCTTCCGCATATAGCGCACCTAGCGGGCCCGGGTCTACGTTTCTCGTAGTGGACTACGGTTTCGCCGCCTGGTAGCCTGACGTGTATTTTTCTAAGAGATCTTGTTCGGTGATGTGGGCGCGGCAAGCTTGGCTCCCCCGGCTACTTTTTGCTAGGTTTGCGCTGGAGTATCTTAAGCATTAATAATCCTACCACGTCTTCTCTCACGAGGAATATTGATGAGAGGAAGGAGAGGGCTAGGATTATCGCGGAGGAGGTGACGTTGACGACTATGCCCTCTGCTGACCTAATGCTCGCTGTTATGAAGGGGATGGGGCAACGTGATGGTATGAGGACTTGTCTCGTGGCTATGGCTAGCACTGCTGCTGTGTAGAATCCTAGGAGGAGCATTGTCCTGTAAACCGTGTAGCGCCTAACCATGGAGTACATCATGTTGATCCTTGCTGCTAGCTTGCCTCTCTTTCTCTGTCCTCTCTTATCCCTACTAATACTCCTTAGCTCCCTTATCGCTGCCTCTAGCTCAGCCCTAGCCCTTACTAGTCTGAGGCGGGTAAACGTATGGAATATGTACTCTGAGAGAAGGGTCGCCATGAAACCCAGTATTGATAGGTAAAAGGTGTAGAAAGCTATACTAACAGCCATGCCTAGGCTTCCTCAGCGGAGCTTCATAGCGAGCTCAACGATCCTTGAAGCGGCTATACTGGGGTCGCCCTCAACGTTCTCAACTATATACACGCTTGCAGCAACGAGCACCGCGCTAGACATTGCTGCAAGCCTCGCCATCTCCAACAACTCCTTAATCGTCTCGACTCTGGCTAGATCCGCCCTGTATCTCGTCGGGTCTCTCTTCTGCCTAGAGACAATGACCTCGGGAGGAGACTCTATAACCACTATCGAGTCTGGTCTAAGGTTCTTGACTACTTCCTCGGGGAGACCTGGCCAGTACCCAGTATCGGTGCGTATAACAGCATGGGTATCGACTAGTAGTATATCGTTTTCCCCGAGAACCTTCTCGGCATCAAGCCTTATGGCCTCAGCGGCGTACTCTTGTAGCTCCAACTGCTTGATTAAGGGCAGGTGCCTCATCTCGTCACGGTGCTTGACCAGGCCCTTGCCCGAAGCAACCTTGAACATGTAGTCGCCGAAGTTGACCACGAGGTACTTCTTCCCCTTGGAGTCGAGGAGGCTTCTCACATGGGTTAGGACCGTTGTTTTACCTACCCCGGGTACACCCGTCACTATTATCGTGGTAAACGGGTTTCTCACCACCATTTGGAACCAGCCCCTCTATTACTATCCATTCTGGTGCTAACCCGTGCCCAGTGCTGGTAGAGGTGCTTTAATAAGTAGTTAGCGCTGCTCTTGATCACCCTCTTCTGCTTTGATAAAAAGCTCTGTTACGTGTATGGCTCTGCCTTACGTGGTTAAGAATAAATGGCTGAGGGGCGGGGCTAGCGGCCGAGTATTCTCTGCAGCGCTGGGTACATCTCTAGCGTCCTCTCGTACACCAATGCCTCGTAGAAGCTATAGATTATCCCCACTAGTAGTACCAGCCCGGATCCGCTTCCATAGGCGCCGAAGAAGTCAGCCAGTATAGCTATGCCGGTCACTAGGAGCGAGCTGATGATTGTCAATGGGTAGATGTATCGTGCCAGGATCCTCTCAAGTAGCTTTATGTTCCTCCTTATACCTGGTAGCTCCATCCCGGACTTTATTATGTTCTCAGCCTGCTGTCTCGGGCTGAGCCCAGCTACCTCGACCCAGATGAAGCCGAAGAGGAGGCCGAGAGCCAGCCAGGATACAGTGAATGTGAGGAAGTGTAGGGGATAGTGTATGGATTCTAACACTCCCCGCGGAGGCCTCATGTATGCATAAAGGTACGCGACCGCCTTTGTCCATAGGCTTTGTGGGCCAAAGATGCTGGCCATTATGTTTGCTAGTATCTGTAGATCGGAGACCGTTATCGCGACAAACAGTATAGGTATGTTGGTCACGTAGATGAAGTTCAGCGGTATCCTGGTCTTAATACTGCCGTACCGCGGGCTCGTTACCGGTATGTAGACCCTCATTAGCTGGAAGTAGGCGAGCAGCATTATGATAGCTATTGTTGCCAGGAACCCAATCATATCTGGTAATCCTAGCCGGAGAACAGCCGGGTCATGGGCCATTATTACCTGTGTTAACCAGCCATAGTACTGGCCACGGTACTTTACCGTACCAGCTAGTTGCCAGAACATGCCCTTAACAACGTTCGCTACTATGAACATGCTGAGCGCCGAGCCTATGCCCCACCCGTTTCTGACGAGCTCGTCGAACCACATGAGTATTAGAGTAGCTATGGTCAGTTGGAGGATGACGAGCAGCTTTATATCAAGTCCCACGGGGCAGCTACCTATCGTTGCGCCTGGTACGCGCCAGAACCTGCACCCGAAGGCGTAGGCCGATGCCTCTAGGATAGCGAATAGTATCGCTAACGTGCGCTGAGCACCCATGAATATTTTGCGATCCCGTGGCTTTGTCAGATCCATTTCTATTAAGCCGCCTCCCACAAGCACCTCTAGCACGATACCAGCTGTGACGATAGGGCCTATACCTAGGGTCATCAATGTGCCCAGGTTCATGCCGAGCAACATGTAGGTTAACGCGGCGGATGTAGCCGTGGCCGATATCTTGACACCGATAAGCGGTATCTCGGTCATTATCAGGTAGAGGAGAACGACTATACCGGTCCACATGAGCCTTGTGGGAAGCGATGGACGCCTAGCAGCCTTCTCCACCGCCGGAATATATTTCGAGATCTCTGCAAGGGCCTCGAGAACGCCTGGCAATACTAGCCTCCCCGCGCACCACTCTTGAGCCGCGGCTTTAATACATTGGGTACACGTTCTTTAAGCCTAGCGCGCCGGGTCATCGCTATCGGAGAAGATCTTCGCATCAACAAGCAAGCAATATAAAATGTAATGTATTAACAATATTATCTAGTAATAATTTTATGACTAGGAGGCACCCTATGCCGTGAAAGGGCGAGACGAGTAAACGAGGCTAAAACAGGATAGAGAGAAGCTGTAGAGAGGTGAGCAGAAAGCCCTAGGTTCTGTGCCTCACTCCTTACTAGATAAGAGGACGACTTCGCCACCAGCCTCTTCTATCTTCTTCCTCGCAAGCTCCGTTGCCTCTGGAACAATTACTTTTAGTGCCCTAGTTATTCTCCCCCTGCCTAGTAGCTTGTAGTACCCCATTTCCGCCAGGTTTATCACTATTTTGCCGTCTTCCTCAACGGCTCTGCCCTCGGCCATGAGCTTGTCAACGATCTCGGCCAGCTCGCCAACATTTATTTCTCGTGCTTTTATCTCGTATTTTAGTGGCTTATTAAACCCATGCTTGCCGAACCATGTTGGAGCATACTTTACTACCCATGTCCACATGTGTTTATGCATACCTGCTGCACCGAAGCCTCCTCTGCTACCGCTTCCACGGTGCTGGCCGATACGGCCCCATCCCATAGTCCTTGTTCTTCCTCGGAGCTTTCTACTCTTCTTTCGACGACGAACAACCACTCCTCATCACCCAGGGCTTAGGGCTAGAGCATTTTCTTAATAAGTTCATTTATAGCTGCGCCGCGGTATCCTAGCTCGCCGCCTGCTCCATAGTGCTTCTTTATGCTTCCCTTAAAACCTCCGCGCGGGGGGTGTAGGCGGAACACCGGCTTTATTATCCAGGCTTTTTTCTCCTTATCGTAGAGCTTGTAGAGCTTTATCTCGGCTTTGAGCAGTTTGTCGGCTAGCTCCTCTATGCCCGAGAGGCCTAGTTTCTCTTTCACGTACTCGTCTGTTAGTGGCTTGTTTCCAGGTGTTCTTCCACGCCTACGTAGTAGCTGGATGAGGGTCTCTCTATCTATCTCTCCCCAGGTCACCCAGTCCCTGATTTTCCGAAGCATACCCTCTAGGCCAGGCGTGTTCGCCGGATATAGCACCAGGTGGTACTTCCTGTGCAGCCGGAGGAGCGACAAGGTATACTCCACGTCGGGTCTAACATCGACACGGCCTCTAATCCTTATAATAGCATATAATTTTGTCTGTCCTTGTTCAGGCTTATCGGGCCTTTTTTCCACCGCGACACTCAATCAAGAACCACCTCATGGATCCAAGACTGTTGACGAGGAACCCTTGTGTGCGGAACACGTGGTTGTGCTTAAGGATCCTAGGATTGTGCGGCACGTACCCAGTCTATTGGTGTGACGAACTTGTATGTCTGTTTCAGCGCATTATATGTTGCTTTTACAAAGTTTATCGTGGTCCTCGTGTCTCCTCTAGTAAAGGTCCATACATCCTGTATACCAGCGAGCCTTAGTACAACTTTAGCAGCGTCTCCAGCTACTAGCCCTGTTCCTCGTGGAGCGGGCTTTAGCACCACCTCTACGCTTCCGCTCTTGCCTCGGACCATGAATGGGACGCTGTGTGGCTGGTCGCAGAGGCACTCCCAGCTACCGCAACCCCTTCTCACTGGTATGATGTTGAGCTTGGCGTTCCTTATTGCCTTGTCTATCGCGACTCTTATCTGCCTGGCCTTGCCCTGGCCGACACCTACGAAACCGTTCTCATTACCGATGACAACGACTACCCTGAACCGGTTGATACGACCAGCATCGGTCATCTTCTGGACTAGCGCGACATCAACTGTCTCTGTCTTTAGCTCAGGCCCTATTAGATAATCCACTATCTCGGGCTCGAGTATCGGTAAGTTATGCTCGAATATCTCTGCTAAGCTCTTTATACGCCCCTCTTTCACTAATCGGCCAACATAGGTCTTTGGCTTCCACTCTTGCTCGAGCTCGTATGGTGATAGGCTCATTGCTGCACCGCCTCCTCCGCTACCTTAGCCCTCTCTAAAACATCACGATACTCTTCTAGTATTTTATTCTTAACTTCCTCGAAGTGCTCCGGGAGCCTCTCTGGCTGGAGACCCCTCTTTAAGTAGAGGCTGAAGCGGCGCTCGTAGAGATCCGGGTTCTCCTGGGCTAGTAGAGCAGCGTACTTAGCTATATGCTCTCCACGAATCCTCGACTCGTCCGGCAATATCTCCTCTCCATGGGGCACTTCGAGACCAGCATCAAGAGCGCCCTTGAGAGCCGCGAATACGCGTGAGCCCTTCACTGGTCTGTGAAGACCTATGTCGAGCACCGCGTAGTTTATCCCGGCTTTGAGCGCTCTGAGAGCCGCGAGTAGCCCAGTAAGATAAGCTGCTGATGTATTCTTAGTCCCGCCTAGCCATCCATACTTCTTGACAAGTTCCCGGCTATGAGCAGCCACAATAGTTACATCGCCTTCGGGTCTCGCCTTAACCACCTGTACCCAGATGTACTTATTCGTCCTCCTAACAACGAGCCTAGGCTTACCCGAGAGAACCATTACGTAGCGCTTATAGTAGTTGGTCTTACCCTCTCTTCGACGCCGACGCGGAACCTTATACCGCGGACCATGAGCCATGCTGCGCCACCGTTATCGGGCTTCTGCAACCCCGATGCAGAGGGCACCCAGGCCCCTCTAATAAGCTGCTAGTTATAAAACTGTGACGAAGAGAACCCATCAGCGCGAAGCATTCCTAGACACGATGGCGCCGAGAAAACAACGAGCCCTAGAGCAAGGCTGAAGGAAGAGAAAGGAAAACCGCGCTAATCCACTCCCTGATACCTATTTCCTAACCGATGTAGGGTACCCGTGCTCTCTCAACCATCTCTGGAGCGAGGCAAACGTTGGGAACATGCCTCCCTTCGCCCACATATAGAGCTGCCGGTAGGTTCTTCTATCAATCACGCCGTGGTCGCGGAGGTATCTGAGGTATCGTCTTATCTTTCTTATTCGCTGCATCCACTCCTCCTTGGGGTCACGGCGGGCGGAGGCATCGCCCTTGCGCCTGCCTAGGCCTCTTCTACGCCCCTTCTTCCTAGCCTCGTGTCTCTCTCGCCAACGTTCACGCGACGGGCGATGAGCTGGCTTTACTTGTATGACGCCCTCCTTTATAAGCCTCCTAATCTCCTCCCGTGTTATAGCATTCGCTACATCCTCTAGAGCGCTCGGGTCTATCCATATCCTTGACTCGCCCACGCCTAGTAGCTCGGCGGCGAGCCTTTTTTGGAGCGAGAGGTCCTGCGCCATCCCTTATCCACCCCCTTGTCCTCGACTACGCGTTGGCTACGCGGAAGCCTTTAGCCTTAGCCGTCTTTACTATTTCGAGCCTCTTACGTAGGCCCACGCTGGACGCTATATAGACTATGTGCTTGGCTGGGTCTAGTCTTTCTAGATCCTTTGTGTTAGCAACTATTACTGGCTCTAATCCCGTGGGGTGGAGGCCTCTTACAGCGGCTGGCGCCCTGTACCCTATGTCGACTACTGGTGGGCGGCCCTTAAGCCGCAGTCTCATCGGGTTATCTATTCCCTTAGGCTTCCTCCACTTGGGGTCGTTCTTGAACTTAGGGAACTTCCACCACAGGGTGCGTAGGAACTCTGGCTTCCTCGCCTTCTGCCTAGCTCTTACCCGTAGCAGGCGCTCGAACTCTCTCTCGGTTAGGCTGCTCATTGCTCAGCCACCTCTTTCTCATAAATATATATACCGTCTACGAACACTCTTCTATCAAATCCTTTTACCTTTGTGGCCTGCTCTATATTAGCAGCAGTCTGACCCACTGCCTCTATATCAATACCCTCGACAATCACGTCATCCTTCTTAACACTGACCTTTACACCGGGCATTATCTTCGCAACCCGGGGCGCCTTCTCGCCGAGAAAGTTCTCGATAATAACCTTGTCATCCTGAACCTTAACAGTCACTGGGAAGTGGGAGTACACGATCTTTAACTTATACCGATACCCCTTGGTAACACCCGTAATCATGTTCTCTATGTGAGAGGCTATAGTGCCTACAAGAGCCTTTAACCTACGATTAGCGAAATAGGCCTCGACAACCACTTTCTTGCCCTCTTCATCCTCAGCCAGTCTTATCATTACTCCCCGTGCATGGGAGAAGTCGCGCTCTAGCTCGCCCTTAGGGCCTTTCACCCTCACCTTCAAGCCATCAATACTTATCTCTACGTTCTCGGGGACACGTACCTCCTCAGCCACGTGAACCAGTTTCGGCACCGCTATACACCCCTCATCACAATCATTATCGAGACGAAAAACACAGAGATAAGGTAACCCGGATAAGTAGGTCAATTATTAGTACACGTATGCTAGCAACACGCCGCCTACGTGCTTCTCTATAGCTTCTCTATGAGACATTACGCCCTGGCTAGTCGATATTATTAGTATGCCTATGTCTCGGCTTGGCAGGTACTTCCTCATCCAGTCCGGCATTCTTAGCAGATCCTTGTACTTGACTGGGAACCGTGGCTTAATCACTCCGGCCTTGTTTATCCTCCCTAGTAGTTGTACCCTTATCTTGCCCCAGCGACCGTCATCTATGTACTCGAATTCACCGATATAGCCCTCTCTTTGCATGACTTTGAGCACGTTTATAATAAGCTTAGACGCTGGCATAATCACTACTTCCGGCTTAGCACGAGCCTCCGCGTTAACTATTGCAGCCATCGCGTTCGCAAGAGTATCAAGCATAACCATTACCTATCACCCATAGCGATTCTCAATTATATTTACGGAAGCCGAGGCTTACTGCGAGCTCGCGGAAGCACTGGCGACAGAGCATTAGCCCATACTTGTGTATTACAGCGTCTCGGCTCCCGCAACGCTGACACTTATACGCGCCCTTTCCATACTTGACTATTTTCGGCGGCCTATACTTCCCCATCCCTAGGAGCACCCCCGCACTATGCGATTCGGGCCGAGGTTTATTTTGGTTCTATAACTACGCCGAAGGTCTCGTGGAGGAGGACCATTGATTCCTCTTTTGTAACCCTATGCCTTCTTGGTATTGGTCTCCTTGCTCGGCGCCTCCTAGCGACCCTGTACCCCGGTCTCTCAATAGTTATCGCTACATCCATTCCGAAGACTCCGAGCTCTGGGTCGTATCTCACGCCTGGTAGCAATGTGTGCTCCTTTATACCGAAGGACACGTTGCCGAATTCGTCGAACTGGCTAGCCTTAAGCTTATAGCCTATAGCGTGGAGCGCTTTTTTCAGGAACTCCATTGCCTTCTCGCGGCGCAGTGTAACCATGACGGCTATTGGCTCGCCTTTCCTTATGCCGAAGTCTCTTATGGTGCGCTTAGCTCTTCTTACAGATGGTTTCTGCCCAGTAAGCATCTCGAGCACGCGTGCAGCTTTCTGTAGCCTCTCGCCGGATTCGCCCACGCTTATGTTGACTGTAACCTTTACTATCCTCGGTTTCAGCATCGGGTTAGATTCCCATCGCTTCTTTATCTCCTCCACCTGCTCTGCTGGTAGGGGTAATGGTTGCGTTGTTCTAGTGGTCTCCGCCACGAGGCTCATTTCCATGCACCCTCAGGCAGGCTTATCCAAGGCTCCTCGTCCGGCGGTGCAATGACGAAGACATAGTCTAGGTTTGTCTGGACCTTCTCGCCGCGAGCATCCTCCATGGTCACTATGCTGTTCTTCCTGCCGAGTGCTTTTCTTATATCGACTATTTTCCCAACCCTGCCCACGTTTCTACCGCCAATGATTATTGCTAGGCTGCCTACATCTAGCGGAGTGTATCCGAGAAGCTCTTGCTCCGGGACACTGATCTTCACAGTACCCAGCGTCTTGTACTGCTTCGCCTCAACGGGGTTAGTTGGGTCTTCGACACGGATGAGCAGATTCCTGCCATCATGTAGGTGTAGCTGTACGTGGCCGCCTTTTACAGTAGACTTATCCTCTACGCGGCACAGCTTGAACCGAGCTTCCTCCTTACTGATGGGGTGAAGTGTGAAGAATCGTACTGGGTATGGGAGGACGCGATAAGTCTCACCCGTATCAACTATCTCTATGACATCCATGAAGCCTACTGGGAACTTGTAATTCCTGCGAATCCTTCCATCAACCCTGAAATGCCCCTCAGCTATCAGTTTCCGCGCCTCTCTCCCCGTCTTGGCATAGCCGAGAACGTCACGAACAAGTATTAGTAACGGTATTGAGCGCTCTATGGGATGAGGGCCGGGCGAGGGCTTTACAGTAAACACGCCCGCTCTTTGACGCACTGGCCAGAACTTCGGCGCTGCAAGCGTCTTTAAGTGCCTTCTTCCACCCATTCTAGCCATGAGTAATCACCCCGCAGAACTAGCTCGTACCTGTAGCAGTTGAAGAACTTGTCTCTCTCCCCATGAGGGCTAGCTGGAGCTCACGGCCTTTCTTCTTACGCTCAATTATCTCGCGGCGCGTCTTATCGTCCAAGTTTAAGCTAACTATCATGACGTTAGATGGGTGTATAGGATAGTACCTCGGCTCGCCCCTCGCGTTCTTGATAGTCGCTCCGTCAACGAATATTCTCATCTTCCTAAGATCGACCCTGACAACTTTGCCTCTATGGCCCTTGAAGTCGCCCCTCATAATCACTACTTCGTCTCCCTTTCTTACCGGTAAGCTGCGTATACCGTATTGTCTGCGAAGCTCCGGGCTAAGCGGCGCGGCCATGAGCTTCTGCCGCTTATGGAGAGGAGCGTTGAAAAGTGCACGCCTCTGCTTACGCGGCTGAGAGGACTCCACCCACTTCATGGCGTCTCACCTAGGTCTAGATTATTATGCTCGCGATGTTTGCCACCTTAGGCCATCTCTCAGCGGCTTCTCGTGCAACGGGGCCTCTGATCTCGCTACCCTTTGGGGTGCCATCAGGAGACACTATCACGACTGCGTTATCCTCGAACGCTACCCAGGTACCATCAGGTCTCCTATAAGGGCGGCGCTGCCTAACGACAACTGCTCTAACAACCTGGCGCCTCATCTCGGGTGTACCTTTCTTTACTGTTACAACGACCATGTCGCCTACGGCTGCTGGCGGTATCCTTCTCAAGCGCCCACGATAACCTATGACGCCTATCACCATGGCTTCCTTAGCGCCACTATTATCCGCCACCGTGACGTATGTCCCAACCTGTAATCCCGCTGGTATATGTCTTCGCGGTGCAACGCCCTTAGAGCCTTTGGGCATAGCGGCTTCACGCCCCGGGAAGACGGTGGAAAAGCGCCTAGGCCTATTTAAAGACTAAACAAAGAGGCTTAAACTAGGCGCAGTACCGAAAACACCGAGACGGAGCTCTTGGCTAGCTAGCCTGTTTACCCACTATACCCAGTACTACGAAGTGGACCGTCTTCGCTAATGGCCTCGTCTCCCCTATTACCACTATATCGCCTGGTTTCGCGTTAATGCATGGAGGGTTATGTGCATGTATTCTGCTCCTTCTCTTCTCATATCTACGATACTTCTTGTTGTAGTACAGGTACTCGCGCTCAACCACCACAGTGTTCTTCATCTTTGATTTCACAACGACGCCGGTCAATATGAGGCCTCTGACCCTAATATTGCCGTGCCAGGGGCATTTCTTATCATTACATGTTTTCTCCGGTGGTTTGAGCCCAGGTATACCTATGTTTCTTACTCTCACGGACAAGCCACTTGACCCCCCTAAGTTTTTCTACCCTCCTAAGCCTGTCGGGCTGCAGCCCCCGTATTTTTTCTCCTCGCACAAGCACCCATTCGCCACTGGGTACGCGGAGGAGAAAAAGAGCGTTTGGTTTCAAAACAGTTTTTACGACGCCACTAGGCGACTCTATTACCAAGGCGTTTTTAGTCTCACGGATCACTCGTCCACGAAGCCCGCGGAGCGATGGATCGCTGTGATTAAGCACTATGAGTTCTAGGCCGGTCAGCACGTGTATTGTTATGTTCCAAGCGGTTCTGCGCAAAGCGGTTGACCCTTTCTCGGAGACTAGGAGACTGGTACCTGGCCGGGATCAGTAAGTGGTCTCGGTAAGGGAGAATGGCAAAAACATGGCCACGGGTTAGCCCGATTTCTCTTTACCTCTTAGCTCTTCTTCCCTC
>Ga0256833_1001931_pt1 | contig 14949 bp, 12 predicted proteins | sample 356284metaG_FD_190535 | JGI IMG/M metagenome (GOLD analysis project Ga0256833, IMG submission 190535) | Hydrothermal vent microbial communities from Mid Atlantic Ridge, Atlantic Ocean - 356-284 | ecosystem: Environmental > Aquatic > Marine > Hydrothermal vents | place: Atlantic Ocean: Mid...
GAAGTAGACCAGAGAAGGATAACCATAGAATCCACCCGAGTTTATCACTATACCCACCTGGCCGCCTGCGGTCAGATTTCTGCCGGGCAGATAGACGAAATTGGGAACATCGCCCGTGCTACCCACATACAGGCTATCCACCACCTGACCGGTGGTCTCATCCAGCAGGTAGAGCTGCTCGCTGGCTCCCCCAAGAACATACACATATCCAAGAACCACACTGACCATGATATCACCTCCTTTTTTTCAGCACTTTTGCCACCCGTTCCCTGCCCCTCACTATGAACAGCCCATCGCCCCGGAAGAGGCCGAATTCACCCCTGTAGAGCAACTTTCCCGCCGCACTGTATATCTCGACCACCTCCCCATCCTCTGGGAACCAATTTTCATCCCGTCCGGCCGGTCCGGACACCACCCCATCCACCCCGGAACCGGCCACCGACCTCACACCCAGCAGATACACAGTATCGGACAGGTAAAAAGGGGGCTGTACATCGCGGGAAAGAAGAGAATCGATCTCCCCATAAGAAAACGGCAAAGAGTTCCCGTAGAATGCATTCATGAATCCCTCCAGACCTCCGAACAATCTGACGGAATCCGTTGCCCGAACCTGCAAATCGTAGCCATCGACATTGGGCACCCCATTCTCCAGCCTGTATATCACCAGCCCTTCGTACCCCAGGGGCGTATATACTCCATCCACAGAAAGCAGAGAAGTGTAGAGGGAAGTATCCGCACCGAATCCGGCCGCCATCACGGGAAACCGGAGGGAATCTTCGAATGTTCCGTATGCACAGTTCAGACAGCCCGCGGCATCGAGGTCGAAACCACTGCACAGGGAGGAGGGGCAAAGGTCAACGGCATCGGCAATAAGTACGAATCGAACTGTATCGAGGCCCACCAGGGAGATGTCGAACCTATCCCCCATCCACACATCCGGATTCGAGGTATCGGCCCCATAGTTGGTGGGCTTTATTCCCGCGAGGCCTGTCCAGTTGTAGGGATTGCTATCGGATGTGTCGAAGGGATAAAGAAAGAAGAACCTCCCGTCCCTGGAGAGGAAAACATAGGCCGGCTCCGCAAAGACACTGGTATCACCCGAATCCACCGATGTAATGAATGAATTCTCGAAGATTACCAGGTCATCACCTGGACCATCCACCACCACATTATCCCTGAACTGCAATATGATGAAACCAAACTGCCCGAGGGACAGCACATCCAGCGAAGGGGTAAGGGGATCCGCCGAAGTGTCGGGAGCACCGAGGACCACGGCCGGATATTCCCCCTGACCGAACCACTGCCCATCCCCATGGGCGAATATCAGAACGGAATCCGCCCACCTGTCAAATCCCAGAACCATAAAAATCAATCCCATATCCTCACCTCCATTCCCTCCTGAAGACCACCGACACCGAAAAGGGTTCGGTGGGATATCCGGATATAAGCTCCCAGTTTTTGTCCAGGAGGTTGTTCAGGTGAACGAACAGGGTACCGTAATCCAGACGGAATGCCAGATGCATATTGACAAAGAGGGCGGGCGGCAGGTGCCGGCTCGAGGGGGAAAAATAGGTGGGACGGGAGCCGTAGTATGTACCATCCATCCGTATTTCGAAGGATTCGAGGGGAATGCGAAAGTAAAAGGATGAGATGACCTGAGGTCTGTATGGAAGGACCATGCTTCCATTCAGCCTGTTGAGAACCCAGGAGAAGGAAAAACCCAAATATCTGCTCCTTGCCAGAAATTCCAGACCCCCCAGCATTAGATAATCCCCATTCCGGGGCATCCATACGGAATCGGAGGGCTCCCAGAATATCGGCAGCACAACTCCCGTCAGAAACAGATCCCCCTTCACCCACCATCCCTCCGCACTTCCATTGATGCCCGATTCAAGGGAGATAAAATGCTCCGGAAGAAGGGATGGATTCCCCCTCGCGAGGGGCCCATAGAAGTAGAGTTCGGAGAGATTGGGAAGCCTGTCCCTGACCAGCAATTCCCAGTAAAACACCCCCCTTTCCCGGACGCCATGGAGCCTGTACAGGGGAAGGAAAGAGCCATCGAAGGAAACCGAAACACCCCCGAGAATCTCCCATCCCGAAAAACTCCTTCCCACAGTCCCATAAATCCTCCCCCTCCTTCCCCACCCCTCCAGCCCCCCGGAGGAATGGCTCACCCTGTAGGAAAGGACGGGGGTTTCCCCGTTGTATCTGTAGTAGTATAATGCACCACTCAGGGCCTTTTTCCTGAAGAGAATCCCCCCCTGATACTCCCTGTCGTCCCCCTCCCCGCCATAGCCCCTCAGGGGCATACCCATGCTCCCCCCATAGGCAAAGAGAAAAAGGTCCCCTCCCCTGTAAAATGCATTGAATATCCGCTCGTAGTTGTTCCGCCTGATGTACCGCCTCCCGAAAGGATCCTCATAAGGATATGCATTATCGTCGCTGAGAAAACCCCATCCCCATACCCCGCTGGAATAAGCCAGCCCGACCCTTCCATAGGTTCCCGCCTCCAGCGATATAAATCCAGCCCTTCTCAGGAAAAGGCTCGCAGAATAATCGGAAGGATGGATGGAGAATTGCGACAGGAGGGCAGGGTAAACCAGATTCGCGAAGGCATAACCCCACACGGGATTGTCCAGAGCAACACCCTCCAGGTACAGGGTATTCTGCCTGTCCTCCAGCCCCCTTATGGAAAGAACATACCTGTTTCCCAGTTCCCTCAGCATGGAGGAGGGCTGAAGCAGAATGCTCTGACGCAAATCCGTCGAATTGATGCTGTCGCCTGTTAATACAATGCTATCCCTCTGCGCGGATACGACCACTTCATTCAGCCTGACAACATCACCCGTCAGCAGAAAGAAAATCATGCCGATTCCCCTTCCCCACCCCCAGACCCCGGTAGGGGTGAGATGAAACCTGCCGCCAGGTCTTCCGGCTCAGGGCAGGGAGACCGGCCTTCCCATCCGCCCAGCCACACGACCGAAGCGGACAGTGGCCCTTCGATGGCCTCCCCTTTCGCCCATCACGGCTGCCGGGGCAGCGGGGGCTTTTCACCCCTCTTCCCTGACGACGGCAGTGGGAAAAGTATAAACCCCGAGAGCACAGGTCAACCCCATGCTCCCATCAGAATTCCAGCACCGCCCTGAAGAGACCCTTTCCCCTCACCCTCCAGCCCTTGACCGTAATCAAATATACGCCCGGTTCCAGATTGCTCCTGTAAATCTGTTCAGAGGCATCGGGACCCCCCGAACTGGCAATCACCTTCCCGTCGGGAAGCCTTTTCAGGAAGACATCTATGTCCAGCCCCTTCTCATCGCTCCATGTCCTGAAGAAGAGGAATGGAAGCGTATCCTTCACCTCTATGAGCACATTCCAGGAACCGTCAGCCCCCTGCGGAGAATCCTGATGGACCCTTCCCTCCAGAACATGGTATCCCCTCGAAAGCCTCAGGGTATCCCCCATGGGGGCGGTTTCGGATGGAAGCGGTCGCCCGGCATCGCGCACCATATAAATCCCCCTGAATGGATTGGAGCGGGGTTTCCCCGGCAGGGGAATGGCTGTGAAGATGGCATCCCTGAAGCGAATGTTTCTATGCATAATCACAGCAGAGTATCGGGCGCTGTCCTCTTCGAAGAGGGCAGAGGGAACGCTACTGAGAATTACTACCCGAACGAAGGTGCTATCGCCCTCCCTGACCATAACATTGCTCAATCCACCACCACCGTAGTGAGAAAACACCTCCACCGTATATCCCCTGTCGATCTCCCCGACGGAGAAGTCGGCAATGCCTTCGAAGTCGGTCAGCTTCCATACTGCGGGTCTGTTCCCACCCCTCCAGTGGCTCCTCAGGAGCACAAGGGCCATGGGGACAGGATTTCCGGCGGTATCCACCACCTGAACCACAAGTCTGCCCAGGTCCGTGTATCCATGACCCGTAACATCGAAGAACCTTCCCTCGGGCGCCACACCGAGAACCGCACTCACATAGGTCTTGTTTCCAAGTTTCTCCGAAGAGTAAATGGGATGATCGATGGCCCTGTCCTTCGGCTGGGTCACATCCAGGTGAACCCACCTGGTCCCATCGTAGAACTCATTCCACTGATGGTCCTCCCCCATATCTGCCACCACATAGGTGGGAATCAGAACAGTCCTCAGAAGAGCGGCAGCCAAAATAGAGTGCTCCCCGCACGAACCATACGCCTTATTATAGATTTCCACAGGGTCCAGGTCGTTGGTGGTATAGCCGAAGCTCATAAATCCATGCATCCAGTCGTAAAAGTGGCTCACAGCATCCATCACAGCGGTGTCCGCCGCCACCACATCCAGAACCGTCTTTCCCGCGACCCGATTCCTTATGAAATACTGCCTGTAATTCTCGAAAATGGGCATTTCGTATATGATTCTCGGATGTATGACGAATCGATAGTAGATTTCGGGAGCGATGGTGTCCCTCCGGTTGAGGACCAGGGTGCTTCTTCCATCGGGCAGATCCACTATATCGGCGAATTTAATCCTGTCATCCACCATCCTCAGGTCCTCGAAGAAACCCATTATATACCCGAATCCCCGTTCCAGAAGAGCGGTCGTATAATCGGCCGTGGAATGGGTTATAACGAAGATAAGTTCATCCCTCCAGATGGGCATAACAGTGTCCAGGAGCGCTGAGAAGGGAGACCTTTCGGGCTCATAAAAGACCACAGCGGGCAACCCCTCCGCCGGTACGAATCTGCGGTAAATGGAAGTGGAAGGGGAATAGGACGCATATTCCTCCATAAGGGGTCCTTTCAGAAAGACCACCCTTCCATCGGGCAGGGAAATCAGTATATCTTCCTGCCCATCCCCATCGTAATCCACAGTGGAGGGGAATGCAACGAAGGGAGAGCTGTAAACGAGGCGGCACTTATCCACCGCACCGGGACACCACCTGACCCGCCCCTCGAGATCAAAGCGGACTTCCCCCACAGGCTGACCCATCTGCACCTTCACCACATTCGACTTCCCGTCTATATAGTAAAGGCTATCTTTTAAATTCCATACTACCGTAAAATCCCCGGAGCGGTATGCATATCCAAAGATGCCCACCTCCGAGACCTGCTCGAATCCACTATCGGATTTCACCATAATCCTGCCGTCGTAAGTGTATATGGTATCCCGCGAGAGGAAGGAGACAAGACCGGGAGTCCTTACTGGTATTAACATCCTGGATGCAGTATCGACCCGATAGGAAACCATGAGGGTATCCCCCCGAAGATAGTACTTAAGCCCCCCGAACAGAACGGTATCCTCCGGAGGCGCACAGCGCCGGAGAACCGGAAGATTCCCGCACAGTCCCACATATTCGACACTGGAACTGGAACGGGGAAGGAATTCCCCGACTCCCGCATAGAGCCACCCATCGAAGCGGGGCTCCTTCGAGGAAAAGTAAGCAACGATTCTTTCGCTTCCTCCTTTCTTCTCCACAGTGATATAGCGGGGAGCCTTCTTGAGGATTACCACAGAGTCGAAGGTCATGCGCACGGGATTGTAGAAATAAACGGCCCTTCCCGAATGGACCAGAAGATAGGATCCGTACTTCGCGATGGATTGGGCGAGAATCCTCGTCTTAACATACGAAAGGGGATGGGAATATGGAAATGGTTCGCCAGCAGTGTAAACGCCCCCCGCGGGCATCACTATCCGGGAAAGGAAGAGAAACAGCATGGGGAAATTATAAAATCTACCGGATGGAGGTTAACCAGTCATAGAGGACCCGATTGTACATGTGGGGCGCTTCCATGCTGGATATGTGGCCCACATCCTCAAACATGTAAAGGGTGGCATTGCGGGCATTTTCGAACATGTGCTCTATGTCCCTGGGAGTGGAGAATACATCCCTGTCGGAGCCTATCATGAGTTTGGGAATGTCGCTCTGAAGGATGGATGTCCTGTCCTTCCGGGCCGCCATGGAAAGGAGGGCGGACTTCACCCCCTCTACGCTGGCCAAACTCATGAGGTAGCGGGCCCTGCTGATGATATGCTCCTCCTTCCTGTAAAAGAGCCTGTCCAGCATATCGTCTATGAGGAAATCGATGCTCCTCTCCTTCTCCAGTCTATCCACGAGTTCGTATCGCCTTTTGCGGGCTTCCGGGGTGTCGGCCGTGGATTTCGTATTGGAGAGGACAGCCCCCCTCACCATACCGGGGTATATTTCCATGAGGGCAAGGAGGACATATCCTCCCATAGAAAGCCCCACGAAGGTGGCATCGCTCACCCCCCTGTGATGAAGATACTCCTTCACCCAGTCCGCATACTCGCATATGGTCCTGAATCCCATATCCTCGAAGCCGCCGAATCCCGGATAGGTGGGTGCATAGACAGTATAACCCTTCTCCTCCAGAAATTTCCTCTGCTCTTCCCACATCTCCCCGCTGAGGGGGAAGGCGTGGAGAAATACCACTGCCTTACCTTGCATATTCAACAGCCCTCACTTCCCTGATCACTATGACCTTTATCTGGCCTGGATACTGCATCTCCTCCTCTATGCGCCTGGATATGTTCTTGGCGATTTCGTGGGCCTCCGCATCCGACACCTTTCGGGCATCCACTATCACCCTTATCTCCCTTCCAGCCTGTATGGCAAATGCCTTCTCAACCCCCTTGTGCTCATAGGCTATTTCCTCCAGCTTCTGTATTCTCCGGATGTAGGCTTCCAGACTCTCCCTTCTGGCTCCGGGTCTGGAACCACTGATGGCATCCGCCGCGGCCACTATGGGGGCATAGGGGCTCATGGGCTCTACATCTCCATGGTGAGACGCGATTGCGTTGACCACTATGTCATTCTCACCCAGCCTCTTGGCCAGCTGGGCTCCCAGGAGGGCATGGGGACCTTCCTCCTCCATCACCTTTCCTATATCATGGAGCAGAGCCGCCCTCTTGGCGATATCCGGATTGAGTCCCAGCTCGGAGGCCATTATCGCAGCCAGCTTCGCAGTCTCTATGGAGTGTTCGAGGAGGTTCTGCCCGTAGCTGGTCCTGAAGTTCATCTTGCCAATGTAGTAAATCATATCGGGATGGAATCCCGAGAGACCCAGCTTCAGTATCGCCTCTTCCCCGATCTTCCTTATATGCTGGTCGAAGGTCTCGTCTATCTTCTGCACCACCTCCTCTATGCGGGCGGGATGAATCCTTCCGTCCCTTATAAGCTCCTCCATCGCCAGGCGGGCCTTTTCCCTCCTTATGGGATCGAAGGAGGAAAGGACTATGATCTCCGGAGTATCGTCTATTATAACCTCTACCCCGGTGGCCTGCTCGAAAGCCCTTATATTCCTACCCTCCCTTCCTATGATTCTTCCCTTAACATCATCCGATGGGAGTTCCACCACCGTTGTGGTGATTTCAGCTGTCTGCTCGCTGGCACACCTCTGTATAGCCTGTGCTATGATTTCCTTCGCCTCCCGCTCCGCCTTCTCCTTGGCTTCTTCCCTGATCTTGTGGGCCAGCTGGGCGGCTTCGTACCGGGCCTGTATCTCCACACTCTTCATCAATTCCGCCCGGGCCTCCTGCCGCGTCATTCCCGCAATCTCTTCCAGCTTCCTTGTGATTTCCTCGAGCCTCTCCTCGACAGTCCTCTCCTTGATGGATATGGCCCTCTCCCTCTCGTTGAGTTCCCTCTCCTTGTTCTTCAGGATAGACTCCCTTCTGTCGAGCTGCTCCGACTTCTTCTCCAGAGCAATCTGGAGCTCTTCCAGTTTGCGGCGCTCCCTGTCTAACTCCCTCCGCTCCCTGTATATTTCCGATTCGAGCCTGCGCCTTTCAGCGTAGATTATCTCCCGGGCTTCCTTCTCAGCCTTCTTGATGATCTCTTCCGCTTTTCTCTGGGCCTCCCTCAGGTACTTCTCCGCTTCTTTCTTCTTCCCCTCGGCTTCCCGCTCCGCCTTCTCAAGAATAGAACGGGCATCCCGCTCAGCAGCCTCCTGCTCCCTTATAAAAGCCTGTATAATCCTGTCCGCCTGCTTCCTTCCCAGAAGCAGACCTATTCCCAGGGAAACCACAGCCACAACGATAGAAACGATAATTGTTGTCATGTCCAGACCTCCCTTTGTTCACATACTCCATGAGCTACCTCTTCTGTTCCGTTTTTTCCATGAGCTCCATCAACATTTCGAGACTTCTCATCTTATCCTGCATCGCCTTCACTTTTTCCTTCTCCCGGAGCAACTGCCATGCCAGCAAAAAAATAAGGATAGCGAGTTTCTTATCCCGGGTAAAGCCCCTGGAATTCTTCGCCACATAGCTCTCCGTGTTGGAAATAATCTCCTTTATGTTCTCTATGTCCATCAGGAACTTCTTTTTATCCTCATCGCTGTTCAGCCTTATGTAAAAGGTATGCGTAATTCCCAGGAGCTTCACGCTTATGGGAACCTTTTCCAGGTCCTTTTCGCTCATTCCAGTAGCTCCATCTTCTCCCTTATCTCCCTTATACGGGTTTCCAGTCTGCGAATGAGCTCCAGCAACCTCGAATTTTCCTGCTCCAGTCTCTCCACCTTCAACTTCAGCAACTTATTCTCTTCCTCCAGTGTACGATTGGACACAGCCCGCGTCTTCAGGTCCTCGATCTCCTGCTCCTTCCTCCTGAGCTCCTCCCTCAGCCGCTCGTTTTCCTGAGACAATTTCTGGAGCCTCTCCCCCACCCTGTCCAGTATCTCGTCTATCCTTCTAATCTCATCCTCGTGCTGTTGCTCCAGCCCACCTATTCCCGGATTCAGATTCTCCATTGCTCTAACTCCTCAATTTTAAACCTCTCGATTTCAAAGCCTCGACGAATTTCTCAAATGCTTCTGCCACTTCCTCATCCGTCAGGCTCTTCTCATGGGAGACGAATTTCAACCTGAAAGTATAACTGACGAATCCCTCCCCTATGGGCTCCCCCTCGTACCGGTCGATGAGAACCACCTCATCGAGATAGGGAATATTCCCGGCTATTTCGCTGACGATTTTCTCAATTTCGGAGTAAGGCACATCCGACTTCGCAATGAAGGAAACATCCCTGAAGACAGGAGGAAATCTGGGTATGTCCCTCAGCGCGGACTCCGGCCTGCCCTCCAGGGAAAGACTGGCCGCATAGACGGTCTGCTTGATGTCGTACAGCCTGGCGATGCTCCTCTTTATTTCCCCTATGAATCCGATTTCCCTCCCACCGGACAGTATCCGGGCACCGATTCGGAAGAAGGGATATTCTGCGGGTTCGAACCGGTAGTCCAGTCCCATGTATTCGAGGAGGGCTTCCACATCTCCCTTGAGGTCGAAGTAATCGTACCTTTCGGGCTGTCCGTACTGGGGACGCCTCCGCCCGCCAAGAACCATTCCCATCTCCACCCTCTCCCCGTCCCTGAAAGCACTGCCCCACTCCACCAGACGGGCCCCGATCAGGCTCTTTCGCAGATTCTCCGAAAGGGCCATAAGGAGGGAGGATATAACATAGGGGCGGAGGGTGGAAAGCTCCTCCGACAGAGGATTGGCGAGCCTGATGGGTTCGGGATAGAATTTCTCCGCCTTATCGGGGGAAATAAAGGAGTAGGTTCTGGCCTCGTAATATCCCCTTCCGGTCAGAAAATCAACCGCATCCTCGTAGATGGTCCTGCCCCTGTCGCCCACATCCCTTATCAGAGCAGTAAAATCATCGGGGATGGAGGAGTAGCCGGCCAGCTTCGCCACCTCCTCCGATATGTCCTGCCAGGTCTCTATATCCCTTCTGCGGGAAGGTATTTCGAATTTCCAGGGCTCCACCTCCTTTGCCCCCATCCGGTTGAGGGTTTCCCTGACAGTCTCGCTGTTTATCCCATCGCTTCCCAGGAACTTCACGATCCTTTCAGGGTCAACCTGTACGATTCGCCTTTCGATTCTGCGGGGATATACATCCATCAGGGGTCCGCTCTGACCTCCTGCCAGCCACCTGAGCAAATGGGTGGCCCTGTGGCTTGCAAAAGGAGCCATTTCCACATCGGCACCCCTTTCGAAGCGCCGGGAGGATTCAGTCTTTACCTTCAACTTTCTGCTCGCTCTGGCTATCAGGGGCGGGTGGAAGTAAGCGCTCTCCAGAAGGATATTTTCGGTCTCATCCCCCACAGAAGAGAGCTCCCCTCCTATGACACCGGCCACAGCCACGGGCACCTCCGCATCGGCTATCACCAGAATATCCTCATCAAGCTGTCTCTCCACACCATCCAGGGTCAATATCCTCTCCCCCTTTGCGGCCCTCCTCACCACTATCCTGCCGTTCAGTTTATCCAGGTCAAAGGCGTGGAGGGGATGTCCCGTCTCCCATAGGACATAATTGGTGATGTCCACGATGTTGTTTATGTCCCTGAAGCCCACCAGGTTCAGAGTATATCGAAGCCAGTCGGGGGACCGCCCCACCTTCACATTTTTGATCACCCTTCCCGTGTATCTGGGGCATCCCTCCTCATCCAGAATCTCTATCGGAAAGCGGAAATCCCCATCCCTGCCGTCAAAGATATCCGGCAGGTGCACCTCTCCGCCATGCAGGAATGCCACCTCATAAGCAATTCCGATGACTCCCAGCAGATCGGGGCGATTGGGAGTTATATACAGGTCGTAGAGGAAATCGTTGAGGCGCAGATAGGAAAGGGGATCCGAACCGGGGGGAAGCTCCGGAGGAAGGTGCCTTATGATCTCCCCGCTCCTGTCGGCCAGACCCAGCTCCTCTTCGGACAGGAGCATCCCTTCGGAAGCATAGCCCCTTATTTCCCTCTTGCGAATCTCGGTCCCATCGGGGAGCACAGTCCCCACAGCCGCATACACCACCCTGTCCCCCACCTGTACGGGGGATGTGGTCACCACCTGAAAATTCCCCACAGGGCCGACATTTACCCTGAGGACCTTAAGCTCCCCGTCTTCCCTGATTATTTCCTCCACCAATCCTGCGAACACCTTACCCCTCAATCCCTCCGACAGGTCCCTGAATTCCTCCACTTCTATTCCGGCATCTTCCAGAAAATCTCTCAATTCATAGGGGGTAAGGGAAAAATCCACATACTGCCTCAGGACATTATACAACAGCTTCATTAGGCATAAATTTTAGAGGATAGGAAGGCGGGGACAGAAGCCATCTTCCGTCCACCGCCACAGGGAAAACGAACGAAAGACCCTGGTTTCTCAGATAATCGAAGCCCCATTCCCTGAACAGGATGCAGAAAAAACCACCATCAAAGCGCTTAAATTTTAAAGGGAACTCACTTTTTTACAAGAGCCTCCGCCCTGAGGTTCACCTCATGCAGGAACCGGCCCATATCCTCATGGGAGGAGAATTCGCTCCCCCTCCTGTATTCGATCATGGCAACGGCCCTGGAAAAGGGAAGGGGTATCTGGAACCTGTCCCACGAATTCGCCCGGTAAAAGCGGCTGTACCCTATACCCACGAATCCCACAGGGGCATCGATTCGGTGCAGAAGGCGATAGAGTTCCCTCTTTATTACCCCCGGCGGACCGATGGGCCCATCCGGAGTTATACCTATGGCCTCCCCCCTCTGAAACCTCCTGAGCATCTCCACAGCCCCCCTGAAGCGCTCCTTGCGGTAGGAGCTCTCGATGACACCGAATCCGAATTCCCTGACCAGAGCCGCCACATACTGTCCATCCCTGCTCGGAGAAACCAGGGCAGAGCCCCGAATTCCCCTCAGAACTCTGGGAACCACGAGGAGTTTCGCATGCCAGAAAAGGTAAAATACATTCTCCCTGAGCTCCCCGTATCGTTCGAGCCTTATGGTGGAGATATAACCCCTAACCAGCTTTGCCAGAATCCACTTTGAAAAATCCATACATCCTCCGCAGAACGGTCACATAGACCAGAACTATGTAAATGGATATCAGAAGGGGGTAGTACTTCCACAGGAAGGACATGAAGAAGATATAGAGGATGCGAAGGGTCCTGTCCATCGGCCCCACCTTCATTCTGCTGTCTTCTCCTCTGGCAACAGCTTCATCCAGCCCCTCCGCCCGGGCCCGCGTATAGCTCACCATGAATGACCCGAACATCGCAATCAGGGTGAGGAACAGGTTAAGCGGTTCTCCCCTGAAGTAGTATGCAATGCCCAGGAACAGGGCAAACTCGGAAAACCTGTCCAGGCTCGAGTCCAGAAATGCACCGAACCGGGTTTCCCTTCCGCTCATGCGGGCCAGGGTTCCATCTATTGAGTCGAAAACACTGGTAAAGAGCAGAAGAACAGCCCCCAGCACCGGCCTGCCCGAAGCATAGAACAACGGGGGAATCAACGAAAGGAGAAAGCCAGTGAGGGTAACGACATTGGGATGGATTCCCGTGCGGGAAAGGAGATGTGCAACCTGCTTTATCGCGGGCCTCTCCCTCTTCAACCTTCTCCAGAGGTCAGATATCCTTCCCACCATCTATGATCTTCCTTATCTTTCCGTAAAGCTCCGGGAGCCTTCTGAGGATGGCCACGACTCTCAGGTAGGTGGTTCTCTCCATCTGGGGAAGTCCCGAGGAGTAAACAGTGTTGGGCTTCAATCTGCCAGAGAGCCCCGTTTTGGCAGTGGCAATTACACCATCGGGGACATGGACATGATCCGCAACCCCCACCTGCCCGGCCAGAATTACCCATCTGCCGATGCGGGTGGAACCTGCAATACCGGTCTGTGCCACAATCATGCTGTTTTCCCCAACTTTGACATTGTGGGCAATCTGGACCAGATTATCTATTTTGGTTCCCCTTCCTATGCGGGTTTCGCCTATCGTTGCCCTGTCGATGGTGGAATTGGCCCCTATCTCCACATCGTCCTCTATAACCACCCTTCCGATCTGGGGTATCTTCTCCCATCCCCTTTCACTGCGCTCGTATCCGAAGCCATCGGCCCCTATACGGGCTCCGGAATGAATGATCACTCCCCTGCCGATGGAGACCCTCTCCCCCACATAAACGGAGGGATACAGGATGGTGTCGTCTCCAATTTCCACATTATCACCCACATAGACATGCGGGTATATGAGAACATTCCTGCCAATTCGGACATTATTCCCCACATAGGCGAAGTCCATTATCTCGGTCCCCTCCCCTATTTCCACATTTCTCCCGATGGAAGCCTTCCGGGAAATCCTGCCCGATGGTCTCCTGTGCCAGTCGAAAAGCGGCAGAACGCGGGCCATTGCCAGCCTTACACTGGAAACCCTTATGAGGGCATCGTATCGAACTTTCCGGGGCTCGAAGCTGGAGATAACGATACCCGCCTGAAAATCGGAATCCATCTTCCTGTCGGAGAGAAAAACCAGAGACCCCCTGTCAGAATCTCCGGGAAGGGCCACCCTTTCCACCACCGCATCCTCAGCCCCTTCCACAGTCGAATCCAGAATGCGGGCAATTTCCAGAGCAGAAGGCATGGAGAAATTTTAATCCGCAGGCCTTCATCTCCAGAATAAAACAATCGAAATAAAGGGCAGATTCGCCCGGACTAAACTTTGAATGTGAGAGTATTCGCATTCTTCCTTCTGGCCATGTCCATGGCAGGATGCAGGGCCATATCCGATGCCCCTGCGGAGGGTATCGCCTTTCCCCTGCCGGGGGTCCACATAGCCGAAAAGGAGGTTCCCCTCGAATACATACAGGATATCGAAAGGGCGGCCCGGATAAATGCCGGAGTGATAAGGGTACCCGTGGACTGGGCCTCCCTGGAGCCGGAGCCCGGACAGTTCGATTCCACATATCTGGAAGAGGTGAGGGAAAGGGTAATGGAGGCACACGGAAGGGGCATTCAGGTGATCCTGATGTTCGCTCAGAGTCCCCCCTGGGCCAATGGAAACAACGACCCTCCTTTCCCGCCACTGCCCTCCCACTACGGGGACTACGCCCGCGCCCTCCTGCACCTTTACTCTTCAATTCCGGAAGCATACAGGGGTAATGTCCTGGCCCTCGAGGTGTGGAACGAGCCCAACAGCATAGAATTCTGGCCCACATACGCGCAGCCGCGGGAGGGAACTTTCGTCCTGGTCCCTCTGGAAGCGGCCGGAGAGTATGCAGGTCTGCTGGATTCCGCCTATCGAATCGTGAAGGACTCATTTCCCGATGTCAGGATTCTCGGCGGCTCTCTGGCATCAGCAGATACGCAATACCTCCGGATTCTCCTGAACCACAATGCCGGCAGGGGAATAATGGATGCCCTGAGCGTCCATCCCTATGCAAGGGTCGACGAGGTGGACAGCACCCACTACGGATATGCCCAGTATCCGGACCAGTGCAATGAATCGGACCCCCTCTCCCCACCGTGGTGCTTCCAGCAGGGACTGGAGAGCATCTTCCACATCCTGGAAGAGTACGGGATTCGGGATATGGAAATCTGGATAACGGAGTTCGGGGTCTCGAGCGGATACGGATGGGGGGATGCTGGAGGGGAGGAGGAGCAGATGAAGCACCTGGAAATAGCGCTGGACATCCTCGATGGGTGGGCCGTGGAAGGAAGGGGAAACATAAAGGCCTTCGTATGGTACAGGCTCAGGGATGAGGTGGAGGACAGTTTCGGACTATACAGGGAGGATGGTACACTGAAGCCGGCGGGCCAGCTCTTCGGACAGAGGGCAAACAGATAGAGGCGGAGCCGGAGGCTCCGAATCCCCATTGCGGATCATTTCTTCCGGGGTGCCTTCTTTACAGAGCCCTCCACGAAGGGCATCTTTACCACTTCGTAATCCATGTTCTTCACCCTCAAAAGGGTGCCCCTCTTCGAATGCTCCCTCTTCACATAAGCCATTGCAATTCCCTTCTTCAGAACGGGGGAGAATGTCCCGCTGGTCACATTCCCCACAGTCCCGCCGTCCACCTCCACCGGATCCCCATGGCGGGGAATCCCCCTGGAAACCGCCCTCAGTCCGACCCGATAGTACTCCGGTTTTTCCTGCATAATCCTCAGGACAGCCTCCTTTCCTATGAAGTCCTTATCGAAATC
>Ga0256833_1001932_pt1 | contig 14948 bp, 13 predicted proteins | sample 356284metaG_FD_190535 | JGI IMG/M metagenome (GOLD analysis project Ga0256833, IMG submission 190535) | Hydrothermal vent microbial communities from Mid Atlantic Ridge, Atlantic Ocean - 356-284 | ecosystem: Environmental > Aquatic > Marine > Hydrothermal vents | place: Atlantic Ocean: Mid...
GTTCTACTCCAAAAAGAGAGGTTTTTATGGCTATTCGTGGTTCTGGGCATTTAAAGGTTGAGTTTTATTCTCATCTTGATGAGATTAAAGATTTATATTTTAATCATGGTTTTGTTGTTTTTAAGATTCTTCATCAAAAGATTATTGATAAATATAATCTTACTTTGGACTATCAAGCTTTTTGTTATTATGCAAGGAGAGAGTTAAAAGTAAAAAAGAAGCGTGATGATTTAGTTCTTTCTAAAAAGCAGGAGCATGAAGATTATAATGCTCCCTTTTTTTCATACCAGTAAAGAAGATTATTTAATATCACCTCACTACGATACCTTTGGTAATTTTTTATCTCCTTCAGAGTTATAATTATTGGTAGCTTGAAAATAAACTTCATTAGGAGTTTGATAATCAATAGCTGAATGTAATCTCTTTTGGTTGTACTTGTCCATATATTTTCCAATGGCTTTTTTCAATACTTTAATATTTTTATACTCATTGAGGTAAATTTCTTCATATTTAATATTCCTCCAAAAACGTTCAATACAAATATTGTCAGTAGCTCTACCCTTACCATCCATTGAAATTTTTATATCATATTTTTTGAGAATATTTACATGAGATTTAGACGTGTATTGACTACCCTGGTCGGTGTTGAATATCTCAGGCTTAGGGTAAAGCCCTAGAGCTTCTTTTAGAACAGAAGTGACTAAAAAATTATCCATTGTATTTGATACATTCCAAGAGAGTATTTTCTTACTGTGCCAATCAATAATTGCAGCCAAATACACAAATCCTTTTTCTAGTTTTATATAGGTAATATCTGTTGACCAAACTTTATTAACTTGGTCGATAATGACTTGTTCCTCTTCATTTCTAAACTCTTTAAGGAGATACGGATATTTGTAATGTCTCTTTATTCCAATAGTCATCTTAGGCTTAGGATATAGAGCTTTTATACCCATATACTGCATTCCCTTACGAACTAACTTCTTCCCCACATTATAGCCATCTCTTTGTAACTGCTTTGTTATCCGTCTATAGCCGTAACTTGGAAAATCACTATAGATGTTGTTAATCGCATCTAAAAGCTTAATCTCCTTTGTTTTACTAAATGGCTTTACTGGTTTATAGTACAAAGTTGACTTATTTATCTTCAATAACTTACATTGCTTATTTAGTGATATTTTAAGCTTGGTGTCCAATAGAGATTTACGCTCTTTAGAGGATGCCAAGCTGACGAGCTTTCCCTCTAAAAACTCCTTTTCAACTATTGTCTCACCTAACTTTTTAGCTATTGAGTCTTTTGACTTTTTTAGCTCTTCTATCTCTTCCTTATATTCTTTAACCACGCTACTCTTATCAAAGGCTAGTGACATATTCTCTACAAATTGTTTCTTCCAATTTCTTAAATTTAATAGCTGTACTTCATATTTACTCGCTATTTGGTTTATTGTATCTATTCCCTCTAAAACTTCTAACACTAGTTTTGCCTTAAATTCTGCATTATACACTTTTCGTTTCTTACTCATATCTGATTCCTTGATTTCTTAATCTTTATTCTATCCTCTTGATATAAAAAATCTTGTTTTACTGGTCTTACTTTTAGGGTTCATTATAATTTCCATAGATTGGTCGTTATGTTACCCAATAGTAAAAACCTTCATATTTTTTCGTAAAGATAGCCATAAAAGAAACGTTCCAAAAAATAGGATTAGATAAGTACTTATATTTTCATAAAATAGACAATTTGGAAAAATTATCAAAAGTAAAACAAATAAAACATAGATAGAAAAACCTGTCAAAAATGCCATAGTTTTAATTTTTATTTTAAGTATAAATAGAATTAACAATAACAGAGCAAAAATAAAAGGAAGCAAAATAAACCAATTATATTCTAAATAGCCTATGTCCATACAAGGAAGATAATCTACCCATACAAAGTAAGTCAATAGATAAACACTTATGATAGATAAAGCCACCCACGCCATTAACACTCTACTACCTACTAAGACCTTGGCACTCTTATTGATATTATTATCTCTATAAAATTTTCTATAGAGTGATAGGATTATTAAAAGTATTGAAAAAGCATAAACACCATAAAAAGCTTCAGTAAAAGATAAAACAAATAAACTACTCAAAGAGAATAAGCCCACAATAAAAGATAGCATGTTATTTAAAGCAAAAACAATATTAAATAAGAGCAATAACAATGCAGATAAAGGGACAATCATTGGAAGCAATACCTCTACGCTAAATTCATCATTAAATAGCCATTGATGGGAAGAAGAAAGCATTATACCTAGCAATAAAACTATCTGTAAATAATACATTGAAACTCTAATTTTAAAAAATTTTTCACTAGCATTTGATGGAGAAAATTCCTTAGGAATCTGGAGTATAATCTCTACACCTTTACTATGGTCTTCTAATTTTTGTTCAACCTTTTTTGATTTTAAATAAAATAGAGCAAGAGCAATAAATAAAATCACCAACAAGAATATTAAAGCCAAAGAGACTATTTCCTTGGTTTGAAACAGATTATACTCTAACAAATACATCTGTCCTAAAAAATCACACATAAGCACTTCACCTCCCCTACTCTCCTCCCCGTGAAAGTCGAAGTGTTTCCAATACTTTTTGGTAAGCAACATAAAGCCTAAAAGAGAAATCCTCTTTAGGGTTGGAGTTTGAGGGGTTTAGTTTATGATAACGTGTCACATAAGCTCTCCAATTCTCTGTATCTCTACCCATCAAGGAAAAGAAGCCCCTTTGAGATTCAAAAGATTTTACTAGATTCTCAGGAGCAAACTCTCGTTCTAGGCTTTGGCTCTGTTCTCGACTTGCCTCATAAAGAGCTGTGTGTTGTTGCTGTATTGATTCAAAACCATCTTTTAACTTTTGACTTAAATTTAAGTTACTCTCCTTTTCATTAAAAACCATCTCAGAAAGTAAACTTTTACCTGTTTTACTTTTAGTAGAACTTAATTTTAAAGTGGGCTTTTCAAGCTTAGATGCTATCTCTTTCGCATTTTGTTCAAGCCTCTCTTTATGTTCTAATGCAACCAATAGGCCATCAGCCAATTCATTCATAAGTTCTATTTGACGTGTTGGACTTAGAGCTTCAATGTTAATGCCTAATCTACTAGAAAGTACCGTTACCAAGAGAGTATCTGAAGAATTACTTGATTTTAGCTCTACTTCAAGCTCTTCTACAAAGCTTGGGGCTGTAATATGGCTAGAGTAGACTAAGTTCTCTACCACTATCTCCTCATCAAAGGCATCAGAAAAATCAATCTCTGTGGCTCTGTTGATACCTCCTCTTGCGTACTCTAAGATGTCTTTCTCTTTACTCTCTTTAGGCATTATTACATCCAAAGCAGCATTACCCTCTTTGTTAAGTAGCATCTTCTCTTCTACGGCCACATCCATCTCTCTTTGGTTTAGTAGGTCAGAGATATAACTTTTTTTATCTTCACCTTTAACAAAGCCTACGAGTATTTCATAAACTCCCATACACAGAACCTCTGACTCTTTGAGTTTAACTAACTCACCTTTGGGTACTAAATGGTTACTAAGCTTATAAAGCATTCCATTACTACTCACATCTATGAGGTAATACTCCCCACCCTTATATTCAATATTAGCATGAATACGTGATAGTTCTTCGCTACTGTCATTTAGTACCCAAGCACAGCTAGGGTCACGCCCAATGCTTCCTCCCTCTTTTTTAAACTCATGACTTTGACTGATGATATTCTCTTTAGGATTATTCACTATTTTTAAAATTAGGTTCATGATTGGTACTCTACGTTTACATTAACATTTTTGGCTTCATCTAAGCTCATCACTATTTTTTTAATCTGTCGCTCTTCTATACGACTCTCTAATATTGCAGAGGAGAGTTTAGGCATAAGCGTATTAGAGATTATCATCTCTAAATTCCTAGCCCCTGTCTCCATAGCATTGGAAAGAGAGACTATCCGCTCTAAAAGAGCTTCATCATACACTAACTCTATGCCTTGGGATTGAAGTTGTTTCAGTACACTTTGTAGTTTTAGTTTTGCAATCTGAGCCAAGGAATCTTTTTCCAAGTTTTTGTACGGAATCACCGTCATACGCCCTAACAAGGCTGGTTTAAGATGTTGGCTAAGTGTGGGTGTAATTGCATCACGTATTGCTTCCATACTCATGTTCGGATTAGACGCAAGGAGTTCACTTATCTCTTCGGTAGCAAGGTTAGAGGTCATAATAATAACTGTATTTTTAAAGTTAATGGCTCTTCCCTCTCCATCATTGGCAATTCCTTTGTCAAAGATTTGATAAAAAGTATTTAAAATGTCAGGATGGGCTTTTTCTATCTCATCTAACAAAATGACACTATAGGGTTTAATTCTTACAGGGTCAGTTAACTGTCCTCCATCACCATATCCCACGTAACCAGGAGGTGAACCTAGCAGACGTGATACCGTATGTTTCTCTTGAAATTCGGACATGTTAATGGTAGTAATGAAGTTTTCTCCTCCAAAAAGTAGGTCTGTGATGGCTAAGGCTGTTTCTGTTTTCCCCACACCAGAAGGACCTACAAGTAAAAATACCCCCTCAGGCGTGGACTCTTTTTTTAATCCTGCCATAGAGACTTGCAAAAAGTTCGAAATATAATCTATGGATTCATCTTGTCCTATAATTCTACTTTTAATCTCGTTACTAAAGGCACTCATGCTTTTAGCTTGTTCTTGTTTCATGTTTCCTAAAGGAACACCTGTCCATGAGGAGATGACTTCAGAAATTTGTTCAACACTTACAGTTTCATAAATATAGGTGGCTTTGCTTTGTAGCTCTTTAAACCTTGCATATGCCTCCTCTATGGCTTCTCTATTTTTCTCTTTTTTAAGTATTCGTATCTCTTCTATAAGTTGCTTTTGTGCTTCCCATACTTTCTCTTCATCTTTGACTTTAAAGTCCACTTGGGACATCTCTACTTCTAAAGACTTTAATGCTTCGCTATTATCTTTGATATAAGCATCATGGTCACGTTTAAGTGAATCGTACTCACGCTGTAAAACCCCAATCTCTCCCTCCATCTTTTGTAAAGAAAAAGGTCGGTTTGAAGCTGATATTTTTACATTTGCACAAGCTGTGTCAAGCACATCTATGGCTTTATCGGGAAGTTGTCGTCCTGTGATGTATCGTGCAGACAAGGTAGCAGCTGCAACCAAAGCTTCATCTTCTACATAAACTCCATGCACCTCTTCATATTTATCAACAATCCCTCTAAGGATAGTCACGGCTTCGTCTATGCTAGGCTCTAATAGGTCTATCTTTTGAAAACGTCTGGCTAAGGCTGGGTCTTTTTCAAAGTATTTTCGATACTCTTTCCAAGTCGTGGCTGCTATGGTTTTTAACTCACCTCTTGCCAAAGCAGGTTTTAGTAAATTGGCTGCATCACTCCCTCCCTCATTTCCTCCTGCTCCAATAAGTGTATGGGCTTCATCTATGAACAAAATGGTAAATTGAGTAGCAGATTTAATGGCATTAATAACAGCTTGAAGTCGTCGTTCAAACTCCCCTTTAACACTGGCTCCTGCTTGCATTGCTCCTAAGTCCAATGATAAAATTTGTGCTTCATACAAATGTTTAGGAACATCTTTATGAACTATTTTTAAAGCTAATCCCTCAACCACAGCCGTTTTCCCTACGCCTGCTTCTCCCACTAAAATAGGATTGTTTTTACGTCTTCGTGAAAGTATGTCTATGGCTTGTTTTATCTCCTCATCACGAGAGAAGACAGGGTCTATCTTCCCCTCTTTGGCTAAGTTTGTTAGGTTAACCGTATACTTTTCAAGCTCACTTGACCCCTCACTACTTCTTGGTGTAGAGGCACTATTTACCTCTGTTCCATGTTGTTCTTTTATGAAGCCCTCTAAGAGCGTTAACAACGCTTCCAATTCCACTTCATCAAAGACTTTAAAATATGCCGTCATCGCATAGGTACGTGAATTTTTAAACATCGCGTAAAGAATGAGTGCTGTGTTGACCTCCTCTAAAGAGAACTCAATTTTACTCTCTAGGTAAGCTGCTTCCAAAAGGTCAACCAAAAGTTTAGAGAAGACAGGAGAAGCACTCTCACTTTGTCCAACCGATTGAAAACTCTTTTCCAATACACTTCTCATAATCTCAGGCTCTATTTCATATTGCTCTAAAAGTCTATTGAGTACTGAAGATTTCTCTTCTAACATCACATAGAACAAATCTTCTATAAGTATCTCCGAGCCATGCCGTCCTATAGAACGTGCTGCTGCTTGTTCTACCATACTTCTACTTTTAGCATCTAATGCATTGATTAATGTTTTTAATTCTACTTTCATTTTTTATTATTTCCTTTTTTATGTTTTTATCTAGTTTTTGGGCTTCATTATAGAATTAGACTTTTTTAAAGTTGTTTACTTTTTGGGGAGGAGTATAGTATTTCCTATTTCTATATTGACTTTTACCCATCACACACTCTCCCTAAGATAAACCTCTATCTTCAAGGAAACAGCTTGTTGAGTAAGCCCTAAGAAATTGGCTATCTTTGCTTGTGTTATTCCTGCTCTATATGCCTCTACCATGCCTTCTATTCTTTCCTCTTCATTTTGTTTTATGAAGAGATAGTCACTAAGCTCTAAAACCTTTTTAAGCTCTTTACTCTCCTCTTTTCTTCTCTGCTCTTCTTGTTTACGTAGTATCTCTATGAGATTGTCTATAAACTCTTTGTTTACCTCTTGCATGAAAAATATTTTAATCTCTTCCACACTGTTAAAACGTTGAAAAACAAGCGATGATTCTAAAATTTCTAAGCGTTTCTCAATCCCCACAAACTGCCGATAACTAGAGTAAGGGTAATCTTCTAAGTGTAAAACAATTCCTGTCATTTTAGGTAGATACTCACTGTAACGCATAAAGTAGAAAGCATAACCCTCATCTTTCATAAAGGAGGATTTAAAACGTCCCTCCCATAAAGCACCATTGCGTCCATACTTATTATTAAAGTAAAAAGAGTAACGTCTACTTAAGAGTTTCATAAAAGCTGACAAATTCTCTATTTTCGTCTCTATGAGTAGATAATAAGCATGTCCAAGTAAGGTGTAAGCATGTATGATGAAATCATGAGATTTCGATAGCTCTGAGACAAATTCAATGAACTTTAAATAGTCCTCCCTTACCACAAAAGCTTGGCGTAACTCAACTGTACGATTAGAGATAAAGTGATAACCTTTACGCTGTACTCTAGCAATACGTCCCATTTATTCTTCTCCTACTTCTACTAAAATTAAAGAGAGATTATCTTTTGCTCCACGTTCATAAACAAACTCTTTGATGTATTGGCAAAGTAACGGTAAAGAGTAGCGATACTTCAACACCAATGCTAACAATACTTCATGGTAACAACTATCTGACACCCCATCACTGCAAAGTAAAAACAGCTCCCCTTTATTTACCGAAACATAAGCTAAACTCAACGGCATGGCATCAAAGTTACCAATGGCTTTTGAGAGGACAGACGCATCCTCTTTTGAGCCTGTATGGTCTAAAGTTAACTGCGTTAAACGGGTTGCAGAGAAATGATAAAGCCTAGAATCACCCAAATGAAAAACAGCCCATTTATCAAGATGTTCTACTCGATACAAGCCTAACAATGTTGAGCCTATTGTCTCTGTAATTAAATTCGTATGGGCATAAGCTTTTAATTTTGTACTTACCTCTTCAACTTGCCGTTGCAACTGCTCTTGAAGTATCTCCTTGACCAAAGGTTCATCTAGGCCTTTCGCCACCTCTGTTTTCATAAAAGAAGCTGTCTGTCTAAAAACATCTACTACCATGGAACTGGCAATTGAGCCTTTTTGATGTCCACCCATTCCATCAGCAACCACAAATAACTTTTCAGATTCATCTACTAAGATACTGTCTTCATTCTCTTCTCGTTCTAAGCCACGGTCACATAAATAAGCCACTTTCATACTCAACTCCTACGGTTCAATGACAACAACAGTAACATCATCTGCTTCACCATTCCAACAGTTTACCCCCAACTTAAAGTCAGGTGAACCTAAGCTATAGGCTTTGATTTGCTCTTTTTTAATGTGCAATGCTAACTCAAATCCCAACGGTTCATTTAGCGTAAAAATAATGAGTTCTTTTAAAGCTTGAAGTTTTGAGCCAAAGAGTGAATACGCCTCCAAATAATCCCAAGGTACATCATAGAGATTAATACGAAACTTCAAATTCGACACCGTTCCAAAGTCTCCCATAATCATTCCTTCACCTAATATAGCCCCCTCTTCTCCTAAACCTATCTTTTGCCAAGCAGGAATGGTGGCTCGGGAAACCACACACTCATCAATGCTTATTTTATCATGCCCAATATAGTGACGCATAATCGAAGCCAATGTTCCTGAAGATTTCTGTTTTAGACTAAGCATTCCTAAAAAAGGTAAGAGTTTATTAAAGTCCAGTACAGCCTCTTTCTCTTGGCTTTGAGGGTAAAGCCCCAAAATAGAGAGCAAATACTTTGACTGTCTATCTTTTAAATCTTTCTGATAGGAGACATAATATCGTGCCTCTTTCCAAATGGGATAGATGAACTTTTGTAGATGATGGTTAAAAAGATTTAAAAAATCAAGTAAAACACACTCATCTCCATAGTCTTCACGTATCTCTTCAGCGTAATGAATTGGCAAAGGCGTAGCAGCCCCAAAGAGGCTCAAGAAGTTTAACTCTACTTCCACCTCCACCCGTTTGTTTCGCTCAACAAATAGAATGCTAGAGACTTCTGTTTTAGGAAAGTTCAAACTAGAATTGGCTGAAAAATTCAAATGTTTATAAAGCTCTTCAGAGCTTTTATCAGGGTAAATCTCTGTTAATTGTCGGCTAATAACATGAATTGCAGAAGGCAAAGTTAAATGAGGCACCTTCTTTTTAAGTATGCCGTTTATTTTGTGTAGTTGGCTCATTACATCAAACTCTGCTGACCGAGTCTAGCATCCCAGGTAAAGACTTCATGTCTATCTACTTTGACCTCTAAACGGTGAAAAGTGTTTAGGTTACAATAGAGAGTTAAAAAATCGTTAAGTACATTAGAGAAGATGTATGCTTCACCCAAAGAGCTATAACAATCGGGATCTAGCTCTATGGTAGTCTCAATCCCTCTTATGGGTAAACCTTTGTAAATCATCTCCGAAGTTTTATAGGAGATATTTGATAAACCTCGTAAAAGAGACTCTGTCTTTCGGTGTTGCATCCTATCAGCAATACCAGGGAAGTCATAGGCTTCAATAAGTGTTCTAAAGGTAGTTATGTTTCCCAAAGAGAGGTAATTAAGAGACATATTTGAAATAAGCCTCCATAAAAAATCTCCCTCAATAGGGGGTAAGTAGGACTTAGAAGGAATGGTAATGTTCTCTACCCCTACATTAGAAACCGTTGAGCTTGAATGAAATGCATTCACATCTCCAAGCCTAAGCGTCGAGGGAATATTTTTATTGGTCGCTAATATCTTTACCGAAATGACCATGCTTTTATCTAAAAATTCAGCATGTTCAATGGTATTGGGTGCAAAACGAATAAAAGTCTTAAGACGTTTATTGTCTTCGGTTAGTTTAACCCTTTGAGCGTAAAACTCTTGATTGGAAGCTGCATGTTCAAAAGAACCAAAAGGCAAAAAATAGGCATAAATGCTACGGTCTTCCGTCCAGCCTTCAATCTCTACTATTTGTAAGACCTCTGTATGTTCTAAATCCAAATCAGCAGGGATTATCTCATACTCTTCATCTTTATGGGTTTTACGAAGTGGCACAGCTTCTGTCTCTACAATGTTCACAGCAGGGGTACAAAAGAGTCGAAAGTTATCTGTTTTTAAATCATCAGCAATGCCTAAATGTCGGTCAAAGTGGATGCTCACTCTAAAGCTGGAATGCTTCTGTAAAATCTCAGGCTTTAAGCCCTTGAACTTTTTAAAGCCTTTAATGTCCACAAAGTTAAATTTGTCTCGATAACAAAAATACTCTTGCATGAGTACATAAGCATGAAAAACATTCTCTTGTTTTGGTAAAATGTTTTCGTCTTCCTCAAAGCCAACAGAGCTAACAGCATTTTTATCTAAGCTAAACAGAGGCACTTTACTTTGAAGTTCTGGCAGACTCACCTCTATGCTACTCACATAACGATGTAGGTACAGGTGCAACTCTTGAGATACAAATTCAGAACCCCCAAGGTAAAAGCGTAAGTTATCTAACGTTAAGTTGTCAAGCAATGATCCTGAGGTTAAATTGAAGTCCAATTCAATGGTTGAGCTGTATCCGTTGGTAAAATAATTTACTTTTTTCAATTCAAGAGGATGTAAATCAACTTCATAATTAGTAAAGAAAGGACACTTAACATTATGTCGGCTACTAAATGAGAGCAGTTGTGTGTTCTTTGGAACAATTTGACTCTCTACTCTTCCTTTTTCAGGAGTTAATGCCACAATGGTATAGGAGGGAATGGGTTGTAGATAATTTGCCCAAAGCAGTTGGGTTAAACCATGCGTTAACTCTGGAAATTCTCTGTCCATACTCTCACGTAATTTTCCTGTCAAAAAGGCAAAGCCCTCTAAGAGTCGTTCCACATCTGGGTCTTGTCCTTTCTCTGATAGAAAAGAGGAGAGTCCTGGATTTTTAAGAGAGAACTCTTTTCCCAAGGTTCGCAGAGCATACAACTCTTGTGTATAATAATCATTTAATTTCATAATCAATTTTCCCTTTTTTTATGAAGTTTTTTGTTTTTGTTCTTATTTTTATATTATTGATACAACTTAGTTATAAAACAATAAACATCACTTTGTATGTTTATTATTTTGTAACTTTAATACTGCCATCACCATGAATTTTGGCTTTAATGGTCACTTCAAAGGTCTCACCATTTAGACTAAAAGAGCCATCTATAAATATGCTCATGGTACTCACATCATAAACATTTTTTAGCACCCTCACAGAGACATTGAAAAGACGTTTTTCAAAAATATTAATACTCTTTTTTAATGAAGATTCAATCACTTTTTGAGAACCTGTCGGACTCAAATCAATGTTGTTTAAATCTACTTTCCCATAATTGGGAACAGTTTGAGCATTCCCAATGTTAGAGGAGAGTAAATTTGAAAGGTTATTGACAATGGATTTATAAAGAATCTCATCAGCACTGGTATTTTTTTCGTTATAAGTATTGCGTAAACGCTCAAATAGACTTCCTCTTGACATCAGATGACCTATGCTTTGTCTAGTTTTCCAACCAATGACAACTCAAAACTTGCACCCATGTACTTGAAGTGAGGTCTAAGAGACATTTTAACTTGATACCAACCTGGATCAGTTGGAACATCTTCTACCGAAATATCTGCTCCTTTAAATGGTCGTTGACTTCTAATCTCAGCACTTGGATTGTCTTGCGCAGCGATGTACTGTCTAGCCCATAAGTTAAGCTCACGCTCTAAGTCTTCTTTTTCTCTCCATGAACCAATATATTCACGTTGAAGTACTTTAATATAGTGTGCCATTCTGGTAACAGAGAACAAGTAAGGCATCTGTGTTCCTAATTTGTAGTTAAGTTCAGCAGCATTACCCTCTGGCGTATTGGCGTATTTCTTTGGCATCTGTGTAGAGTTTGCAGCAAAAAACGCAGCATTATTACTCCCTTTTCTCATTGCCAATGGAATAAACCCTGCTTCTGAAAGTTCATACTCTTTTCTATCTGAAATGAGTACTTCTGTAGGAATTTTCATCTCAACATCACCCATGCTCTCAAAAGTATGCACAGGAAGGTTTTTAACAGCTCCACCAGACTTTGGACCAATAATATTAGTACACCAACGATAATTGGCAAAACTATCTGTTAAACGTGTGGCAAAAGCATAAACTGTATTTCCCCAGAGATATTTTTCATGGTCAGCTGAAACATCTTCAGAATAAGCAAAATTCTTCACAGGATTGTCTTCAGGGTCATAAGGAGGACGCAGTAAAAATCTTGGTAAGGTTAAACCCACATATCTAGCATCTTCATTCTCTCTAAATCCACGCCATGCAGCATGTTTTGGTCCACTCATATTGTCTTCCAAATCTTTAAGGTCAGGAAGCCCTTCAAAAGACTCTAGTCCAAAAAACTTTGGTCCAGCTGCTGCAAAAAATGGTGAATGTGCCATCGCAGAGATAGAGGCTACTTTATTTAAAAATTTAATGTCCGTATTACTTGGAGACAAAGCATAGTCTGCAATGATTGTTCCAACAGGTTCTCCCCCGAATTGACCGTAGTTTGCTGTATATACATGTTTGTAAAGACCCGACTGTGTAATGTCTAAATTCTCTTCAAAGTCTTCAAGTAACTCATCTTTTGAAACATTTAAAAGCTCAATCTTAATGTTCTCTCTAAAGTCTGTCTGCTCCACAAGCATGAACAAACCTCTCCATCGTGCTTCTATCTCTTGAAATTTCGCATTATGTAAAATTTCATCTACTTGCATACTAAGTTTTTTATCAATTTCGGCAATCATTCCGTCAACAACAGCTTTGTTTACTTTTGCTTCTTTATCATCGGTTTTAAGCATCTCTTGGATTAATGCACCCACACCACTTTTAATTACCCCATAACTGTCATCTTTTTGAGACAAGTTGGTCTCTGAGATAATACTATCTAGTAAACTAGAACTATTTTCAACATTTTCAGCACCCTCAGAAGGCTTCTCTTTTACTTCACTCATTTATTTCCCTTTTTATAAAATTTATTTTTTACCTAGTAAACTAAACGCCTAATTCAGCTAGTAATTTTTCACGTTCAGCATCATCTGAAATGGCAGAACTTATCGCATCTCTAAAGGCAGGCATATTTCCTAATGGTCCTTTTAATGCAATGAGTGAAGCTCTAAGTTCCATAAGTTTTTTCAATTCATCAACATTTTCAACAATATTCTCTGGTGAGAAATCTTTTATAGATTTAATTTTTAAATCCACAGTAATCTCTGAATCTTCAGCACCTGAAAGTTTATCGTCTACTGAGAACCCTATGGAGATATCTTGTTTTTCTAAAACCTCATTAAAATTCCCTTTATTGATGTTGATTACTTTTTTCTCTTCAATGACTTGTTTTTCTGCATTGGGATTAAACTCTCCTAAGACCATCACCTTATAGGGGATTTCTATCTCTTCACTTAAGCCATCTGTTTTAGGTTTATACGTAATGTTAATACGTTCTTTTGGAGATTCTGATTGTTTGTCCATACCATTTCCTTATATTTATTTTTAAAGAAAACCAATACTACTGGCATCTTTAGGTGAGAGTCTACAGAGTTTCCTGTAAAATAACTCTTTTATTTCCAAACTTAATATTTTAGTTATGCTAGGTTTAAGAATAAGTATGTAGACTTCTGTCGCTAATTTTGGATTCCATTTCATAAGATTAAAAGCTTCAATATCTCTGTCTAATTCATATAAAAGAGCCACTGCCATATTAGTATTTCCCATACTTACAGCAAGATACGACTGCTTTAAACGCCACAAAAAAGACTCTTTGTCACTTTTTGAGTTTTTTTGAAAGGCATCTAAAAGCTGAATTGCCTCTTCTTTCTTTTTTTCCTTAAAAAGTTCCAACGCATTGGCATATTCTTCTTCATAAACACCATTTTTATTAAAAAATGTTAAAGATTTTTTTTCTAAATTTACCCATTCTTTTATTGTCTTATTCCGTAATAGCTGCTCTTTGGGCATGTAATTGTGAATATTTTTCTCATTATCATTTATAAAGTTTATTAATTTATATTTTAAAGTATTTAAAATTATTTTATACTGTTCTAAAACTTTATCTTTATCTGTATTCTGAACTAAAAAATACCATCCATCTAACCATGAAGGATAGTCCATAAGAAGAACTTTTAAGGCTTCTAAATACTCTTTCTCTTCCTGAAAATATTCTAGTTTTTTAACTTCATCGCTACTGGGAAAGAGACTTGTCTTTAAGCTCTCCTCTTTAACAAAAGCTTCCTCTAAACGTGAAAACCCAAGAACTTGACTCAATTCAAATGCTCTATAATTATCAGCATTTAGATGCACTATCTCTTCTTGCAAGAGCTGTAAGTGCCTTTGAACATCATAATGAGAACTTGGGATTTGAGGAACAACTTCTTCTAGCTCTTTACTGTTCTCTTTTTTTTGTTCTTGTTTTTCTACTTTTTCATCTGATGCATTTAACTTTTTTAAATTATTTCGCTCATCAAGCATTTTTTTTAATTTACGAATTAGACTAGCAAAAATACTAACTCTTCATTGTTAAATGCTTTTAAAATGCTCTTTTCCAAAGTCTCAAAACTCACGATCAACGCTTCAACCCGTCTCTCTTCTAAAGAGGGTAATACTTGAAGAAGAGGAGCTGTTAAACTCTCTTGTAACCACTCTAAAATACGTAACTTTACTTTAACCGACTTGGGAAAAAGTTCTGAACCATATTGTTCAATGAGTGACTGGTAGCTTGGTAAGAAGTGTTCCAAACCTTCTGTAGAATTCAACTTCCATTGAGCATACAGCCAATAAGAAGCAATTTTTAAATCTTTACTATGTTGAAGAAGTATGGTCTCTGAACTCTCTTCAATGAGCTTCCAGTCAACCGTATCAGCTGCTGCATTCATTGTTTTATCAATTTCCATTTCTATGGCGATATACGCATCTTCATATTTATGGTCACTGCCTATTGGATTTTCTTTAGATATTGCTTCTCTTATATTTAACACTTTTTCCCTTTTTAAATTTTTAGCTATTATATTAAGATATTTATTAAATATCTCATGAATTGTTGTTAACATTCTCCACTTGTTACCTGACACCAAAAGAGAAGTTGACATAAAAAGATAAACAAGATAGAGTTTCTACTCGATTATGATAAAGAAGTAAACAAAGCAT
>Ga0256833_1001933_pt1 | contig 14945 bp, 15 predicted proteins | sample 356284metaG_FD_190535 | JGI IMG/M metagenome (GOLD analysis project Ga0256833, IMG submission 190535) | Hydrothermal vent microbial communities from Mid Atlantic Ridge, Atlantic Ocean - 356-284 | ecosystem: Environmental > Aquatic > Marine > Hydrothermal vents | place: Atlantic Ocean: Mid...
TATTTCCATAACAGCCTCCCTTAATTTTTGTAAAAATATATTAAGATTTCTGATAAATATACATGGTTTATCTCATAAAACAAACTGACAAAAATTGTCAGGTGAAATGACAAAAATTGTCAAATATTTGTGATGTCTAATGTATTAGAGAAGATATGAGTTTTTAAATAAATGGATTTATAATTTGATTGGAAAATTGGCATGTTCTTTTCTTATCAAAGAAAATGAAAAACTAAAAAGAAAGGAGGTATATATCATGGAAAGATTAGAAACAAAAATTGAGGAAAGACGCAGAAAAGAGGGTGGTTTTACCCTTATTGAGCTCCTCATTGTTATTGCGATTATCGCAATTTTGGCAGCTATTGCTCTGCCTCAGTTTAACAAATATAGAAAAAATGCTGAAAAGGCAGCTGTTGAAAGTGCAGTTAGAAACTGTATTACTGAGATAGAGTCTAAATTTGCAGAAGATCCAAATTTCACTTTAAATGGAACTCCAGCAGAATGTTCAGCTATAGCAACTCAAGACCCTTCTGTTGCCAGTGTAACAGTAAATGGGGATTCTACAAACTATACAGTTACTGCAACAGGAGCAAAATTTGGAGTTGAATGTTCTGGTGGTTCAGGACAGAGTATTACTTGCAATTAAAAAAAATAATGAAGTTCTTTAAAAGGCCCCTTCTTATTGTTGGAGGGGTTTTTCTTTTTTCTATACTATTTAGACTTAAAGATTTAAATAACTTTTTAGAGGAAAATAAGGATAACGTTATTTCCTGTTTTGACTGTTTTTTTTATGCCAGAATATCAAAATCACTATTAGAAAATGACTTTTTTTTGATAGACTATTTACGAAATGTTCCGGATTTTGTTTCTTATAAAGCAGTTCCTTCGTTAATGGTCTTTTTTCCTTATATCTTGTCTTACCTTTCAGGACAAAAGATAGAAATATTTTTTGCTCTTTTGCCCCCTGTTTTGTCAGTTTTGTTTGTTATTCCTCTGTATTTTTGGATAAGGGAGTTTGGAAATGTTCACATTTTCTTAGGGGGGGCAATACTTGGTATTTTTAATCTTATATATTTTAATAGGACTGATATAGGGAGATTTGATACTGATAGCCTAATTTTGTTTTTTGTTTTTCTCATTCTCCTTTTTCTGACTAAAAGTGTTTACAATAAAAAATATTCCTACATATATGTAGTTATTTCAGCTATTCTCTTTAATATTTTTATGTTTTGGTATCCTAAACCTATTTTTTCACTGTTTTTTGTCGTGTCACTGCTCCTTGGATTAATGTATGCAAAAAATAACATAAAAGACATTTTTTTTAAAATTTCTCTTTTTATTTTAATAGCAGGTCCTTCTTTATTTTTTAATTCTTTATATAAAATTCCTATGGCATACATTAAAGGATACATACTTAAGGTTAACTCTCCCATTCTTCCTTTTTCCCTTACTGCCAACATTTCTGAACTAAAGGGTATCTCCTTCAATCAGTTTGTTATGTTTACAACGGATAATCCAGTAACAGCCTTTTTGTCTTTAGTAGGACTACTTTTACTGTTTTGGAATAAACGGAAATATATGTTGTTAGCTGTGCCTTTTATCGCTTTGGGACTTAGTAGTTTTTTAGCAGGTAATAGATTTATTATCTACCTTGCTCCTTTCCTTGGTATGGGATTAGGATATCTTATATACACAGTGTTTAATGCTCTATCCAACCACCTTTCCTTTTTTAGACGCAAAAGTTTTTATATATTTTCTGTAGTGTTAGTTTTGTTTTTTTCTTTTCCTCCCCAGAGGATATATGCAGAAACTTCCCCTATACTAACAAAGGAGGTATGGGAAAGCCTTAAAGAAGTTTCATCATCTATAAGAAAAGATTCTTACTTATGGAGTTGGTGGGATTATGGCTACATACTCCAATATACATTAGGTTGTGGAACATATACAGATAATGGTAACATTCATCTGTTTAAATCCTATTTATTTGCCCACTCTATGATGACATATGATGAAAATATATCCAAAAACATTATTGCTTTTGCTACCAACAATAGATTTAACTATTATGGAAAAAATATCAAGAGTATAGAAGATACTCTTAAAGTTATAAAAAAAATCTATACTTATAATGAACTTCCAGATAAACAAGTTTATATATTTTTATTTCCCGGAATAATGTTAAAAAGTATAATCCATAATCTTGGTGTTTTTGGAACAGGTATATACGACGAAGAAGTTCCTTCTGTTACCACATTTCAACAGTGTGAAGAAAAAGAAAAGGACTTTTATGACTGTGGTATTGTTTCTGTCAAAGTAAATAATAATGGAAATTTTCAAATACATTGGAAAAATTTTTCATTAAAGTCTAATCCCCCCTATAAAGAAGCTATTTTTATAAACAGGGAGTCAGAAACAAAAGAAACTTTCTTCAAAAATGAAAACTATCCTAAAAATAGATTTTTACAGGTTGTCTATTCAAAAAATGGGGTTTACTTTATAATTGCTAACTATATGATTAAAGATTCTATTTTAAACAGAATGTTCATAATGAAAGATAAATTTAGGAATTTTAGCATTGTTTATGATAATTTTCCCCACTTGATAGTTTATAAAGTTGATAATTGGTATTGATTTTTCATAAAAATATAAACAAAGGCTCTATTTGGTAGTGTTATGAGAAAATTTGAAAACATTCAAGGTTTTACATTAATAGAGCTTTTAATTGCTATAGCTATTTTGGCAGTGCTGTCAGCTATTGCCATGGTTCAGTTCACCAAATACAGAGAAAATTCCTACAAAATAGTTACAAAAACAGACTTAAAAAATAGTTTAACAGCTCTTGTGGGTTTTTATTCCGAGTTCTTGAGATACCCTAATGATGGCTCTTGTGGCCCCGGACCTATGAGCTGCGATTTGACAGATGGTGTGCATACAATATCTAACGGTATCGTTGTATCAAGGGGTGTTACAATTGAATGGAGTGTTAATAGTGGTGGAAAATGCCCTGATGGCTCAGACAAACTAATTGTAAAAGGAAAACACCAACAACTGGCAGATTGGGAAGCTTCATTTGAGTCTTGTGATTATAAATTCATTGGATTCTAATTGTCACTCCACCCTATAAACAAACTCTATCTCTGCTTTTTCCTTTTTTTCAGGATTCTTTGCTATTATCCTAACTGCATAAACAATGTAGTTAGAGCCAGCATAAGTAATACTCTGTCTTCCAATTAGATAGGCATCTAACTGGTAACTACCTAAATTTGGAATTTGTAGGTCTATTTTACAGTTACTTAAATCTGTTTGACACATAGTTGCTGGATCAGGACAAGTATTTCCCCCACAAGTTATGTCATCGTTAAGTATTTTAATAATAATCATGTCTGCTCCACCTTTTGCTGCTTCCAGAGCAGTAGTATATCTGGCAGTGGTTCCTGATGTTCTTGTTTCTGATGTTAACATGTATAATAAAGCTGCAATAAAACCTAAAGCAATAAACCCTAATATTAAAGTGGTTAACAGTGCCAAACCTTTTTCATTATTTTGTTTTTTCATTTTTTTCTCCTTATAAATCCATAGGTTTGACTGATATTTTTATAGCCTTCCATCTATAGTTGATGTAGTCAGGGGGAAGAACTAAATCTGCATCTATTCCACCAATACATTGATTACCTCCACAGCTAACTGTATTTGTAAATTTAAACTTCAAGTCTCTAACTCCTTCTTGGTAGAGAATATAAAAATTTATCCTTTTTAGTTGTTTTCGTATTTCATAATTATCAATCACACCGTTTCCATCTGTATCCATAGCAGGCAATGAGTATCCCCTTACATCTATTCCTCCATCGCCATCACTATCAATATCAAATGTTACCAAGTGGTCAGCAACACATGCTATTACTGTATCTCCCCCCGAGTTATTTATAGCATCTAATCCTGTTCTCCTTATTAATTTATAGGTGTTTGGATTACATCTATTAGGAAGATTAGAAAAGGTTTTATCATACTTGACCATGTTGCAGTATCCAACATCGCAACTATTTGCAATGCCAGTATATACTTCCTGTGTTATAGGAAAACCTAACAACCTATAACTGTTAGGTATAGTATTTATACGATTCCCGATTTCTATATTTGTAACAATACCAGCATCATCAATATTAAGAGTCCCAATATCTACAAAGTTTTGAGAAGTAATATCAGTAAAAGAGATGTAATATGTTCTATTTGTTAAAGGTAATGAATTAGACACAACCTCACAACCAGCAGAACAGTCAACAAGAATCCAACCTAAGGTTTCTTGGCGAGTATTATTTAATGTTGCTCTAAGTGTTAATATTTTGTTGTCCACGTCCCATTCTATTATTGGAGATGTTTCATCTTTTGCAATTCCGTATCCTACATGGGTTAGATCTAATCTTAATAATTCTATCCCAACTATTTTTTCTAATTGTGTCTCAGCTTTCCCTGTTTCTGTTGCAGACCCTTTTAACAGATTTATATAGGTAAAATACACAATACCTAATACCACAGCAAAAATAGCAATAGAAATAATAAGTTCTAAAATTGTAAAACCTTTTTTATCCATTTTTTATTCCTTTCTTACCAAAGTTTCTATGTTATAGCTGTAAGTTTTTCCTTGATAGGTCCAACTTACTGTAACAGTTAGTCTTTTTACCTCGTTTGCTAATTCTGTGGAAACATTTGAGTTAATGGTAAACTGAACATTGGTATTTCTAATCTGGCGTGTAATTGTCCTACTTTCAGAATTAATGTTATCAAAAGCTGTTCCTCTCTTTTCCTCAATATATTCTTGAGCAATTTTTATGGCTTCATCTCTTATTAAATTCTTGGTGGATATATTGTAAGCAGCTATTAAGCCAGCTAATAGTCCTAACAGCAAAACTGCAAATATAGCAAAAGACACTAAAAGCTCTATTAATGTATACCCTTTTTGGTTATTAGAAACTTCCATCGCATTTCTCCATAGAAACTTTGATGTTAGAAATTTTCAAACAGTCTTTGTTTGCTTCATTAGAGGAAGGATATCCTATTGTTAATTTTTGTTTAAATGTTCCCCTTTTAGATATTGAAACTGTTGTATCTGGGTAATCAAAATGTAAAGTTCCTGATAGTATACAGTTATTTCCATACTGATTTATGCAGTCTGTGTCTACTCTGCTACATTGTAAGCAGTAGCTTTTGCCGTTTATTGTAAGTTCCAACTCTATCTTTTCAGCAAATGCTTTCATTCTCCCTTCCTGTAAGATAGAGTATAAAGTGTTTATGTCATTTTGTATGTTATAAGCGTTCCTCTTTTTCAAAAAAGCAGGTATGGCAATGCTAAGTAGCACAGCTATTATAGAGATAACTATCACTATTTCTATAATAGTTAAACCTTTTATTTTTCTATCCATAATAAGATTTCCCCTTTAATTCCGCCGGGTATTACAGGAACCCCTCCCTCTTCAGAAGTGATACCTTGTGTTTTAACAGTAGCTCTTCCTCCTTCTTCAGTAAAATCTAACTTACCATACTGCTGTATATCTCCTCCTGAAAGCTGAAGGAGGTATTTTATTCTGCTTACTTCTATTGTATATCCGGGACATCTGTCAGATGTTATAGCATCTCCTGTTGCACAGTTCATAGCCCATGCTCTTGAAACTCCTCCAAATCCACAGATGTCAGACGAAGGTTGAGTAGTTGCAAAGAATACTATATTTTTTACTATAGATGGACTTGCTATATTCCTCTCCTTAAGGTAAATTTCTGTCTTATCATCTAATTCTATCACCCAGCCTCCTTTTGTTGGATCTCCTATATCTCCACAAGCCAGTTCTTGTTTGGTATCTCCACCTCCATATCCAACATGAACAGGATTTATAGTTCCAACTGCACAGTTATTGTTTGCATCACAAGGGAAAGGTATTCCATATAATGCATTAACTGCAGAAAGGTCATCTGTTTTGTAGAAAAATCTACCTGTGCCAAAGAATATATACCAGTTGTTAAAACATTTATTAGCTTCTATTTTAGCAGTTATAGGAGATTTAGCAAAGTTAAGTGTTTCTGTATCATAATCCCATTCTGAGGGATCTACTCCTCCTGTCCAGATTTTCACTATTCCTCCATCTGAAGTATGAGGGTCTGTATTTCTTACATACCCTAACAGGACATAATCTGTCTGGCCATCTTCATTAATGTCTAATCCGTTAGTAAATAACTTTCCTCCAAAGGCATTGTTTAGAGAAGAAAGGTCAGAACTATTATCTTCTCCAGCTATATACAGTAGATTTCCATCTTGAAGATTCAAAACAAATATTCTTAATGGTTGAGAAGAAAAACCATCATATGTGGTAGGTCCAGAAGCAAATAGAACAAAATGATGCATTACACCGTTGTTATCTAACCTTTTCACATATGCGGGACCTGAGAAACTATATCCTAAATCTTTATGAGTAAATTCCCACAATGCTTTAGGGTTTAATGGGTCTGTTACATCAAGAGCATAGTATACAGACCTTCCTATACAGCTATCATTATCGGGATCTGAACATACATCTGTTGGTGGGTTGATACAGCAGTCTTCTGTTGGTTTATTTACACAATCACTGCTGTTGGGAGTACATCCACAACCTCCTCCTAACCTCATACCTCCAATCAAAACAACCTCTAACTTACCATCATTGTTATAGTCAGCATTTATTATGTAAGGAGATAGGTCATGAATATATATATGGCAGTAATCTGGGTCTGCTAAGTATCTCAAGTATGGTAATGCATTTCGGGGAATAAATCCCCATAACTCTTTACCTAATTCATCACCTGTTAATTTAACAATATCATTACCTAAGTTCACATTTTCTAACTTTCCTAATTTAAATGCATGCAATATACCATCATTAGAAGCGGTAAAAATAACGCCATAATCTTCGTAGTATACGATCTTTGGAGTAGAGTATATAATATCCCCTAACTTCCATACTTTATCATTATCTGTGGTTCTATTTCTGCATCCGTTAACATCATTTCCTAATACATAATTTACCAAATTTCTTTTCCTTTCAGTTAGGTCACTTCCCAAACAGTCTGGAAACTCGTTGATGTCAAAGCCTAAGTATCTTTCAAACACTTCTAAATGCTCTGTGTCAAAGGGAACAAGTTTTGAGACAGAATTACACCCCGCCTCTTTGTCACAATAAACAAATATATTTCTCTCTTCCGGTTCAGTATCAAGGAGTTCTTTACCAGCATCCCAGATATAAGAAATGTCTTTAAGCTCTTTTGTTTCACAGTCTCCTGTTGAATTTCCTGTGGAATCAGACACACAAGTATCTATTTTCAAATTTCCGATAACGTCTATATAAAAGTTTAATATTTTGTCCTCTAATACGTTTAATTTTTTATCAGAAACTGTATCTTCTCTTATGTTTTGAGCAAGTTTACTATTAAAGAACCAGTATGTATATAAATGTCCTGTCCATGTTACGTATTTGTTTCCAAAAGAGCTTTGGGGATAAAAGAGTGCTTGAGCAACGATTGCTCCTTTTTTATCCCTTTCTGTTAGAACAGAAACAGAAGTTCCTGAGTAGGCTTTTCTCATAATATCTCTAATGAATTTCAGAAGAGATTCTTTTATTTCTACAGCATTTTTTGCATTTAAGAACGTATCAGGGACGCCGTCTCCGTCTTTATCCCAGTCAGGTGATGAAGGGGGAAGAGGTGTGCATGCACTTCCTCTACCTTCTCCACAGTCATCCATATCGCATGTTTCCCATGGATAGTGGGCTCCATCTCCGTTCCAGTGTGAACCATCAGTTCCAGAAGGCCAGTCATATAGCTGTGTATCAAATGAGCCGTAAACAGCAACATTCTTTAGAGATTGTTCACCTGTTCCACCAAGGAATAAACCTAAAGCATAAACTCCATGAACATTGATATCATACTGGTTTCCGCTTACACTTGTTATGGTTCTCAGAATATCTTTATGCATTCTATACGCAGGAACAACAGGGTCTGGGGAGTAATTTTCATACCCATCGTCATCAATTTTACATGAATCTTTTGGAGGAGATGCTCCACCAACATTCCACTGTCCGTCTGATGCTAATATAACAAAGTTTTTAGCACATGGAACAGGGGTGCAGTTTTGTTTGTTGGCATCGCAGAAGTAGTTGGGGTCTTTGTATGTTCCTTCTTCTAAAGAAAATCCATTGCTGTAGTTATGGTCATTGGACTGTTTGAAATAGTCGTAAGCTTCCCACATTGCAGGTGCGGTAGGAGTAGCGTTATCTGGAGAAATTGCATTTATAAACCTTTTTATATAGGTGTATGGTCTGGTTGAATCTGCATTTCCTGCATCACTACCCGAAGTGTATGGATAGTCTCCTATGTATACTTTTGGTTTTCTTATACTCCCTCCATAAAAAAGAACACCAAATCTTGGTCTGTTTTTTTGAGTTTCAAAAATTTGTAATATGCCTTTTATTCTTTCTATTGGTACAATAACTCTATCACCATAATGTGTTTTCAGAGTACATGTATCTCCTGAGCATGCAATGTTAGGATCGCAGGCAGAATCTGTATACTCATCATTATCACAATCTTCAGGACGTCCCCCTGTAATTGCCCATCTTAGAAGATCTATACGTGACATTAAAAGAAAGTTTAAACAAGCTCCAGTGTAAACACCATGGTTATCATATACTTCGCTCCATACATTTGGACAGTTACTAACTGTATCTTTAGAGGTTTCCTGCCAATAACATTCTGAATAATTGTTACTATCGCAATCTCCAATAAGCTCATAATTTTTATCGGGAATAAAATATCCCTCTTCATTTCCATGAAATGTCCAGCCACAACCATCTGGATCTGCACACCAATATTTAGAATTTTCATTAGGATTATATGCACTCCACTTCATGCTCCCACTTACATCAACCACAAATAATATATTGGGCTTGATATTACTTGTTAAAAATGGTGGAGTGGCACAGTATCTATCTATTGAGGCGAAAGAAAATTGAAAAATAATTGCAAAAAATAAGATAAATAAGGTAATGATTTTTTTATTCATTTCTACTACCTTCCTGTATTTGAATCTTGTATTATAAATATCTTTTTACATTCTTTATCTGGAAGAAAGATTATTGTATCTCCTGATTTTATAGTTTTTAAACTCCTATTTTTTATTAAAAACTTTTTTACTCCTTTACAGGAATGATGATCTAAAATTTCCAGTTTGATTACATTATCTTCCATCTCAATAACAGTTCCTTTAGCCAGATTTTTATTAGACTTTTGAGAATAGGAATTTGTTATTGTACTAAAGATTAACGTAAAAATAAGTAAATAAGTCCTAATTTTCATAATTTATTCCCTCTTCAAATTAATATTATTCAAATTATAATATCTACCAGTTTCATAAAAAAATCGTGAGTTTATACGGGTATTATCAGGACAGTCAGGAAGTCCCTTCCTGCGTGTGTTTTTATCTGTCCTCCGTACTGGGAAAGGAGAAACTCAGCAATCTGTATTCCCACTCCTGCTCCTTTGGATAGTTCTCCAACGTCATTTTTTATGTATATATATATGTTGTCATCTTTTTTACACATCTTTATGTAAATTCTGTTTTCAGAGAATTTAACAGCATTTTCTATGACAGAAAACAGTATGTTTTCAAGGTCGTTGGAATCTGCCTTTATGTATATGTTCTGGAGTTTAAGTTTTACTTCTTTGTTGCTCAGGTTTTCCACAAAATGGTGGAGGATATCCTCTATCATATCTTTTAGATTGATTGTTGATATGCTTTTCTCAGGTTCTCCTAAGTTCTTTAATGTTTTTATTGTGAATTTAAAGTCTTTCTCTATCAGGGAGTATGCATCTTCCAATCTCTGGACAGCTTTCAATCTGCACTTTGATTTTATCAGGTCTATGTTTAGCTTCTGCACAGAGAGGAAATTTCCTAATTTATGGGCAATGGTAAGTATTAAAATCTCAAGATACTTCCTTATGTATTCTTCTTTTTTTATGTATTTTATTATTGTGAAATACATCAGCAGCATCAAGGAAAATATCAGCACAGCTTCCCAGATAATAAGTGTTGTTGCAAAGTTTTGCAGTCTATAGCTTTTAAAGCTGTTGTCAAGGAGTATGTATTTTCCGTTTGTTATTCCAAGGATATTATACTTTTTGTCTGTTGGGAGTTTGTCGGAAATTTTTATGTAAGGGGGCAGTCTCACGGCAGGGTTGTACTTGTAAACTTCAAAGTAAAGTCTTGCTTCTTTTGTAAGCTGATTTTCAAGGTTATACCTGTAAAACAGAATACTTACTAAGTTTATTGCTGATATTCCCAGTGTAAGCACCAGTGTAAATGTAATCAGTATTTTGTTTTCAAAGGACAGGATTTTCTTCTTTACTCTAATTTGTAACCCCTCCCTTTGTAGGTTTTGATGGCATCTTTAGGGAGAATTTTTCTCAGCTCCTTTATGTATGTTCTGACAATTTCATCACCAACAGGTTTATCTCCCCAAACATAGTTTAGAATTCTTTCTGTTTCAACGACTGCCCCTCTATTTTTTATCAGATAGTATAACAGTTCCCACGCTGTTTTTGATATTTTTATCTCTTTTTTTCCTTTTTTTATGGTTTTTTTGTCTATATTTATCTCTAAATCTCCTATCTTTACTATATCGTCTATATGTTTTCTCTTTGAGAGAGCATTTATCCTCAAGAGTAGTTCTTTCGGGTTAAACGGTTTTGTTAGGTAATCGTCTGCTCCGTAATTAAAACATACCTCTTTGTCTTTAATGTCCCTTTTTGCTGTTAGTATCAAAACAGGGTTTTTTATTCCTTTATTTCTCAGCTGACGGAGTATGTTTTCCCCTTTGCTGTATTTGAGTATAAGGTCAAGGATGATAACGTCGTACTGGTCAAAGTTGTAGATGTAGTCTACCTCTCTGTCGTCCTGTATCCAGTGAACTTGAATTCCGCTCTCTTCTAAATACTCTTTTAAGCTTTCTCCTAAAATTGGGTCGTCTTCAATCAGCAGAACTTTCATCTTTTTAAAGCAGTGTTTTAGTTTTAAAATTAATTTATCAGAAACTGTAAATCAAGGAGAGTTTTTTATGAAAGTGGTGGCTGTTTTGCTTGCGGCAGGTTCTGGAAAGAGATTTGGTGAGAAAAAGCAGTTTGTGAAACTAAAGGGTGAGCCTCTGTTTCAGTATTCACTGAATACTATTAACAAGATTGACATTATCGCAGATATAGCTCTGGTTTTGCCTGAAGAGGACATAGATAGGATTAAGGTTTTTTCTTTCAAAAATGTTATAAAGGTGGCAGGAGGAAAAGAGAGACAAGACTCTGTTTACAATGCATTGAAACAGATAGAAGGTGCAGATATTGTTGTTATCCACGACACTGCAAGACCTTTTGCTACGGAAAGGATGTTCATAGAAGGAGTTGAAAATGTTAAAAAAGGCTGGGACGGAAGTATTACAGCTATAAAAGCAAGGGATACAGTAAAGGTTGTTGAGAAAGGAGTTGTTAAAAAAACCCTTGATAGAGAAAGTCTCTACATTGTTCAAACTCCTCAGGTCTTTGTTTATGAAAAATTGCTTCAGGCACACGAGAAAGCCCGCAGAGAAAATATTTATGGAACAGATGACTCTTTTTTGATGGAAAGGGCTGGATATAAAATTACAGTAAATAGAGGTTCTGTTTTAAACTTTAAGATAACTACGAAAGAAGACATTTTACTTGCAAACTGTCTGATTAAAAAAAGTTTGTCTATCTGACAGGGAAGGTTAAATTAAATAATAGATATATAACTATGGAGGGACAGTTATGTCAGATGAAACAAAGATTGATATGGAGCTTTACTACAAAAGGTTTTTGTCTTTATTTGAAGAAGTAAAGAAGGATTATCCAAAGTTTGTTGAGTCTTTTATGGGATTTTTTAAAGCCACAGAAGGTCCTGGAGCACTGGATACAAAAACAAAGGAACTGATTTCTATTGCTCTTTCTGTAAAATCCCAGTGTCCTTACTGTATTGCTTTTCACGTGAAAAATGCCGTTGCTCAAGGGGCAACAAGGGCTGAGATAGTTGAAGCAGCTATGGTTGCTACTCTTATGGGTGGAGGTCCATGTGTTGCTTATATGAAGTATGTGTTTGATGCATGTGATGAGTTTGGTGCAAAGTAGTCACATAATGGGGTTTTCTTTTTGTCTGTAGCTGTCTAAATGGGCAGTTGAGTTTAGCATCTTTATAGAGACGGAGGGGTTGGAAACCTGTATGATGCTTATCCCTGTATTTGAATGTTTTAGCGACCACAGATTTTCCATTCCAAGACCACAGGCAACGCAGAGCAGTCCCTGAATAGAGCCTCCATGTCCAACTATCAGTATGTTTTTTTCTTTCAAGTTCAATATGTCCTGATAAAAATCTTTTATTCTGTTTTCAAAGCTCTTTATTTCTTCCTGAGATGGGAGGGGACAGGCTACAGGATTTTGAAGCCATCTGTGGAAAGTTTCGTAATCTGTTTTGAATATACTCTCGTAACTCCTTCCTTCCCACTGCCCAAAGTTCATCTCCCTTATCCTTGCGTCCTTCTCAACAGGAAGGTTCAGGACATCACCTATTATTGTAGCCGTTCTGTATGCTCTTCTAAGGTCAGAGCTGATAATTTTCTGAATATTAAAGTGTTTCAGGTATTCTCCTGCAAGTCTTGCCTGAACAATGCCTGCAGGTGTAAGGTCTGTGTCTATATGTCCCTGAACAATCCTTTTTGCATTAAACTCACTTTCTCCATGTCTTACAAGTATAATTTTTTTCATCACAGCTCTATTAATACAGGTATTTCTTTACAGTCGTTGAACTTTATGCAGTGAATACATTCTGTCCAGACCTTCTGTGGAAGCTGGGATTTGTCTGTTTCTTTAAATCCTAACTTCTTAAAAAATTCTGGAACATAAGTTAGGGCAAAAACTTTCTTTATCCCAAGCTGTTTTGCTTCTTCTATGCATGCCTTTACTATTTTCTTTCCTATTCCCATATGTTGATACTCAGGTAAGACAGCAAGGGATTTTATCTCTGCAAGGTCTTCCCAGAAAATGTGAAGTGAACCTACTCCTGCAATTTTCCCATCTATCTCATAAACAAAAAAGTCTCTGATGTTTTCGTATATGCTGTTCATACTTCGGGGAAGGAGAAGCCCCTGAACAGCAAAAATCTGGAGAAGCTGGAAAATCTGGGGAGCATCCTTTACTTTGGCTTTTCTGAGCAATGGTTATTCCTTCTTTTTCCTTCTTCTTTTGATTCTTTCTTCAAAGCCTTTTATTGCAATTTTGAATACTTCGTCCACATGCTCCACAAATATAAGATTGAGGTCTTTTCTGGTAAATGGAGGAAGGTCCTCCATAACTTCATCTCTGTTGTCTTTTGGAAGGATTACTGTTTTTATGCCAGCCCTTTTTGCTGCAAGGATTTTCTCTTTTAGACCTCCTACTGGTAAAACCTTTCCCCTTAGTGTTATCTCTCCTGTCATTGCCACGTCAGCCCTGACAGGAAGCTGTGTAAAGAGGGAACATATGGCTGTTGCTATGGAGATACCAGCTGATGGACCATCCTTTGGTATTGCTCCTGCAGGAACGTGAACGTGAACGTCGTATTTCTGAAAATCTTTAGGGTCTATTCTGTATTCTGCTGATTTTGATTTTACATAGGATAGGGCTGTCATTGCAGACTCCTTCATCACTTCCCCTAATGAACCTGTCAGTATCAGCTGTCCTTTACCGGGCATCCTTGTTGCTTCAATTTTCAGTATTTCACCTCCCACTTCTGTCCATGCAAGGCCTGTAACAACACCGATTTCGTCCTCTTTTTCTTTCTCTGGCATATAGATAGGAGCCCCTAAAAACTTCTTCACAAGGGATTTTGTTATTCTGTATTTTTTCTTTTTACCTGTCAGGGCAATCTCTTTTGCTATTTTTCTTAAAACTGCATTAATCTGTCTTTCTAAACTTCTAACGCCTGCTTCCCTTGTGTAATGTCTTATCAGGAATTTCAGCCCAGCATCAGTAAACTCAACATATTTAGGTTTTAAACCTGTTTCTTTGAGCTGTCTTGGTATGAGGTAATTTTTGGCTATATACAGTTTTTCCTCTTCAGAATAGCCAGGAATTCTTATAACCTCCATTCTGTCAAGGAGAGGTCTTGGTATAGTATCAATTCTGTTAGCTGTGCATATAAACATCACTTCAGAAAGGTCAAATGGAACTCCTAAATAGTGGTCTACAAACTCTCTGTTTTGTTCAGGATCAAGGACTTCTAAAAGTGCTGATGCTGGGTCTCCTCTAAAGTCTGAAGCTAATTTATCAACTTCGTCAAGCATCAGAACAGGATTTTTTGTTCCTGCCTGTTTTATAGCCTGTATTATTCTGCCTGGCAGTGCTCCAACATAGGTTCTTCTATGTCCCCTTATCTCTGCTTCGTCTCTGACGCCACCAAGGGACTGTCTGACAAACTTTCTTCCTAAAGCTCTTGCTATAGATTTTCCTAAAGAGGTTTTACCAACGCCAGGAGGTCCAACAAAACAGAGAATGGGACCTTTTATACCTCTATCTTTTTTCAGTTTCTGGACAGCTAAATACTCAAGTATTCTTTCTTTTACTTTTTCAAGGTCATAATGGTCTTCGTCCAACACCTTTTTTGCCCTTTTCAGGTCAAGTCTGTCTTTTGTTCTTCTGTCCCACGGCAGTTCAACGAGCCAGTCAAGGTATGTTCTGATTACTCCAGCTTCTGCAGAGTCAGGGTGCATTTTCTCTAATCTTTTTAGCTGTTTTTCTGCTTCCTTTCTAACCTCTTCAGGCATTCCAGACTCTTCAATCTTTTTCTGATACTGCTCTATCTCTTCCTGTCTTTCGTCTTTTTCTCCTAGCTCTTC
>Ga0256833_1001934_pt1 | contig 14944 bp, 14 predicted proteins | sample 356284metaG_FD_190535 | JGI IMG/M metagenome (GOLD analysis project Ga0256833, IMG submission 190535) | Hydrothermal vent microbial communities from Mid Atlantic Ridge, Atlantic Ocean - 356-284 | ecosystem: Environmental > Aquatic > Marine > Hydrothermal vents | place: Atlantic Ocean: Mid...
CGAAGGGAGTATAGTGTTTGACATTATTGCATTATTGTTGGGCCTGTGAGAAGAGAAGGAGAGCATGAAGTGGGGTTGTGCTTGCCGGTGTGCTGTTGCTATAATAATCATAATAATCTATATTAATGTCATATAGATAGTTTGATCCTTCTTCGTGAAAATGGGGTTGTTGGGGGAGGTGTGGGCGGGGGCGTGGTGGCTAGGGGGTTTCGTCTACTCGGAGGAGTAGTGGGCGGCGGAGGGGGTTCATGAGGCCGGCTGTGTAGAACTCCCGCCTGGCGAGCATTGCTAGGCTTGCTTCGGTTACCCTGCCTAGGTCTAGGTAGCCGCTTAGTTCTTGGAGGTCTCCGGTGGCCTGGAGTCTGGAGAAGAATACTGTGCCTAGGTTGCTCCTGATGCCTGGTTTTATGTCGCGGCTTACTCTCTGGCTCGCTACCGTGAGGAAGAGTCCCCATTTCCTGCCTTCGCGTGCTATGGTTTCGAGGGCTTTTGCTGACTCGCCGCAGTACTCGCAGGCGTAGTTCTGGGCCTCGTCCACGACTATGCCCGCGTTGAGGGGCCTCATGGTTGCCCATATTTTCTCCCATGCGGCCATGGCTGTGGAGGCTAGTATAGCCCTCTTCACCTCTATGTCCTGCTCGTCGCTCATGTCCAGGATTATTATCTTCCCCTTGGCGGCCTCCTCTACGATCTCGAGGGGCTCGGTGCGGCGGCCGGGGAGGGCCTCGAACACGGCCTCGGGGACGGCCAGCTTCGCTATTAGGCGGAGCTTGGCCCTGGTAGCGTCCCTGAAGTTGAACTTGGACATGACGGGCTCTAGGGCTTCCTGGAGGAACCGGTCTCTCACCGACTGGCCTCCCTGCTGGCCGGTGTAGGCCGCCAGGCTCGCCTGCCTCCTAGTGTAGGAGCGGAGGGCTTCCTCGCACTCCCTGCTCTCGTAGCCGGCGGCTCCCTGCTCCCTGTAGATCTTCATGGCGAAGCAGGCTGCCGCCACCTCGACCGCGTCCCTCTGCTGGCCCGTGACCCCCATGTGGCGGGCCACGGTGGAGGCGAAGACCAGGGGGTTTATCCTGACCTCCCTGCTCCTCACCACCCTGGCTCCGAGGGCGCCGGCCCTGGGCGCGTAGTCGACGCCGCTGTGGTCGAACACTATGAGCCCGTAGCCTACGCGGCTAAGCTCCCTGGCGAGCCTCGCGACGAGCCTGCTCTTCCCGGTGCCTGTGGCGCCGAAGACCCCGATATGGTAGCTGGCCCAGCCCGTGTCGAGGGGGAGCCTCCACCCGGTGTACTTGTGCGCCCCCAGGGTTATCCTGCGCTCCCCGGGGACGCCCAGGTAGGGGTCGAGGACGTCGCCCCTCGTGAGCCGGTACACCCTGCTCCCCGGCGTCGGGGCGTAGACGTTGGAGACGAGCCCCTCCGCGCCGCCGCACAGCTCCTGGCCCCCGCAGAGCCCCCCGTATATCTCCACGTAGGCGTTGGTGAACGGCATGACCAGCTCGTCGTCGAGGGCCTCGGGGTGCTCCGCGTAGACGTTGTGGGCGGCGCGCCGCAGGAACGGCTCATGCCTGGTGACCCAGCGGACGACGCCCAGCATGTAGTAGCCGTCCAGCCTCTCGTCGGCGATGAGGACCAGGTCCTCCTCCCGGACCTCCAGCTCCCGGTCACGCCTCACCATTATCGGCGCGAGGCCGGCGCTGGCACCGCTGAGGACGATACCCACCTCGACCGCGTCGCGGCCGACATCTATGCCGGGCACAGCGGCCCCCCAGGGGGTACAGGAGGCGGCGTCATACCATATCCCTGCTGCCCGGCCCCCTGGGTGCGGCCGGCTTCCAGGCCCGGGGGGAGAAGCGGGGAAGCGGGCTGGAGGGAGGCTCCGCGGGGGCGCCGTGGCCCGGCGCCGCTGGCGGGCCGGCCGGGATTTGAACCCGGGACCAACGGGTTAAAAGCCCGCCGCTCTGCCTGGCTGAGCTACCGGCCCTCGAATCCAGTAGGCCCGCAGCGCTCTTCCCCCGAGGGGCGCCCCCGGTGGGCCTCCCGTGTGGTGGCGTGGAGCTACCGCGGGGGAGAGGGTATTAAGCTCGCGGCCCCCGCTTCATGGCCCTGGCGGCTTCTTCCAGGCCCGTGACCTCCTCTACGGGTATCGTCGCCGCCACTGGTGTCGCGGCGCCTCCCCGCCCCCTGGAGAGGTGGACTACCGTTAGGCGCTCCCCGGCCTCCCTGGCGAGGCTGGCTACTAGGAGCGGACTGTGGGTGGCCACGAGCAGGTAGGCCCTCTTCGAGGCCTCGGCTATGAGCCTTGCTATCTCCTCGACCGCCGCCACGTCCATGTGGGCCTCGGGGTCGTCGAGGCCCAGCACCGGGGTGGCGTTGGGCGGCCCCTGCGCCCGGAGGGCGGTGTAGTAGTAGGCGAGCCGGAGCACCGTCGTAGAGGCCTCGGCGGCGCCGACCTCGACGTAGCCGGCGAAGACGCTCACACGGCTGTCAGAGAGGACCCTAACCTCGGCCCCGGTTAGAGCCGCCACGGTATCGTTCAGCTCCACTAGGAGGCTGGGGTTGGCGGCCAGCAGCGGCCCCATGTTGGCCGCGTCCTCGGCCAGGTAGCTTCTCGGCTCCTGGCGGCTGGTGCGGCCCTTAGCCAGGTTCTCGTGGGCGAGCAGGTCGTAGGAGTAGAACCTGGGGGCCAGGTAGGCCTCGGCGGCGCCGGCGGCGAGCCTCCTGCTCCTGGTCTCGCCGCCCGAGGTGCTGGTGGAGATCGTGGCGTGGACCCTCTCCTTCCCGGAGCCGTCCTCGGCCTCGAGGTACTCGATTACCGCGCCTCCGTCTCCCCTGCAGGCCAGCCTGGCGCCGATGCGTTTCCCGTCGGCCTCTAGCCAGGCCTCGGCGCCGGCTGCGAGGGCGCCGCAGCGGGTGAGCCGTATGAACCGCGGGAGGCTCCCCACGCTGGCGGGGTCGGTGTACTCCCTCCCGGCCTCGTAGACGTGTTTCACCCCGTAGCCTATCACGGCGAGGGCTTCGAGGAGGCTGGTCTTGCCCACGGGCTCGCCTACTAGGAGCGTGACCGGCTTGAGGTCTATGCAGAGGCCTCGGAGGAGGCGGAACCGTGTGGCGCAGAGCCTGCCGCCCCGCGTGGCTGCGGGCAAGGCTTCGCCGGCCCTCCCCGGGGGGTCCCCCTGTGGCCTGCTTTGGCGTGTTTGTGCCGTGTCTCTTCTGGGCTGCTCTCCTTCCCGTCCTGGGGGCCCGGGGGTTAACTATTCAATACTCTGGATAATCTTTATGTAGAACCGCTTACCTATTTCTACATGACGGAATAGCGGGAAGCGGCGGGGCACCCCATCCCCTCGGAGCCCGGGGCGAGGGGGTGGGAGCCGTGGCGGCCCCCTTCGAGGTGCAGGTACGCGACGTGATGGAGACCCGGCGCCTCCCCGTAGCCGCGGCCGACCTGCCGCTGCGGAAGGCCGCGGAGGTCATGCTCGCGAACAGGGCGCTAGCCGTGGTGACCCTCGACGTCGAGCGGAGACCCGTGCTGGTCTACAGCATAAGGAGGCTGATAAAGAACGTAGCCGAGGGCGTCGACCTCGACAAGGAGCAGGTGGCCAAGTACGCGGTAACCGACCCCGTGGTGATAAGGGAGGACGACACGGTCGAGGAAGCACTCCGCGCGATGAAGAGGGAGGCGGTGCGCACCCTCCCGGTGGTCGACTACCGGAACAGGATGGTGGGCTACCTTGAGGCCCGCCACGTGGCCTTCAAGCTCTGGAAGCTGCTGCCCTACGGGGTCGCCACGGTGGAAGCGAGGGCCCGCAACATAGTGGTGGTGCCGGAGGGTCTCACGCTCGAAGCCGCAGCCAAGGCCATGGACGACAACGGGGTCACCGAGGTCTTCGTCCGCGGGGAGGACGGCGGCCTCCGCGTGCTCAGGGAGTGGGACCTCCTCCGCGCGCTGGCCGAGGGGGCCGACCCCAGGCAGGCCAGGGTAGGGGACTACGCCAGGGGCGCGGTGGTGAAGATACCGCCGGGCATAGACGCCCGCGCAGCGATAGAGATAATGGAGGCCAACGACGTGCTCCGCCTCGTCGCCGTCGAGGAGACGGGCGAGAGACGCTACCGCGTCGTAACCGCGAGCGACCTGGCGTTCGAGGCGCTGGAGCACCTCGACAAGGTGAGGCCCAAGGCTGTGGCCCTGGTGCTCGCCAACGTGGAGCCCGGCCGCGAGGAGGAGGTGGCGAGGAGGCTCATAGAGGTGGAGGGCGTCACCGAGGTGCTGAGCGTGCCGGGCATCTACGACCTAGTGGTGCGCGTAGAGGCGCCCACCGTGGAGGACGTGGCGAGGATAATAACGAGGAGCGTGAGGGGCCTCCGCGAGATAAGGGACACGATGACCCTCGTGGCCGCCCCCCTGTACAGGAGGCGCGGCTAGGCCGCCCCACCTCTCCCCCTGGGGCGTTTTTCCCGCTCCTCCCCCCTCTCAGCTACCCGCGCCGCCCCCGCCTCCTGGGCCGCCCCACTCCTCATGGAGAGCGCTTCTAGCAGCTCGAGGGTCTCCCTCCTGGTTAGGTGGACGACGCGGCTGCGGCGGCAGTTCTGCCGTAGGAACATCTCTGCGCCTCTGCCGCCGAGCAGCAGGCGGAGCCCCTCCCTGGGGGCGCCGCATAGCCTCCCGTCCCGTGGCTCTGCGAGCGGCACCGGCTCCGGGGGCTCCAGGGTCTCGCCCAGGAGGGCTACCGGCGCGTCCCCCGGGCGGTGCCGGTGGGGGCTCTGCGCGAGAACCGGCGCCCTCCTGAGGGCTTCCCTCCAGCCCGTCCTGGAGACGTCTATCACCGCGTGTATCCTTAACGCTGCTACGAGGTAGACGCCGGCCCGGGCCCTCTTCCTCGCCTCGTGGAAGGCGCGGAGTATCTCTGCCCGCCGCCTGGGCTTCTCCCAGAACCCCTCCGGGTAGCCTGCGAGCCCGGCGGCGAAGAAGACGAGGTCCCCCGGCCGGAGGGCCTTGGCGGGGCTCCTGGGCAGCCTCCCCTGGGGGGAGTAGTAGTCGGTGTAGAAGCCTAGGTCGAGGCGGGGGTCGTTGTGGAGGAGCCACTTCTCCTCCGCCGGCATGTAGTCGGCGAGGGGGCGGCCGGTGCAGCTGCTCGGCCACGTGTGGGGGTCTAGGTAGGGTGGGGGCCTGTCGCCGACGGCGGCGGCCTCCTCGGGGATGGGGATTAGGGTGGCGCAGCCGTCCTCGAGGGGCGAGTAGTAGCCCCCGCTGCGGAGGCTCGAGGTGTCGAGCCAGGCGCGGAGGAGGAGTATGCGCGGCAACGCCTCCCTCCCCGCGCGTATGGTGGGCCTGGCTGGTATGACCTAGGTTTGCTGTGTCCTCCTTCCCCGCTTCCCAAGCCCCGCGAATTGTTTGTGTTTGATTGTCGTAAATATTTATGTTTGTTTTCTCCTCCGTGGCCGTGTCCCCGGCGGCCAGCCTTCTCGCAGGGTGTCGGTGTCTTGGACGCCCCGCTTCCAAGGCCCTACTCCTGGCTCTCCGGGGGCCCCGTGGAGGTCGGGTTCGACGAGATAGTCGAGTTCTTCTACCGTCTCGCGGAGGCCGCGGACCGTCTACGCGAGGAGGGCTCCTTCTCCCCGCCTCCCCCGCCGGGGAGCCTGGTCGAGCCCGTCAGCGGCACCGTCAGGGTGAAGCACGGGTTCCCCGTCTACCAGAAGGGCGGCGTCGTGATGGACGTCACTAACGAGGAGCAGGCGGGGATAGCCGAGGACGCCGGCGCAGTCGCGGTCATGGTTCTCGACAGGCTCCCCTACGACGTCAGGAGGAGCGGCGGGGTGGCGAGGATGGCCAGCGTGTCAGCCATAAAGAGGGTGATGGACGCGGTGACGATACCGGTGATGGCCAAGGTGAGGATAGGCCACTACTACGAGGCACTCGTGCTGGAGGAGATAGGCGTGGACATGATAGACGAGAGCGAGGTCCTGACACCTGTCGACGAGAAGCACCATATCAACAAGTGGCTGTTCCGGGTGCCCTTCGTTAACGGCGCGAGGAGCCTCGGCGAGGCACTGCGGAGGATAACCGAGGGAGCCTCGATGATAAGGACCAAGGGGGAGGCCGGCACCGGCAACGTCGCCGAGGCGGTGAGGCACATGAAGACCATAATGGGGGAGATAGCCGCCCTGAGGAGCATGCCCCACGAGGAGCGCCTCCGTAGGGCCCGCGAGTACGGCGTCCCCCCGGCCCTCGTCGACCTCGTCGCGCGGCTGGGCAGGCTCCCGGTGGTCAACTTCGCAGCCGGCGGGATAGCAACCCCGGCGGACGCGGCGCTAATGATGTGGCTCGGCGCGGACGGGGTCTTCGTGGGCAGCGGGATATTCAAGAGCAGCGACCCCAGGGAGAGGGCGGAGGCAATAGTGCTGGCTACAGCCATGTGGGACGACCCGGCGGCGGTGGCTGAAGCCCAGGAGATGATAAGCGAGCAGAAGAGCATGATGGGCATAGACGTCCGCGCCCTCCGGCCGGAGGAGCTGCTGCAGACCAGGGGAGAGTAAGCCCCATGGCGGAGAGGTGGCCGGAGCCATGGTCAGGGTGGCGATAGTCGCCTACCAGGGCGGCGTAGAGGAGCACGCCTACATGCTCCGCAGGGCCTCCGAGGACACGGGTATAGGCGTGGAGCTGGTCTACGCCAAGAGGCCCGACCACCTTGGCCCGGTTGACGCCGTGGTGCTCCCGGGCGGCGAGAGCACAACGATAGGCAGGCTCATGGAGCGCATGGGGATGCTGGAGCCCCTCCGCCGCCTCCTCGCCGAGGAGGGCGTGGCCGCGCTTGGCACGTGCGCGGGCGCCGCGCTGCTGGCCAGGAGCGTCCGTGACCGCGTCCGCGGCGAAACCGGGCAGCCAGCCCTGGCCGTGATGGACGTCGAGGTCACCAGGAACTACTACGGGAGGCAGAGGGAGAGCTTCGAGGCCATGGTGAAGCTCCGGGACCCGACCGGGCTGGCCCCCGAGCTCGAGGAGAAGCCGTTCCACGGCGTCTTCATCAGGGCGCCGGCGTTCACGAAGACCTGGGGGAGGGCGGAGCCCATGGGCCGCCTCGGCGGCGTCACGGTGGCGGCGGTCCAGGGGAGGATGGTGGCGCTGGCGTTTCACCCGGAGCTGACACGGGATACGAGGCTCCACCGCCTCCTCCTCCGGCTAGCCAAGAAGTAGGCCGCCCAGCATCCTCTCCAGCTCCCCCACGCACCTGTCGCCGCCGAGTATATCCGCGAGCCTCCGCAGCGCCTCTCCATGCTCCCCGGGGGCCCCGGCCGCCATCAGGGCCTCCACCGTCGCAACCCCCCGGCCGACCTCGTTTAGGAGCCTCCCGCACCTCTCCACCAGCCGGCCCCACTCCTCCCCGTCGAGGCCCAGCTCGGCCCGGTGCGCGGTGACAGTGGCCAAGTCCTTCATCATGCCGGCTATTATCGTGCGGAGCGCCCTCGGCTCAAGCCTGGGGAGACGGCTCAGCCTGGAGGCAACGCGGCTGAACCGGACAAGCCTCCTGGCAGCGTTCCACGGATCCTCATCCACCCCGAGGCTGCAATGCATAGCCGCCACGCCGGACGCACCCGTGCCGAGGAGGGGCATGGATGTGGGGGATTATGCTGTAGCCCCCTGCCTCGCCGCCTCCACATGATGCGCGGAGCACGCGTGGTTAGAGACGCCGCTAACCCCCTACCGGGGGCCCTCTCCCTGATAGGCGGCTCAGCCTTAGCTATGAAGAGGAGCGAGGCCACCGTCCATTATGGTGTTTGTTATAGCTGTTGCCCCGGCAGCGCCGTGCACGAGGCGGCCTAGAACCAGGCCGCCGGCCTCGCCGGCCCCCCTCTCGGCGATAGTTAAGGAGCCGAGCGGCGGGCCAGCCTCTCCCTCAGCCTGTCCAGGGCCTCCCTGTGCAGGCCTGTCCATGCCCCCCTCTCTTCTAGCCGGGGCCTCACCCTCTCCTCTACGATCCTCGCCAGCTCCCGGAGTATGTAGAGAATGTCGTGGGCGGCTTCTTCGCGGCTCCGGTACTTGCTTAGCTCGAGATCCGGGTCCGGGCCGTGGTACTGGTAGTCGTGGAGATCGAGAACCCTGTCGGTGAGGGGGCCGTAGTACGGGATACCTGCAGCCTCCTCCAGGAGACGGCTCAGCGGCTTCAGCCTCGACGTGGGCACCCTGGGTATCGCCTTCTCTCGGAGCCATCTCCTCTGCTCCTCGTTGAGCCTCTCGAGTATCTTGTCCCCCTCTAGGGCCAGCAGCGCCCCCGTCAGCGCCTTCCACGCCTGGAGGGCCTTGCCGGCAGAGTTCCTCACATAGCCCCTCTCGAGGAACTCGAGGGCCAGCAGCGCCTCTAGCAGAGCCTCGAGGGCCCGGGCAGAGGCGTAGCCCGCCAGGCTCCTCCCCGGCTTAGGCAGCGGCTCCTCTAAGGCCTTGGCCAGCGACAAGGGCGGCGGCACCTACCTAGTGGCTTCAAGGCGTTGGCTGCCTAATGCTTAGCGGCCCGGGCCCCTCCTGCTGTGGGCAGTGCCCCGGTGGGGCGCGGAGAGCAATGAGACTGCGGCCCCGGGTTTCGGGCTGACGACGATTAAGCGCTGCGCGCGGGGTCTCCGTATGTACCGGAGCCCTTGTTGCTGGGGCCGGGTAACGGCCCGCGTAGCCTCTCGGAACGATTAAGGAGATAATGGGGTACTAGGGCCTCTGCGCCCCCAGTGTGTACTGCGCCTCCCGTGGAGCGGTGTATCCGTAGGCCTAGTCTAGCACGGGCTCCCGGCACCTTTCCCGCATCCAGCGGAGCACGCAGCCCCTTGAGGCCACGGGCCTGGCGCCGAGCTTCTCAAGTATCTCTCGGAGCTTGTCGTAGGCGTCGCCGAGGGAGTCGATGACCTTGGGGCTCAGCCCCTTCATGAACTCTATTCTCTCCGGCTTCACGCCTACCAGGACGCCGCGGCCCCGGAACGCGTTGGCGGCGTAGGCGAACACTACGAGCCTCACCGGGTCCATGCCGTGGGGGTCGGTGTTCTGCACTATCTCTGCCACGTCCTCGGGGCTGAGCCTCGACGGGTCAAGCTCCAGCACGGCAACCCTGCTGTCCTCGGGCATCTCGGGGTCAACGTAGGCGTCCACGAAGACGACGAAGTCGTAGCCCTCGAGGAGCGAGAAGTGGCCAGGGTTGAGCATCTGCACGGCCCTCACGTCCGCGCCCTCGACGCCGCCGCACTCGGCCACAGCCCTGGCCAGGCAGTAGCCGGCCCCGTCGTCGCCTCGGAGCGTGTTGCCCACGCCGAGGAGGAGGATCCTCATAGCTCCACGCGCCCCGCCGCAGCCCCCTCCTGGGGCCCAATTAACGGGCCCGGGGGGTGTGCCCCCTGCGCGGCCCGCCACGTGGCCACGTATACCAGGATACATACCTATCCCTATGGCGCGTAATACTGCTGGGGGCGTGCCCCGCTGTGTGTACTGCCAATACCCTGGCCGGGCTGCGGCGCCGGAACCCCGGGATGTACGCCGTGCTCTCCTTCGAGGCTAGGCGCCGCTACGGCCGGGGCCTGGAGGAGCTGCCTCCCCGGCTGCTCCGCGAGCTGCTGCGGGAGAAGCTCGGGAACCGGGCGGAGATAGTGGAGAGGCTCATCTCAGGCATCGACGCCGGGGCCGGCGGGGGAGTCCTGGCTGCCCGCCCCCGCCGCCTCGCGGCCGGCGCGCCCAGCTTCGCCATAGTCTAGGCCGCATATGGCCGCCACTATCTCCTCCAGTCTCTCCACCCCCCGCTGGCCGAGCCTGAGCACCAGGAACGGGTCAGGGGCTAGCACCCGGAGGGCTGCCGCCCAGTCGTCGGGCCCCAGGCTGCCGGTCAGGTTCATCCAGAGCTCCCGGACTAGAAGTATGGTGTCTTTGCCGTCTAGCCTGTCTCCGGCGCCCCGGAGGGGCTCGTAGGCCTCCGCCTCCACGTCCACGGCGCCCCGGCAGGGCGAGGCGACGACCAGCAGCCTGGCGCCGCAGTCGCGGTACTCGTCGAGGAGGGCCAGCGCGTCCACATCAGCCTCCCTGACCAGGCACCTCCCTATCCTCGCCCCGTCCATCTCCGCCGCCTTCTCTATGAGCCTCCTCGCCGCCTCCCCCGCCGCCATGTTCGGCGCGAGCGCGAGCAGCACCGAGGCCCCCCTGCAGCCACTCCTCGAGCCTCCCCGGGTCGTCGAGGCCGAGGCTTCTCGCGACAAGCCTCCTCAGCTCCTCGAGGCTGGGCTGGGGAGGGGGGCTCAGGTCGTAGAGGCTCATAAGCCTCCGGGTCTCCGGCCGGAGGGGGACGCCCGCCGCCTCCTCCACCACGCTGAGGATCTCGCCTCTTATCTCCTCCAGGCCCCGGTTGAGGCTGCCAAGGGTCCTAGCCGCCTCGCGCAGCGCCTCGATGAGCGCCCGCCTCCTGTCGGGCTCCTCGGACAAGCCGGCTCCCCCTCCCGGGGCTCTCCGGGGCTGGACGTGGAAACCCTATACGGGCTCCCCCGGCGGCTAGGCGCCTAGCCCTGGGGGTGGGGACTCGGAGCCTACGGGGGCTGAGCCCCTCCCGCGGGCCTGGAGGGGAGGGGTGTTGATGCCTCGTGGCGGGGTTTGCCGACCCCCCTCTCTCCCGGTTTTGGCGGTGTTACCCCGAGGTGTCTTGGCGGGCCGGTTCTGCATCCCTCCGGGTCTTGCACGGCCGTGAGCGTGTTAGACACGGTCAATGTTCGTTTACCATTTATAATGCATGGTGGGAATTTCTCGTAGAGGAGAATAACTTAAGGGTGGCTCCGCGATGGTGCGGATCTCGCGCCGTGACTTCTTGAAGCTCGCCGGCACCACCGCGTTCTTCGCGTCGCTGAACTGGGACGAACTCATAAAGAAGGCGATAGCCGAGGTGAAGAGCGGCGGCATAAACATTATATGGTTCGAGGCGCAGGACTGCGCGGGCAACACCACCGCCCTCATACAGGCCACCAACCCCGACCTCGTGGACGTGCTGGGCGGCCGCAGCCACATAGCCGGCCCGGGCACGGTCAAGCTGCTGTTCCACGAGACCGTGATGCTCAGCTGGGGCGAGAAGACGCCCAGCTACGCGAAGAAGCTGGCCGAGATGAGCCTCGAGGAGCAGAAGAAGTTCGTGGAGAGCCTGCCCCCCGACGACCCCCTGAGGAAGGTGCTGGAGACCTTCCTGGCCCTCGGGTACAACATAGGCCTCCTGGTGACCAGCCCGATAGACATACTGAAGCTGGCTAGCGAGGGCAAGCTCGACCCCTTCGTGCTGGTCCTCGAGGGCAGCTTCCCGATAGACAGCAAGCTGGCCAAGAAGCTCGGCGTGAACGTGCCTGACACCGTGGACTACTTCTGCTACATAGGCGACGAGAACGGGAAGCCCATAACCTGCACCGAGTGGATAAGGCGCCTCCTCCCCAGGGCGGCGGCGGTGATAGCGGTAGGGAACTGCGCCTCCTACGGAGGCCTAATAGCCAACAAGGTGGTGGAGAACGACTTCGTCAAGAAGATGGGCTACGACCTCTTCGAGCGCTGGGGCGGGCAGCTGAGCAGCAGCCCCACCGGCGCAGTGGGCTTCTTCCCCGACAAGGTTAGGGGCTTCAAGGGCCTCGTAGACCTCCTCGACGAGGCGGCGCCGTTCCGCAACTTCGTCTACGGCAAGTGCACCCCGGGAGGCCCCGGTGAGAAGAACTGCCGCCCCGCCGTGGCGGTGCCCGGCTGCCCCGCCAACGGCAACGGCCAGCTGAGGGTCATAGCGAACCTCGTGCTGTGGGCTAAGGGGCTGCTCCCGCTCCCGGAGCTAGACACCTACTGGAGGCCCAAGTACATCTTCGGCCCCACGGTGCACGAGCAGTGCCCCAGGGCGGCCAGCTACGCCGCCGGCGACTTCAGGAAGCACCCAGGCGACCCCGACTACAAGTGCCTCTTCGCGGTAGGCTGCAAGGGCCCCGTGAGCAACTGCCCCTGGAACAAGGTGGGCTGGGTGAACGGCGTCGGCGGCCCCACCAGGACCGGCGGCGTCTGCATAGGCTGCACGATGCCCGGCTTCACGGACGCCTTCGAGCCGTTCTATAAGCCGCTCAACGCGCCGACGACCCCCAGCACCAACACCACCGCCGCCGCGGCCGCGGCGGCAGCTGTGGCCGGCGCCGCGGTAGCCTACGGCGTCCACAAGATGGTCGAGAAGAAGGCCCTCAAGGCCAAGGAGATGCAGAAGCAGTAGCAGCCCCGGCCGCGGGGATAAGCTGGGTGGCCGTGTTTTCCCCGCCGGCAACGCGTCCATGGAGGCAAAAGGTGGTAACGGGTAGGCGAGGAGGTGGAGCCGGATGGTTGAGCCGCTGGGCGGGCAGCCGACGGATATCTACAGTTTCGCCGTGTACTACTTCTTCTGGGTAGCGTTGGCCATCTTCGCCTTCGGCGCCGTCTACCGGATAGCCAAGCTGCTGCTACGGTGGCGCCACGTGGTGAAGGCCGAGCCCAGGCGCCGCGGCGCCGGCTCGGCGATAGTCGGGCTGATAAGGACCTTCCTCGACCCGGTAATCTTCAGCGCGAAGACCAAGCCCTACGACTTCCTGGCGGGCCTGGTGGCGCTGCACCTGCTGGGCGTCATCCCCCTGATATTCCTGCTGGCCCACCACGTGGCGTTCTTCGCCTACTGGTTCCCGCCGTACCGGCTGGTGGCCAAGTGGGGGCTCTGGATACCCCTCAGCATGACTACAAGCGCGCTGGAGATAACCTCGCCGATATACCCTGCGTCGACGAGCTTCACCAACACGGTGTGGGGGCCCCTGGTGGTGGTGCTGAACGGCGACCTGCTGGCCCTGCTGGCGATACTCGGCGTCGCCTTCAAGATAGGCATGAAGGTGCTCGAGCAGGCCCACGGCCTGCAGCATGTGAGGTGGAGCGACTACTTCAGCCTGGGCCTGCTGCTCTTCATACTGGTCACCGGCTACGCTGCGGCCAGGCACCACCCGCCGGTGGGCAGCGAGACCGTGGACGTAGCCACCTACCGGACGCTGCTGGGGCTCCACATACTGGGCGCCGAGGTGCTGCTGGCGATAACGCCGTTCAGCAAGTTCTGGCACTTCGTGTTCGGCTACTGGTACGGCAAGCTCCACGAGTGGTATGATGTGAGGCTGCAGAAGGGCCTCGTCTAGCCATACGTGTATGACTCTACTCATGGGGGTGAGGGTGTATGGCCGCACAGCTCCCGCCAAAGGTGCTCGAGGCGGTAAAGGAGGCATTCTCGAAGGTTGACTGGGAGGGCTTCGACCGGGGCAGGGTTGAGAAGGCTATAGGCGAGATACTGGGCAAGATAGACTCGGTGCAGCTGCACTACCTGGAGGACTGCGTCGGCTGCGCCGCCTGCGCCCCAGCCTGCCCCTACTACGTGGTGGGCGAGGAGTACGGGCCCGTCGAGAAGGCCGAGCACGCGCGCCACATATACCGCAAGGAGGCGACGATACTGGGGATGCTGCTCGGGCCGCTGCTGAACGCGAGGAAGCCCAGCAAGCCCGAGCACCTGGACATGCTGGTGGAGCTCGTCTACCGCTGCACCAACTGCGGCGCCTGCTACCTGAGCTGCCCCTTCGGCATCGACAGCGGCGCCATAATCAAGGGCCTGCTAGCGCCCCTAGTCTCCAAGGCTGGGAGGATACCGGTACTCATGGCCGTGTTCGAGGCCGTGGAGCGCTACAGGGTGTTCATGGAGATACCGGCTCTCCGCCAGATATGGCAGGACGTGATGTCCAAGGCCGAGCAGGCGCTCGGCAAGCCGCTGCCCTACGAGCAGGAGGGCGCCGACTACTACCTGATGGTGACGCTCGCGGACGCGATGTTCTACCCCGGCGCAGTGATAGGCGCGATGCGGATCCTGGACCGCGCGGGCCTGAAGTGGACGCTCTCCAGGGAGCCCCTCGCCTTCCGGCCGCCGATAGGCGCCGTGGTGGGCTTCGGGGACAGCGCTAGAGAAGTGCTCGGCTTCGTCAACGAGGCGATAGAGAAGCTACGGCCCAAGAACGTGGTGCTGCTGGACGGCGGCTTCGTCTACCCCTGGATGAGGTTCCAGCTCCCCAAGGTGCTTGGGAGGAAGCCCAGCTACCGCGTGCTCCACGTAACCGAGCTGGTGGCGCAGCTGCTCCGCGAGGGCAGGCTGAAGCTACGCCAGGCCGACGACCCGGTGACTTGGCACGACCCCTGCCAGCTCGGCCGCCGCGCCGGCGTCACGAAGGAGCCCGTCGAGGCGCTGCGGGCGGCCAGCAAGGGGTTCCGCCTACTCCCCCACCACGGGGCTGAGAGCTACTGCTGCGGGGGAGGCGGCGGCATAGGCTGCCTCAGCATGCAGATGATAGAGATGATGTCCAAGCTGCTCGGCGTCGACCCGAAGATGATGCTGAGCGGGGAGAAGGAGAAAGAATTCATCCTTAAGACCCAGGAGGCCTGGAGCATAGCAGTGAAGCGCAAGATAGACGACATAAAGAAGAGCGGCGCCAAGACAGTGGTCACCGCGTGCCCCGTCTGCCTCCACAGCATAGAGGGCGGCGCCAAGCTATACGGCCTGGACATCAGGGTAGTCCACTTCGCCGAGTACATAGCCGAGAGGCTGGCCTAGCCCCTCCCTCAACGTTTTTCCACCCCGTAAACCCCAGCAGGGCTTCCCAGGCCCCTCTCATCCCCCTCTCCTCCAAACCCCTCCGTGGGCCTCATCGGGCACGCCGCGCAGCCCCGGGGGGCCAGCTTCCCCCACCGCGGGCCGCCTGGCCCCGCCGCAGGGCCCGGAGGCCGACACGGTGCCCCCTACTCGGCGCCGACACCCCGGCGGCGAGCCGGCAGCCCCCTGGCGCCGTGCCTCCTCGGGGCACCGTTTGGGGAGAACAGGCCGGCCCTCGTTGATTCCACGTATCTGCCGTGTGGCCCCGTGGCCTTCCTCCTTGGCCGGCC
>Ga0256833_1001935_pt1 | contig 14941 bp, 4 predicted proteins | sample 356284metaG_FD_190535 | JGI IMG/M metagenome (GOLD analysis project Ga0256833, IMG submission 190535) | Hydrothermal vent microbial communities from Mid Atlantic Ridge, Atlantic Ocean - 356-284 | ecosystem: Environmental > Aquatic > Marine > Hydrothermal vents | place: Atlantic Ocean: Mid...
TTTTCAAAGGGGGAGTTTTGTTGCGAGAGGGGGCGCAGCGGTATGAGGCGCTGGCGAGCAGTTTGTGGCACTTGGCGGGCGGAGGCTGAGCGGTTAGCGAAGCCCCACGCACCGCCAAAGCAAGGCGAAGTAATTGTGAATTTTTACGTAAAACGTTGATTTACAGAATATTGTTACAACTGAAAAGACGTGCGGCACTCGTGGGACACGTGCATTAGCCCGTAAAAATCCCGTCAGGGATGACGCGGCATAGCCCACGATGGTAATCGTGGAGATTGTGGCGTAAGCCAGCAGTCCGTCAGGACGGCGCAGGTTCAGGCAGACGGAAGTCTGCCGAGTTTGTGTTCTACCTGCGGGAATATGGGTTTGTACCCCACAACTGAAAAGACTTGCGGGAATGTGTAAAAAAAGCCTGCCGCCTGCCTTACCGAGCCGAGCAAGTGCCACCTGCGAGCAAGTGCCGAATATAAGCGAAGCACCCGACCCGAGCCGAAGGCGAGGGGCACGCCCAAATAATCTATCGCTTTATAAATTTCACAGTTTCTATTCCGTCATTTTTTATCAGTTTTAAGTAATAAACACCACCGGGCAAATGGCTCAAATCAAGAGAAACAAACGGCTTAGCAAAGTTTTTCACAGTGATAGTCTCGCCAGTTTGTGAATACAAAATCAGCTGACCTTCTTTTGTAGGTGCATAAACGTATATTTTGTTATCTGCGGGATTGGGATATACAATCATACGAGAATGCGAAACTACGCCTGTTGGATTATCGTTAACAGTCAAGTAAAAATCGGTAGATGCCGAAGCTCCAAATTTGTCAGTTGCTTTCAGAAAGATGTGATATTCAGCAGGTTTAGTAGGTATTCCTGTGAAAGTATGTCCGTCAAAATTGAGCCAATGAGGCAAAGGTTTTCCGTCGTTTAGATATGCCGAAATAGTCAAAACATCGCCGAAATCTGCATCTGAGAACAAATCCTTAGGCAAAGTAAATTGCCACAGCTGATTAGTATAAGTTTCTTGATTTGCAATAGAGAACATCACTTGCGGAGGTCTATTACGCACTAAATGCAGATAAAACCTGTCTGTAAAGTCTCCTACTTGCGAAGTGAACACATATTTTTGATTAACGTCCAAAGGAATGTTTTTGTGCGTGTATGTATCTTCAAGCCAAACGTGTAATGCGTCAAAAGTATTTTTTGTTAGATGCAAAGAATATGTTCCTTCCTGCCCAATATAAACGCCAAGAGGTACAATTGTTTCATTATCAAACTTTTCTATGGTATTAAGGGCTTCCTTGTGCAAGTTTTCAAAATCGTGCGAGTAAAGTTGTGGTTTAGTTTTGTCCCAAGCAAAAAGTTTTAGAGCATCAAGATTGGGGTCGTGACCAAGCGAAACGGAACGTGTCAGAGTATCAATAACTCTTATCACAGTTTCGTCGAAATAGTCTGCTTGTTCAACCTGCAATCTTATGATGTTCTGTGGGTCTTTATATGCTTTCCAGAAACTTTGGTCGCTATGGACGCGTGCACTATTAGGAATAACAAAACTTGCACCATCAGCAGTAGATAAGGCTTTGACAAAGAAACCTTGATTTGCAGGTATATAACGCGAGCCACCGTTTACTGTAATGCCCTGATTATAAGAAGTTCCACTTCCATAATATTTGTATTGGTCTGTATTATCGTCGTAGTAATAGATGACGTCTTCAATGTTAGACTTGTTGATATTCACATTATCCCAGTCAATAGCCGAAGGATAAGGATTACCGAGCAAGTTCCAGCCTTCAAAGTCGTCCCAAGATGAGGTAACGCCGTTTTGATTAACAGGACCACTACCTACGTCAGTATATCTCAATGTGAAAGTTTTATCGCCAGCAAAAAGACTTCCACCAGTGAAAGTATAAGTTTTATCAGGATAGCCATATCTATTGAAAAGCAATCCTTTATCTGTTCGCAAAGTTGAGGAGGAGTATTCAGGTGTCCAGCCCGAAGTGCCATATATTACTGAGGCATCCCAGTAGTCTTGTGTAGTTTCGTCATAAGAATACAGATTGTAGTTTATATCGCTACCTTCTTGAACGAGTTGCGAAGTAGTAATATTAGAGAGTGGAGCAAAAATCAGATGCCAGTTATTACCAGTTATAAAGCGCTCGCAGGTAGCAGGCACACCATTATTACTCAATAATGACCCTGTGCCATTAGCGTCGGAACGGATAATAAAGTTTGTCTCATCACCATTATTTATCAAAAGACCTTTGACAGTAAGGGCTCCCGTAGAAGGAATTTCAAGCACAGCATTAGCTTCAATAGTCAATGAGTCGCAAGAAGTAGGTGTAGAAACAGTGCCAGAAACGGTTTTTGTTCCAGTTCCGTCAATAAATAAATCGCCATAGTTATAATTATACATTGTCAAAGTGTTGTAGTAATGAGTTCTGCTGTCTTTGTCAAAGTTTACAGTGTTTAATGTCAAATTAAGAGTGTAAATATTCAATTGAGAAAATTGACCAAACGAAGCATTTCCGTTTACTTTTAGGTCTCCACCATTGATAGTAATAACTCCTGGTTTTGCACTTTGTCCTTGCACAGTTAAGTCGTTATATACAGTTAAAACTCCGCCAGTAGCAGTAGTTACAGAGGCACCGGCTTCAACGATTAGATTTTTACATTCGTCGTTATTTTCGTCAATTTTAGGATAATTTGGGCATCCGTCAGGAATTCGTGCAATATCCGAAGCCGTAGGTACTTTTTCAGGAGTCCAGTTTTGAGGAGTTTGCCAGTCAGTACTTTCTGACCCGTCCCAGATGTATTCACCAGGGCTTTTAGAAGCTTGAACAGTATTTCCATAAGCCCCTTGATTTATACGACTACCACTAACAGGCTCATTATCATAGGGATATGAAGGATCGCCAGCGTCCAAAGCAGGTGAAGTAGAAGCATCATTAGTCCACGTTCCGCTGTTTGTAGTCAATGGAGGCCACTCACCGCCGTGATAAGAGCCATATTCTGAAAGAATGTGATAATCATTATTTGACTCGTCAACAAATCTTGGATTTAAGTCAATATCTCCTGTTCCAGCGTCAGGCCAACTTGCTAAATCTGAATATACCGAACCATTATAGTAAACCAGATACGTGTTGCCGTTTTTGTAATAGGTATTATATGAAGTATTTACAGTAATGCCGTCCTCTGTTTTTAAGGTGAAAACATAATTTCCTGCTTTGGCAAATATAATATTGTTAATAAGTTGAACACCTGTGCCAGATTGAACATAGATTTGTGCAGGGTCATAGGAGTTTGGCAAAGGTGGTGCTTTTGACTCGTGTCCGTTATCTGCTACTGTATTATTTACAACTTTCACATTATCACTACCAATTAAACGAATACCAAAATTGTAATTATTGTAAATCAAATTGTTTTGAATAACCGAAGCAGAAGCATTTTCAAGAATAAGTCCCGAAGCAGTGCTGGAATTTATAAGTTTGTTATATTTCAAAGTATCGGCATAACCTTTTATGTAAATATCCTCACCATCAGCATTTTGGACAGTAAGTCCATATATTGCGACATAAGGTAAACTATCTACATAAATACCTTGTGTTTTGCCTGTTGCGTCCACAATTACGTTTTCGCCAGCAGCGGCTCTAATGACAAGATTTGCCGTTTGAGTAATAACAAAATTAGGATTAGGCACAACACGTTCAGAATAGGTTGCAGAATATATTTCAATTATCTTACGACCTGGTAAATCTCCTGCGTCAAACGAATTAGTACCATACCACGCATAAAGTCCGTCAAGAGCGCTTTGTATTGTTGGGTGATTGTCGCTTGTGATACCAGCCCCAGCAACAACAGGTATAATGTTTCTTTGCAAAACAGAAATACCTGTGTATGTTGTAGAGCCAGCGGCATTAGTGACCACTAAGTCATTGCCTACGTAATCAGCAGGAGGAAAATCAACAACTGCGGTAGAGCCGTCATTTGAGACAACAGTTCCAGCTACACCACCGAGAACAAAAGTGGAATTCTGCAAATATGAGCCAGTTATAGTAATTCTTTTACCTCTGTCCTCATACAAATAATTTGGCGAAGCGTCTGTTATTTGTGGAGGATTAGTTATAGGGGTTTTAGAAGCTTGAACAGTATTTCCATAAGCCCCTTGATTTATACGATTACCGCTTTGTGGCTCATTTGCGTATGGGTCTGCTGGGTCGCCAGCGTCTAATGCAGGTGAAGTAGAGGCATCATTAGTCCACGTACCGCTGTTTGCAGTTAGTGGAGGCCATTCGCCACCGTGATAAGAGCCAGCTTCGGAAAAGATGTGAAAATCGTCATTAGCATAATCAACAAATTGCGGGTCTGTTTCAATATCGCCAGTTCCAGCGTCAGGCCAACTTGCTAAGTCTGAATATAGATTGCCATTATAATAGACAAGATAAGTGTTGTTATTCTTGTAATAAGTATTATAGGAGGAATTAACAGTAACGCCAGTTTCGGTTTTTAAAGTAAATACATAATTGCCTGATTGTGAATATAAAATATTGTTTTTTAGAGTTGTTCCTGTTCCAGATTCTACATAAACCTGTGCAGGATCATAAACTCCCGGCAATGGTGGAGCTTTACTCTCGTGTCCATTATCAACAATGGTATTGTTGATAATTTTTACGTTGTTGCTTCCAATTACTCTTATTCCAAAGTTATAGTTGTCATAAATCAAATTGTTTTGCAGTAAAGAATTATCCGCTGTATCAACAACAATACCAGAACCATTTACAGAACCATAAGCTTTGGTATAAACAACGGTATCTGTTCCACCTCTGGCATTTGTATTTCCTTTTATGTAAATACATTCTTTATTAGAGCCGTGAACAGTTAAACCTTTTATTTTTACGTAAGAAATTCCGTTTATATAAATACCATAGTCTTTACCTGTTGCGTCAATATCTACATTAGCACCATTAGCTGCGCGTATAACTAAATTTTCAGTAGAAGTAGGATTGAGTTTGTTATTTGGAGCAACCTGTTCAGTATAAGTGCCAGAATAAATTTCAATGATTTTACGTCCGGGCAATTGTCCTGAATTAAAGGCAGTATTACCATACCAAGCATATAAACCATCAAGAGCACTCTGAATGGTAGAATGTGGGTCTGTTCCACCTCCGACAGGTATAATATTACGCTTATTTACTGTAACAGTGTATGTATCGCTACCTGCGCCAGTACTTACAGTTAAAGTATTGTTGGTATAATATCCCGGTGGAAAATCTACAACTATTTGATTATCAGTGTTTGAAGTAATAGTTCCAGTAATACCACCGAGAGTGACAGTTGCGCCTGATAAATTACTACCGTCTATTGTAAGAGTTTTTCCTTTGTCAGCAAAGAAGTTATCAGGTGTAACGGAAGTTATAGAAGGCGGCGAACATTGAGTTGTTGCGTTAGCAGTGGCAGCTGGCGTAAGATAGCAAACGTCTTTACAATGGTGATTATACTCATATACAGCAAAATAGTAATCAGTGCAGGCATTAAGACCAGTAATGTTTACAGATGTCCCAGTCCCTACATAAACAACATAATTACCTGTTCCTATTTGATCACCAGCACCAAAAGTGCTATTAGCCTGATAAGAAGTGTTTGCTTGCGGGTCAGCATCAACAGCTGAACCTTCTTTTGCCAGCACAATAACACTATCTCCGTCTCCACGTGTCCATTGTAAAGTCAAAGATGAGGTTGTTATTGAGGAAGCAGAAACTGACGAAGCTTGTGTTGTAGGCAATACACAAGGCAGTTTAAAATTTGCTATCCTTGTTTTCCAGTTCCAGCCTCCTGATGTATATTCTCCTGTGTACCAGAATGAAGAATTATCCACTGGGTCTATACTCATCATAGTATAGTCTCCCCAACGTGATACGCCTGTTTGAGAAGCATTACCTGTTAAAATTTCTAATTCGTTTGTAGTCATAACACCTGTGGGGTCGTCAGCATATCGGGCAACGATGTCAATGGAAGGATATTTACTACCACTAGAAACGGAATATCCTAATGCAATATCACCACATTCGTTCATAGCAATGGAGGGCATCCAACGCCAATTGCCGTCTCCGGGGTTGTATGTTCCTTGTTGATATACAGACCAGCCACTGCCATAGTCTCTAAATTCATACCAACGCACAGCTGCTACGCCTCCGTCATTAACAGTCCTTGTCATTACAATAGAACTATACCCTTTTGAAGGAAATGGACGGTAATAACTACGGTACATTGTTCTATAATGCAATAGGTCTAATTTGTCGGTAGTACCAGGCTGTGGCACTTCTGTATCTGAATTGAATAAATCATAAGATGCAACTGATAAAGTTGCTTCATTAGTAAAATTAGCAGAAGGAGCGCTCCAATCAACGCTAAGCCTATACAAATAAACTTGGTTATTGCCAGTATAACTATCCAGCTGATCACTTATATAATATGCAGGAATATTAGTAGAAGGAAAAACATCTGCATCAACAGGGAATACAGACCAATAATCAGTGCTAAGTTGCACTGTAACACTCTGAGCAGAGGCACCAACAAGCATTTTATCCCGTTCAAAAGCGGAAACATACACGCCTTGATAAGCATAATTATTATTCTGGTCAAAAGCATTAGCACCGACATAATATCCATCAGGCCAAACAGCCCATTTAGGATAATCTGGCATATATTGATATCCAAAAGCATATCTGTAATAACTACCTGTTGGGTCAGAACTTTGAGAAATAGCAATTAAAAGATACTGCGTCCCACTTGAAGGTAGATAAAATTGCGTGACTACCCAACGTTGAGCAGCTTCATCCCATAGGATAACTGCATCACCGTCATTTCTATCATCATATCCAGTACCTTGCCAGAAGTCTGATGTAGGGAATGGACCCTGCGCTATTGAGCCATCTCTATTATATATAATAGTATGATTATTAACGCATTGCATATAAAATTGAGTATTAACATCTCCCTGAACATCGGGGGGAGCTACTCCATCTTGATTATCTAAACCGTCAAAATTTGCTAATACAGTAAGATTAACAGCTTTATTAGCGTGTGTCTTATAATAATTTTGCTGTATTTTAGAAAGAGGGTCAGGAGTGTTTGCCTGTTCTCCTTCTGGCAATCCTACACCTTTATACTTTAATATATTAAATACTTCGTGATGTTCTTTTTTCTCCGAAACATTTTCAACATTATGTTCTGCATTCTGAATCATCTGCCATAAAGGTGGTGAGGTATCATGATAAGCCGCTGGCTTAAATTCTATTGATATTATTCCTTTTGCTGAATTCTGTGCTTCTATAATATTTTGTGATTTTAATCCCCAAAAGCCCAAAATAATAAGCCCGAGAAGTATTACTTTTTTCATAACAAAAAAATTTTCTATTATTTAACAATAAGTTTTGTGTATCTTATAAAGTTTTCATCATTATTATAAACTCTCAAAATATAAGATCCAGATTTGAGATAACGTAAATCGAGATAGCTAATCATCTGATTATCAAATTCTTTTTTATACAATTGTTTGCCTGTTAAATCAACAATTTCAACTGTATAATGTTTCAAATTTTTATTTACAATCAAATTAAAATATCCGTCATTAGGATTAGGATAAATGCTTATTTCATTCACCTCAATTGCTGGTTCATCAGTTGGAGATAATGGTTTATAAAATAATAATGTATATCTTGTTTGAGGCCATTGCAAAGGTTGATAAACTCCATAAATAGTTCTACCTTCGTAAAGAGGTAATTTTTCAGAAGTAATATTGTCTAAAAGATAAACTTTAATATTGTCAAAATTGAAGGCAGAAACATCTATCTGATACTCGCCAGTGAAGTTCAAAATATTCAAAGGCACATAAGTTAAAGTACCAGGTTGCAAATTGAATGTATTTATTGAATATTCAGTATGATTAGCGTCTAATGAGTAAATTTGAGGAACACCATTTTTCATACTGAAAAGTTTATAAGCATCGTAATTATCGTCAAATTTATCGGTAGCGTTTTCATATACTCTTAAAACCGTTTCGTCGGAATATCCATTAGCAGTAATTTTAAGCCTCATCATATTTCGCTGTTCATCGTTATTTTTCCAAAATGCTTGTGAATTGTGAACTCTTGCAGAAGGAGGAATAGTCAAAGTTCCGCCCAAACCAAGAGATTTATTTCCTTTGACAAAGAAGCCTTGCATAGGTGGAATATACTGCGTAGCACCATTTGTTCCTTGTCCGTCATAGGAATCAGTACCAACGACATAACTGACATAAGTACCAGCATTTCCGTCATAGAAATATATAGCATCGTATAGATTTGCAGCGTGAGCGTCAACCTGCGTCCAGTCAATAGCACTTGTAAAAGGATTTCCTATCAAATTCCAGCCATCCATATCGTCATAATTGTAAGTTGGGTCAGCATTACCTATGCCTGTATGGTCTGTGTATGATATTGATATAGAATTTGCAACATTAGGAGTGTTTAAATTACCTTGAAATTGCATTGTGTAGTCAAAGCTATTGAATAAATAGCCAGTATTTACAGCCATATTACCTGCTGTATTTGGAGCAGTCCAGCCCATAGTACTTAAAGGTCCGTATGTATTGCCATGCCAGTAATCGTCTGTTGTTTCGTCGTAATAATATAGATCAGTATATGAAGGGAATACAGTAAAAGGTGCAGCATCAATAGGGCTTGAAAGCATATGCCATTGTTTCCCTCCATTTGCAGCAAGGTAAAGATTAACAGTAGCAGGCACACCACTTGTAGAATTATGTATCAGAGAGCCTGTCCCAGTGGCGTCAGATTGAATAATTAGCCCAGAGACACCTGCATTATTTGTAATACTACCATTAACAGTCATTCTACCATTAGGAGCAATCGTAACAGAAGCTCCATTTTCTATATTCATATTATTGCAAACGGCAACTGTTGTTCCATCATCCACAACAGGATAGTTGGGACAGCCAGCAGGTATATTTATATCATCCGAAGCAGTAGGTATTTGATTAGGCGTCCAGTTTTGAGGAGTTTGCCAGTCAGTGCTTACTGAACCATTCCAAGTTAGTGCTGGTGGTGTACCACTTGCTGTTGCTCCTGGAATGAGGTAGCAATTATTATCAGTAGTAAATTCATAAACAGCGAAGTAATAAGTTTGTCCAGTAGTTAATCCTGTGACTGTGACATTAGTTCCAGTGCCGATATATACGACGTAATTACCTGTTCCAATCTGGCTACCAGAACCGAATACAGAGTTTGCAGTGTAAGCAGTGCCGTCCACAGGGTCTGCATCTACTGCTGAACCTTCTTTTGCAAGGACAATTACTTGGTCTCCGTCGCCACGTGTCCAGGATACATCTAAGCTTGTTGTAGAAGCTACGCTAACCGTAACATTTGAAGCCTGAGTGTTAGGATATACACACATAAAAGTTTTAGAAGCCTGAACAGTATTACCGTAAGCACCAATATTTATGCGGTTTCCACTTTGTGGTTCATTTGCGTAGGGGTCTGCTGGATCCCCTGCGTCGCGAGCAGGTGAAGTAGAGGCGTCATTAGTCCAAGTTCCGTTGTTTGCAGTTAGCGGAGGCCATTCTCCATTATGATAAGAGCCATCAACAGATTGTATGTGATAGTCTCCTGCCCCTACAAACAGAGGGTCGCCTTCAATGTCATTAGCACCAGCATTTGACCACGAGGAGAGATTGGCATAATCAGTGCCTCCGTCATTTATTAAATTATTGTTGCCATTAGCAAAATAAAGGTTATAGTCACTCGTTATTGTTCCTTGATTTATCAAAGCATAATATGCTGTTCCGTTTTTAGCACTTAAAATATTGTTTTTTATATTTAAAGAAGAGCCAGAAGCTACAAAAACTGCCGCACCTTCATCATACGGAGAAAAATCTTCATCACCTGTGACTTCTACGTCGTCAAGAAGCCAGTATTCATTATAACCACAATTACCATAAAAACGTAAATATAAAGTATTAGAGGAAGGTGTAACTCCTGTTGCAGATTGTTGCGTCCAAGTAGTATTATCATCATTTAGATATAAAAATTGTGTCCAGTTGCTACCGTCAAAGCTATATTCGCCTTTAACGTAATCATTTGATTCTAGCGTACCATAAGAACGAGCATAAGCTGAAATTGTCAGATTTGTATATCCCGTAATATCTATGGCATTGGAATATATATAATCAGAGGAATTGTATATCCCTAACCCGTGATTAGGTGAAACAGTAAATATGCTTCCTGAATACCAATCCCAATCAGAAGAGCTTTCGTTCCAGTTGTTATTTGGGTCTTGTTCAAAATCGTCGTAAAATAATTGTACGCCAGTAGCAGGATTTACCGTGCCACCATTATTTGCAAAAGTATTATTTTTAAGAGTAGAATTAGTTGTGCTGTTTTGAGCTTTTAGTCCGTATTTAAAGTTGTCTATAATTAAGTTGTTCTCAATAAATACATTAGAAGCATTATCTAAAACAATAGCTGCGCTATCTATTGCACTATAAAATTTATTGAAGAGAATACTATCGTTAGACGAATTGACAATCAACAATTTATCAGCATTTGTAAATTGTAAGCCTTTTACACTTATATAGTCTTTTGTAAGTTTAAGGACAAAAGATTTACCTTGTCCGTCAAGCACTACTTGGTCTCCTGGGTTGTTTCTAATAACAAGTCTGTCAGTAGAAACAGGGGTTATATCAGGTGTTGTAGCGGTATCGTTATAAGTTCCAGCATATACCATAATAGTTTTTTCGCCGGGCAATTCGCCAGAGTTAAATGCAGTGTTCCCATACCAGCCATATATACCTTGCAAAGCACTGCTAATGGTAGGGTGATTGTCGCTTGTAGGTCCAGCTCCTGCCACAACGGGTATAATGTTTCTGTTGTAAATATTTAAATAGACAGAATCTCTACCAACAGAATTTATTACCAACAATTTACCTGCTGAATAGTCAGCTGGTGGAAAATCCACAACAGCCTGCGTTCCACTATTTGAAATTACAGAGCCTGCTACATTATCAAGATAAAATTCAGCACCAAGAAGTCCGTCTCCGTCAATTGTTAGTTGTTTACCTCTATCTTCGTAAACGTGGTCATCGGATACGGAAGTTATAGAAGGTGGCTGGCAATCTTCTGCAAACTGGAATGCTACAATTTTAGTTTCTCTATTCCCGTTATTGCCTATATATTCTGTTGTAAACCAAAAAGTTGTGCCATCTGTGGGGTCCACAGACATCATAGCATAATCGCCCCATCTGTTATATGAGCTTTGAGCAGAAAGACCATCAACAACATTTATTTCTGGCATATCCAGTGTGTTGGCTGGGGCACAAGAAGATTGACCTACAATTCTAATACCCGGATAAGTGCTATTATCGTCTGAAACACTGAAACCTATTGCTATCTGGTGATGGTCATTCATAGCAATAGAAGGAAGCCATCTGCTTGTGTTATCAGGTGAATATGTTGATTGTTGTTTTATATACCAGCCAGAGCCTTCATTTCTGAGTTCATACCATCTAATACCAGCCACAGAGCCGTCACCGTTTACGTCAACGGTATGAGCGGCAACAATAGTTTGATAACTTCCCCAGTTTCTATATTGAGCCCTGAACATAAGAACGGTTGAGACAGCATCTAATTTTTGTGAAGTACCAGGCTGTGCTATATTATCCCAATTCCCACTAAAATCACCATCAAAAGCGGCGACAGGAATAGTTTGGCTTCTCGTAAAAGTTGAATTTGAGGGGTTATTCCAATCAACATGAAGTTCATAAAGCCAGAGTTCATCAGCAGAGTTGCCTTGTCCGTCATCTACCACAGTGATGAACATTCCTGGTGTCCCCGGAGGTGCCCAAGTACTGTCATTATCTAATGGTAAAATACAATGAAACCCATCAAAGGTAGAAGGACGCCATGGATTATCAAAACCTATCATTGTTGGATTTGGGTCTCCTGCCAACATAGCTGATCTATCAAAAACATAAACATCCCTCCCGTTAGAGGTATTAGTAGCCATATAATATCCATCTCTCCAAATACCAAATTTCATATAGTCGGGGGTATCGTCCACGTCAAAAGACCAACTATACCATTGTCCTGTTGGGTCAGAAGTTTTAGAAACAGCAATAAGCATATAATCATTAGACCCTGAAACAGAAAATTCTGCATAAAACCATTTACCTGCTTTTGCATCGTATAAAACAATAGGGTCGCCGTCGTTATAATTGGCTCCTGGTAAAGAGGAGTCAAAAATTGTATTTAAATCAGCAGGTCCTGCTGCCACACTTCCGTCAGATTTGTTATATATTGTGTAAGTAGTATTAACCGTCTGAAAATAATAAGTAGGACCGACGTCACCATTTGCATCAGGGGGATAGTATGGAGAACTCTGTCCGTCATAATTATGTAAAATATTTATGGAGGCTTTTGACTTTGTACCAAAGAATTTTTGCCTTACTGGGTCTTCTCGCACAGGATTTTTAGTCTTATCTTCCAATCTAAAAACTACGTTTTCTCGTTCTCTATCGTCCATTTCATAATCTTGCTGATAATATTCAGGCGAGATTTTAGGAGCATCGCGTAATGGTCTTGTAATAAAGAAAGTATCAGGCTTTTTTATTACAGAAGGATGTACTAAGTATCCATTGGGTGGCATAGAAGAATTAGAACTAACAGGTGTTATGTCCTGAGCAAAAATATATACATAAAACATTAAAAAAATAGATAAAAAGATACCTCTTTTTTTCATAAGCATTTTTATTTATTATAAGTTCTAAATTAAAGACAGCAAAAATACGGAAAGAGTTGTCAATAAAAATGTTATTTTTTCATAAATAGTGGTAAAAAAATATTAAAAAAATATCCTATTCTGTAAAAAATTATTCACATTTTTTAAACTTGACTTAAAAGGTATTGTATTTTCCCAATTTATTACAAATTCACCTCCAAAAAATTCAACAAGCTTTCTACGACGTTTTATTTCTCGTTGTATAAATTTAGGCTTATCCATAAAAGGTATAAGACCTTCATAAGAAATTATAACCGGTAATATGTAGAAATTATATTTTTTGCGGGAAATAAAATCAAAACTACGAAATCTACTGCAAATCCCGTAATAAAAACCAATATCAAAATTAAACCCGTCATCTACCAAAATAGAGATTTTGCTATCAAAAATTTGGAAAGTTAAAGGATTGGAATATACAGAACGATAAATTTTCCCAATTTCTACTTTGCCAAATAATTGTTCAAATTCCTTTTTCAAAAATTTAATATGTTCGGAACTATTAAATACTTGATATGGAAACAATATAGCAGGATATCCATTTTTTCTCTTTGTTAATGTTATCAAATCACTTTGTTTTAAAGTTGATAATTTATAAATAGCAGGATATGCTACATTAGCAAAAAAGAAAAAATAAGTATCAATGCCAAAAGAAGTAAAATATTCTATAAAATCTATTGGCTCACGCTTACGAAAAATATTTCTTACAAATTTAGAAAAAGAAATCTCCTCTAATTTAGAAAGTTTTACTACATCTATCAATAAAAGAGGCTTAAAAAATTTTTTTCTGTCAATATGATAATTTAAATAAGCAAATGCATTTCTTAAAAATTCGATGTATTCATTAACAATAGGACGTATAAACAGCCGATTTCTAAAAACAAAAGATTTTTCTCTTGGAAAAGAATGTAAATTATTTCTTTCTTTTCTAACATAACTCTCCCAATCTGTCAATAAAAAATATGCAGAAGCAAAGATATCCGCATCAATTACTATTTTATTTTCATAAAAGAAAATTTGTTCAGTACCATAAATTATGGGCATATCATCAAGTGGAATAAGCTGATTTTCAGCATAAACAACCTGATTTGGGAGAGCTTTTATTTTTAAATATTCAGAAGGTTCCTTATAAGCAAAAAAGAAATGGTCATTTATTTTTATAGTCTTATTGTTAAACTCAATAACATACTCAGGCCGAGAATGATACCTTATCTCATAATCTAATTTTAAACTATCTTTTAAAAAAAAATCTACAATATATTTCCTTTCAGGAATTAAATTGTTAGGTATTTTTACAATCATAAAACGAATTTGTCAAAAATAAAAAAAAATTATTAAAATATCCTACCCTAATGCAAAATTTATAGCAAATATTTAAGACAATGGCATTTTATTGCTAAATTTACTTAAAAAAAAGAGGGAACCATATTCCTTTGTTCCCCCTTAAATCAAATTAATATTCCTCACGTTTCAGCTCAAAATAACTTCTTGGATGACTACAAGAAGGACAAGAAGCAGGAGGTTCCTCACCATAATGAACATATCCACACTTACGGCATACCCAATAAACCTTTTTCTCACGCTTAAACACTTTACCTTGTTCTATCATTTCCAGAAAACGTTTATATCTTTCTTCGTGGTGCTGCTCTGCTCGGGCTATTGCTCGTAATCTATTGGCAATTTCCGGGAAACCCTCTTTTTCAGCGATATCTGCATATTCCGGATACATAGTTGTATATTCATAATTCTCCCCAGCAATAGCAGCCTTCAAATTCTCAATAGTAGTACCATAAACAGTAGAAGCTTCTGCTTCCACTTCTACGATGTCAAAATTCTCATCTGTTTTATCCTTCAATACATTGATTAAAGTAAGCAACCACTTAGCATGCTGAGCTTCTTGTTCTGCTGTGATTAAAAAATTATCAGCAATCTGTTCATAACCTTCTTTTTTAGCAACTTTTGCATAAAAAGTATAACGATTACGTGCTAAACTTTCGCCTATAAAGGCTTTTGTTAAATTTTCAATAAGTTCTCTCATAATGTAAATTTTATGATTTGACAGTACAAATATAAAACAATTTTCTTATAATAAAAATTTTTAATTTAGAATTTTTCTAAATTTAAT